>Ga0209640_10000216_pt1 | contig 41859 bp, 44 predicted proteins | sample RifCSP10_1_FD_184018 | JGI IMG/M metagenome (GOLD analysis project Ga0209640, IMG submission 184018) | Soil microbial communities from Rifle, Colorado - Rifle CSP2_sed 10_1 (SPAdes) (version 2) | ecosystem: Environmental > Terrestrial > Deep subsurface > Rock core/Sediment | place: Rifle... | reverse complement strand
CACGTGGAAGCGGGCTATCGCTTCGTGGTGGATATGGATCTGGAGAAGTTCTTCGATCGCGTGAACCACGACGTGCTGATGGCACGGGTGGCCAGACGGATCGGAGACAAGCGTCTCCTTCGGCTGATCCGGCGGTACCTCACCGCCGGTGCGATGGTCGAAGGAATCGCGCCGGCCCGCGAAGAAGGGACCCCTCAGGGCGGCCCTCTGTCTCCGTTGCTCTCCAACATCCTGCTGGACGATCTGGGCAAGGAGGAGGAGATGGACCAATGGATACGAAGAAAACTCCGCGCAGTTCTATGGCGGCAGTGGAAACGGCCAGGGACCAGAGCCAAGAGGATGATTCAGCGAGGGATCGAAAGGGTACGAGCCTGGACCTCGGGGATGAACGGACGAGGCCCGTGGTGGAACGCCGGAGCGTCGCATATCAACGCTGCGGTGCCCGCCAAGTGGCTCTACCAGCAGGGACTCATGAGCCTTCTGGCAGAACATCAACGCCTTGCGAGTCTTGCATGAACCGCCGTATGCCGAACGGCACGTACGGTGGTGTGAGAGGTGGGGGGCCGTAAGACCCCCCGCCTACTCGATTTTCGGTAATCACTCATACCTCTACTCATACTGCTGGTGGGTGCTCTTCGGCGAGGAAAGGGATGGAGGGAGTCCCAACGGACAGCACCCCCCGTGCAAACAACGGCCTTTTCCGGGGTGAAAAAGAAGTTTCGCTAAATGAAATGGGAAACGGGGTTGGACCCCCGCCTCCAGCGGACCCGCAGCATTCCCGTGGTTCGCCGACCCCGATCAACCGGCCTTCTTTGCGTAATCCACCATCCCCTGGAAGTCAACGATCACGACATTCTCGTTTCCGACCACCCAGGCATCATGTCCGGACGGCAGGAGCGACACGTCGCCCGGCTTGCACACGAGCTCCGTTCCGTCATCCATCACGACTTTCAGGGTTCCCGCCACGTGATACTGGAAGTGGGGGGCTTCGCAGCTCTTTGTTTTTGCGATCGGCTGGACGGACTTGGACCAACGCCACCCCGGTTCCAGCGTGGCACGGCCGATTGTCGCTCCGCCGATCGTTATCAACTCCAATTTGCCCTTGGGGAAATCCCGCACCTCATCGGGCTTGCCGAAGCCTTTCCGTTCTGTTTTCCCTGCCATATCATCATCCTTCCTATGTCCGTCGGTTGGGTTGCCCATGAGAAATGGAATGGTTCTTACAAATTTGATGAGGTGGGGCTTCTGAAGTTCCCCCTCAGGAGCAAATAGCAATCGCGGGGGAGCAGGAGGAAAAGTTGGCGCACGTTCCCGGACCCCGTCGGGACTCATCCTGCTGCTTCTTCCCCTCGTCTCGCCGTGCCGGGCCGAGGATTTTTCCTCCGCAGGCAGGTCGGTCGAACTCGGTAAAACGGATTTGGAGAATTTCTATCTCGCCCGTCCGAATCTGATCCGGCTTGGAATTGGGATCGCGGGCAATGCTCTATTTTCGAACACGAACATGGATCGGTATATCCGGGATCGGTATCAAGGGGCGGGAAGGAAAAACCGATATCACCTTCGTTCCTAAGGAAGGAGCGTAAGATGCTTTGACACCCTTCCCCATCGGGAACGATACTAGAATTCAACGGTCGTAGGGCGTGGTAAACACCGACTCGACGGCGCATGAGAAGCGCCGAAAGGGGGAGGACGATGCCTACCTATATCGGTCTGATGAAATGGACGGAACAGGGGATCCGAAAAGTGAAGGAGTCGACCAAACGAGCCAAAGACTTCCAGGAGCTGGCAGCGAAGGTGAATGTCAAGGTCAGGGAGGTCCATTGGACCATGGGGCGCTATGACGTCATTGTGGTAGCGGAGGCACCTGACGATGAAACCATCAGCCGCCTGACGCTGGGGCTGGGTATGATGGGAAATGTCAAGACCGAGACCCTCAGAGCCTTCTCCGCTCAGGAGATGGACAAGATTGTTAAGGGGCTTACTTAGGAGGGGAAGGAAGAAGGGAAATTTCGGCGCGAAACGGGGATGGAGCCGGAAGGCTCCGTCCCTTTTGTATTGAGCTGTGCCCCGTCGGCTGGCGCCCCGGGGAACCGTTTTTGCCGGCGATCCCGAAAATCACCGGGAAATGAGGGAGGAGGGCAGGCTATGGCTCATCGGGCACGACAGCTCCTGGACGATGCGCGCAAGGCCATCGCATCCACCGAAAAGCGGATTCGCCGCCACCCGTACCTGGGGGCCCTGGAGGCGCGGGGGGTGGAGAAGGGGAAGCTGGCGCTGTTTGCGGGCCAGCAGTGTCACATCATCGAGAGCGACCTCCGCAGCGTGGCGCTGATCGTGTCCCGGGCGGAGTCGCAGCGCGCGCGGGACTTTCTTAGCGGAATGCTGCAAGGGGAGCGCGCGGCTCTTACGGCCTTGGGGGACTTCGGGCAGGCGTTGGGCCTGTCGCCGGAACAGCTGCATGCGGCAGAGCCGCTCCCCGGCGCGTTCGCCTACAGCGCGTACGTGAACTGGCTCGCCACTTACGGGACGGCCGCGGAATTCGTGGGGGCCTTCCTGGTGAACCTCACGGCCTGGGGCGAGAACTGCGGCCGGATCAGCCGGGCGCTCCAGGCGGGCTACGGTCTCTCCGGGCAGGACGTCGCCTTCTTCGATCTGTTTGCCAGCGCACCGCCCGGATTCGAGGAGCAGGGCCTGGCCGTGGTGGAGGAGGGGCTGCAACAAGGCGCGGATCCCGTGCGCATCCGGCGTGCGGCCCGCATGCTGCAAGGGTTCGAGTTGCTGTACTGGGACACGATGTGGGAGGCCGCCAAAGGCTAAACCCGTACGCGCGGATAGGAAACCCCGAGTTTCTCGGCGAGCTCGGTCTGCGATAGACCCAAGGGTTTAAGAAATTCCTCCCATCGGCACCGGCGGACCGTCCGGACCCCGGCGATTCAGAGGTCGATCAGGGGTTTGTTGGCGGGGGATTCTTCCATTGCGGATTCGAAGGCCGCCAGGGTCTCCGATAGGCCCTGATAGTCCTCGGTGGCCGGAAACGCCAGCTCCACGGAGCCGCACCGGTCCAGGGCGTCCAGGACGGTTTTCACGGTGATCCGGTGGATATCGAAGGCGGGCTGGTACGCCGGCTCCTCGTACTCCTCCACACGCGTGACCGAGAAGAGCCCGCTGGCCGCGAAATCCGTAAGGACCAGGCGCATCAGGGGAGACGGCATTTCCAGGCGTGCGGCGATTTCGGGGGCGGTCAGCGCCTTTTCCCCCGCGGCGAAATTCCGGATCACGAGGCGGGCGATCATCAGGGAAAGAAGCCTGCGCTTCTCGGGGCTCACCTTCGCCGCGTCGACGGGGAAGACGAGGGTATCCGCGTTCTGGACGGCGAAGGAGATCACCGCCCCCAGCAGGACGATCAACCAGCTGACCTGCATCCAGATGAGGAAGAGGGGCAGTGCGGCGAAACTCCCGTAGATCGCGTTGTTCTTCGCCATCCCGACCTGGAAGACGACGTAGAGCCACTGGGTCGCCTGGTAGACGGTGCCGGCTACCACGCCGGCGATCAGGCCGGACCGGAGGCGGACTTTCGTGTTCGGCATGAAAATGTAGAGGAAGGTGAAGAGCACCCAGATGAGGACGAAGGGCAGGACGTCCAGCAGCAGCAGGATCGGGCCCGGGGGTACGCCGAGTAGTCCCAGCCTTGCCGCGACGAATTTCACCTGGCTCACCATCGTCACCGTGAGGCTGCTGGCAAGGAGGAAGATGACCGGACACACCAGCATGACGGAGAGGTAATCGCTGCATTTCCGGGCGAACGTGCGCCCCTTCTTGACGTTCCAGATGTCGTTGAACGAGTACTCGATGTATCCCAGCACCTGGATGACGGACCAGAACAGGAAGACGACCCCGATCCCCGCGACGACCCCCACCTTGGTCTTTTGCAGGAGCGAGTTGGAGAATTCGAACACCTTGAGCAGCACGTCCTCGTGTTCGGAGAACTTCGCCATGAGCTGGGCCTGGAGTTTCTTTTCGAAGCCGAACCCCTTGGCGATGCCGAAGAACATCGCGACGATCGGAACGACGGAGAGCATGGAGTAGAAGGTCAGCGCGGAGGCCTTCACCGGGCATTGCTTCTCCCGGAATCTGCGCACCGACAGGAGGAAGATCTTGAGGGTCCTGACGGCGAACGCCTTTGTCCGCGAAAGGCCCTTTTCCGGGACCATCCAGATGCCGGTCCGGAAGAATTCGAGGATGTGGCTCGCTTTTTCCCGCAACGGCGACCTTCCCCACACGGTATCCGTTCCCGGTTTTCCCCCGAAGGAGGGAGCGTTCGAGTGCGATCAATATACCATGCCGCGGGGCGCGGAAAACCGGCCGCAGCCGCCTCCTTGGACGTTTGATGTGGATCGGGCGAGTCGAAACCGGCCGCTGGATCATCCAATGGGGAAAAAGGCAGACCCATGCGCAAACGATTCTCGATCATGTCGGTTTGGCTCGCATTTCTCGTCACCCCGCTGACAGGGGTCGCTGCCGGACATGGCACCGGGGCGATCCCGCCGGGCGAGGCCGGGGCCAAGGCCGCCCTGGAAACCTCCCCGCGCCACCACGAGTGGGTCGACATCGCTGTCCCCGGCAGAGAAGGGAAGGTGTCCGCTTTCGTCGCCTACCCCGAGCGCAAGGACAAAGCCCCCGTCGTGATCGTCATCCACGAAGTGTACGGGCTCACCGACTGGGTCCGGGCGGTTGCGGACCGGCTGGCCGCGGACGGCTTCCTCGTCATCGCGCCGGACCTGCTCTCCGGAATGGGCCCGGGCCGCGGGGGGACCGACAAGTTCGCAAGCCGCGACGATGTCGTCAAGGCGGTACGCGATTTGAAGGAGCCGGACGTCGTAGCCGCGCTGGACGCCGTGAGCCGATACGGCAGGGGCCTGCCGGCCGCAACGGACAAGTTCGCCACGATCGGTTTCTGCTGGGGCGGCGGCCAGAGCTTCCACTACGCGACGGTGCGACCCGACCTGGGCGCTGCGGTGGTCTATTACGGCACCTCCCCCGGGTCGGAAGCACTGAAGGGGGTACGCGCGCCCGTGCTCGGCCTCTACGGCGGCGACGACGCCCGGGTGAACGCGACGGTGGGTCCCGCGGAAGCGAAGATGAAGGAGCTGGGGAAGACATACGTCACGCACACGTACCCGGGGGCGGGGCATGGGTTCCTGCGCGCCCAGGACGGCCGCGACGGGGCGAACCGGGCCGCCTCCGAGAAGGCCTGGCCCGCCACGATCGAACTCCTCAAGAAATACCTGGAGGAGAAGGGGGGAGTCGATGGAAACCGGACCGATCAATCCTGATGCGAGAGAACACGGAACTATTCGTTGAGGTTTTTTCTGTTATGTGCCCAAAAAGAAAAGTAAATTCTTATCGGGACTTCGTGCTCGACCAGTTGCGCTCCCTGGAGGACGTAAGCTGCCGGTCCATGTTTGGCGGCTACGGCCTCTCCCTGGGGGAGGACTTCTTCGGCATCCTCCACGACGGGCGCCTCTACTTCAAGACGAATGAGACAACGCGGGAGAAGTACCGGAACCGTGGGATGGGCCCCTTCGCCCCGAGCGAGAAGCAGGTCCTGAAGTCGTACTACGAGGTGCCGGAGGAGATCGTCGAAGACGACGAGGAGTTGGCCTCCTGGGCGAGGGAGGCCGCGGCGCTTAAAAAGAAGGGGAAGGCGCCGGCCAGGAAAAAGAGGTGAAGGGGCCAGTCGTCCGCTGCGCGGCGAACGGCCATCGATTGTGCGGTACCCCGTCGTTTTCGGACGGGCCCGGACGACCTTCAGCGTACAGCCATCACCCCTGCCTGCGGACTCCCGCGGCCCGGACCTGCGGCTCCACATCCCCGGCGTACTGGCCGAAGTTCTCGTCGAACATCCCGGCCAGCTTCCTCGCCGACTCGTCGTAGGCGGCGCGGTCTTTCCAGGTCGAACGCGGGTCGAGGATTTCAGGCGGCACGTCCGGGCAGCTTACCGGTATGCCCAGCCTGAACACCGGGTCTTCCCGCATCTCGACGTTGTCCAGCTTCCCGGCGAGCGCGGCGCGGAGCATCGTCCGGGTGTGGTCGATGCTCATCCGGCGCCCCGTGCCGTACGGACCGCCGGTCCATCCCGTATTGAGCAGCCAGACCTTGACCTGGTGAGCTGCGACCTTCTCCCCGAGGAGCTTTGCGTAGACCGAGGGGGGAAGCGCCATGAAGGGGGCGCCGAAACAGGCGCTGAAGGTCGCCTGCGGCTCCACCACTCCCCGCTCGGTTCCCGCCACCTTGGCCGTGTAGCCCGAGAGGAAATGGTACATCGCCTGGTCCTTCGTCATCGCCGAAATCGGGGGCAGCACTCCGAAGGCGTCCGCCGTCAGCATCACGATGTGCCTCGGGTGGCCGACCGCGCCGCTGAGGGAGACCCGGGGAATGGAGGAAAGCGGGTAGGATGCGCGTGTGTTCTCCGTCAGGGTCGCGTCGTCCAGGTCGATCCGGCGCGACATGGTGTCCATCCCCACGTTCTCGAGGATCGTCCCGAACATTCCGGTCGTCCGGTGGATCTCGGGCTCCATTTCGGGGGAGAGCCTGATCACCTTGGCGTAGCAGCCCCCCTCGAAGTTGAAGACGCCTCGCCGGCTCCAGCCGTGCTCGTCGTCTCCCACCAGCGTTCTCTCCGGGTCGACGGAGAGGGTGGTCTTCCCCGTGCCCGAGAGGCCGAAGAGGACCGCCACGTCGCGGTCGTCGCGCCCATAGCTGGCGGCGCAGTGCATCGGAAGGACGCCTTGCGCCGGAAGCAGGAAGTTCATCACGGTGAAGATCGACTTCTTGATCTCGCCCGCGTACAGGCTGCCGCCGATCAGCACCTCCTTGCGGCCGAAGTGGATCAGGATGAAGACCTCGCTGCGGGTCCCGTCCATCTCGGGGCGGGAATGAAACCCGGGGGCGCTGATGACCGTGAACTCGGGGACGTGCCGCAGGAGCGCCTCCCCGTCCGTCACCGGAAGGAACATGTTCCGGGCAAAGAGGCTGTGCCAGGCCATCTCGGTGATGATCCGAATCGGAAGCTGGTGGTCTTTGTCGGCCCCTACGTGGCACTCCTGGACGAAGAGCTCCCTTCCCTCGAGGTAGGCGAAGAGCCGCGCCCGGAGCGACTCGTACTTGTCGGCGTCGAAGGGGCGGTTGATATTCCCCCAGCAGATCGCACCCTCGCTTTCCTTCTCCCGGACGAAGAAGCGGTCGTTGGGGGAGCGGCCCGTGTACTCCCCGGTCCGCACGACGAGCGGCCCGGTCGCCGCCAGATGACCTTCGCGCCGCTTCACGGAATGCTCGATGAGGGCGGAGACGGAAAGGTTCCACCACACGGCCTCGGCCTTCCGTATCCCGTGGAAGGACAGGTCGTCCGCTCGGTTGCCGCTCAAACGGATGTTCATTGCCAACCTCCTCGAAAGGAAATCGAAATGGATTTCAAGGAAACATTGTATCGCGATATCGGCCTGGAGCAGCCGACTGATTGGTTCCCGCTCGACATGCCCGACGGGAAGTTGTAACATAAGTTATTACATCGGGCGGAGGCGTTCATGCGCAAGGTAAAGGTTCGCAAAGTGGGGAATTCCCTCGGGGCGATCCTGCCGGGGGAGGTCGCGGCGCGCCTACGCGTCAAGGAGGGGGACACCCTCTCGGTGACCGAGACCCCCGACGGGATCCAGCTTTCCCCGTACGACCCCGATTTTGAGGAGGCCATGAAGGCGTTCGAGCGGGGCAGGGCCCGGTACCGCAACGCGATGCGCCGGCTTGCGAAGTGACGCGCCGCGTCCGCTGGATCCCCGATGCGGCCGTCCGGGCGATGCACCAGGAGCTGATCGCGGAGCACGGGGGAAGGCCGGGAATCCGGGACCTCGGATTGCTCTCCTCCGCCCTGGCGCGCCCCCGGAACAGAAGTCTCTACGGCGCCTCCCGTTCCCTGTTCGACCTCGCTGCGGCGCACGGCGTCGCGATCGCCGCGAACCATCCTTTCGTCGACGGGAACAAACGGGTCGCCCTCGCCGTCATGTATGTGTTCCTGGAGATGAACGGGTACCGCCTGGAAGCACCCGAAACGGAAGCGGTGGACGTCATGATTCGCCTGGCGGCCGGGGAGCTCGATGAGCCCGGCCTCTCCGCGTGGCTCAAGGAACACTCCGTCCCGAAGTAAGCCCTTCCCATGCGGGGGCTGCAGTGCCCCAAGAAAGCGAAGACATCGCTTGCGTACCCGGGACCGGCGTGGTACATTGACCGCAGATCGAAAAATCCCGAGACACAATCCTCTCCCCAAGGGACCTTTCGAAGAAGCGGGCCCGCCGTCCTGGCTGGGCGTTCGAAGCTTCTCCTGAAACTTCACCGTGCGGAAAGATCGGACGGGCGAACCGCCTGACCCCGGTTGTGCTCGGTGAAAAAACGTCAGGAGAAGAAAAGTACATGCCAGAACCAGAACAGAGAACGTCCAAGGAAAGAAACCCGTTTGAAGCGTTCGGGCTCCGTCCCGAGCTCCTCCGCGCCGTAGCGGAGAAGAACTACACCACCCCGACCCCCATCCAGGAGAAGGCGATCCCCTTCGTGCTCGAGGGGAGGGACCTCCTCGGCTGCGCGCAGACCGGCACCGGGAAGACGGCCGCCTTCGCCCTCCCGATCCTCAACCGGCTCCAGGAGACGCCCTGGAAGGGGAGCGGACGGCGGCCCATCCGCGCCCTCGTGCTGACGCCGACCCGGGAGCTGGCCTCCCAGATCGCGGAGAGCTTCGGAGCGTACGGCAGGCACACGGCCCTCAAGCACGCCATCGTGTTCGGCGGCGTCAGCCAGCACCCGCAGGCGCAGGCCCTTGAGCGGGGGATCGACATCCTCGTGGCCACGCCCGGACGGCTGCTCGACCTCATGTCGCAGGGGCTCGTCAACCTGCGGACCGTCGAGACCTTCGTCCTGGACGAGGCCGACCGGATGCTCGACATGGGCTTCATCAACGACATCCGGCGGATCATCGACCAATTGCCCGGGAAGCGGCAGACCCTTTTCTTCTCGGCCACGATGCCGGGGGAGATTCGAGGACTTGCCGACACCATCCTGCGCGACCCGGTCCGGGTGGCCGTAACGCCCGTGGCGACTCCGGCCGAGGCCGTGGCGCACCAGGTCCACTACGTGGAGAAACCGGAGAAGATCGAGCTGCTCAAGCACCTCCTTACCGGCCCTTCCATCAAGAACGCGCTGATCTTCACCCGCACCAAGCACGGCGCCGACGGGGTCACCCGGCAGCTCGTCCGTCACAAGGTGATGGCCGAGGCGATCCACGGCAACAAGTCGCAAAACGCCCGCGAAAAGGCCCTGGGGCGATTCAAGCGGGGCCAAACGAGGGTGCTCGTGGCGACGGACATCGCCGCCCGGGGCCTCGACATCGTCGACCTGTCCCACGTGATCAACTTCGACCTCCCCAACGAGCCGGAAAGCTACGTTCACCGGATCGGCCGCACGGGCCGGGCCGGCGCCTCCGGCATCGCCCTGTCCTTCTGCTCCTTCGAGGAGCGCCCCTTCCTCGCCGGGATCGAACGGCTCATCCGCAAGCACCTCCCGGTGGCGGAGGCTCATCCCTACCGCTCCGACCGCAATCCCGGTCCTGCGACGGACCTCGACCCGCGGCGGGCGAACGGCGTGCCGGTCCTTTCCATGACTCGCGCCGACGAGCTGTTCCGGCCGGGCCGCATGGACGCCTTCCCCGGCCGTTCCGACGGCCGGCCGGGCCGGTCGCGGCGGGAGTCGAAGTGGGGCGCCGGTTCCGGAAGCGGCAAGCAGGGCAACCGCGACGCGGAGCGCAGCCGCCACGCGCGTTAGGATTCCCGTCCGTCGCAACGGGGGAGCAGAGGGATCGACGGGTGTTTCCCATCGATCCGTGGTATCGTGAACAGGGAGTTAACCGTCCGCAGCCAAAGAGATCCCGAGACTCGTGCTCAAGACCTCTTTTGCGGCCCTAGCGATGTTGAAGGAGGTCTTATGAGCAAGAAATTGTACGTCGGGAATCTTCCCTTTTCCGCAACGGAGGATTCGCTGAAAGAGGCGTTTTCGCGTTTCGGAACGGTGGAATCGGTGAGCATCATCACGGACCGGTACACGGGCCAGAGCAAAGGGTTCGGTTTTATCGAGCTATCGACCAAGCAGGAGGCCGCCGAGGCCATCGCCAAGATGAACACCGCCGAAATGGACGGGAGGACGCTCAAGGTATCCGAGGCCCTTCCCCAGGCGCCCCGCGAAGGAGGGGGTGCGCGGCGAGGCTTTGGCGGAGGCGGCGGAGGAGGCCGAGGCGGTGGCGGCGGAGGATACCGCCGGTAACCGTCCGTCCCCGCACCGAAAGATGTCCTTTGGGGGCCATGAGTCCCTCGTGGCCCCCGCACAACCCTCCCTCATGAAGAGAGCGTCCCCTACCCTCTCTGTGTGATCTCTCACGACAGTGACTGTCGTATCCACCCGGCGGTCCCATCCGTGTCGGAATGAGCAATTGAAAATCCCGCCCCCGACCGGATCTCGTACCCGGTCCTTTCCCGGAATGGGTCAGAATCCGATCCGTCGACGGGGCGGTTTTGGCGGTTCCATCAAGGCACGGATCGCGTCGAAGACCACGCGGAATTGGGCGTCATACTTTCCTTCGAGCGCGTCCACCTTTCGGTGAAGGCATGGGGCATCTTCCGATACTTTGCCGCCTCGCTTCCTTTTCGCCTAACGCTGACGGGACCTCCGCGAACACCTCGCCCGCCAGGCGATCATTTGAGGACGAACACGACGCGGCTGTCCCGCTGGTTCTCCTTCTTCTCCGGGGCCAGTGCCTTCGGCTCCACCAGGAAGACCCTCCCGGGCTCCACCTGCTTCGATGCGAGCAGGTAATCCTTCACGGCCTGGGCCCGCCTCTGCGCGAGCAGGTGCAGGTCGTCGTCGGTCACCTGGATGTGGGCCTGCATCAGCTTCTCCATCTCGGGGACGGGGAGGTCCTTGGCCATTCCGAGGAGGTTCCGGGGCTTGGGGAACTTCTCCACCCGGTAGGCCCGCTTGAGGTACTCGGGATACTCCTTCGCGTCGACGACGACGTTGTCGAGCGAGGGCGCTTCCCCGCCTTTCCCTACGAGGTCCTTGAGTTTCTGGGACCGGACCTTTCGGTCGAACAGCGACTGCAGCAGCGCCTCCCGGTCCTTCTCCTTGTCCACGTGCCCCGCGATCTCGAGCTTCAAGGCGGGCCGGTCGTACAGCGCCTTGACGAGCGTCTTGAGTTTCGCCTCCCCCGGCGCGTCGAGTTTCTCCTGGCCGTAATCGAACTCCAGGTAGCTCAACTCCTCGCCCCCGCCGAAGATCGCCCCCAGGAGGGCGAACGGGGAGGTGGCGGCCTTGGCCAGCAGGTTCACGATGATCTTGACGACGACCCCCCACATGCTGAACTTCGGGTCGTCGAGGGAGCCGCTTACGGGGAGGTCGAGCTGGATCTCTCCTTTCCGGTTCTTGAGCAGGGCGACGGCAAGCCGGACCGGCAGCTTCGTCGCGTCGGGGCTGTCCACGGATTCGCCGAAGGCGAACTGGTCGAGGAAGATGGTGTTGCTGGAGTCCAGCTTCCTGTCCACGATCAGGTACTTGAGACTCAAGGAAAGCTTCCCCTTCTCGATCGTGTACCCGGCGTACCGGCCGGAGTAGGGGGTCAGGGAGCTCAGATCCATGTCCTTGAAATCGATCTTGAGGTCCACGAACAGGTCGTTCCGGAGCGGGTTGATCTTCCCCGTGATCTCGAGGGGGGCGGCATTCTCGAGCTTCCCCCGGAGGTCGACATCCGCCATGCGCGTTTCCTCGGAGGAAAGCCCGGAGACGCGCCCTCCGACCTCGAGGAGGTTCGCCGAATAGTTGGGCTTGATGAACCGGTCGGTGAAGTTGATCCGCCCTCCTTGAAACGTCGCCGTTTCGATCGCGACCGGCGTCGGCGGCGCCGGGGACTCCTTCGGCTTCGCGGCCACAACGTTGTCCCGGGCTCCTCCGGCTTCCTCCCCGGCGGGGGGCTCCCCCTCCTTCCGGACGATCCTCTGCACGTTCAGGGTTCCGTCCGGATTGACGACCAGGCGCGAGTAAAAGTCCGTGAGCGCCGCCTGCCGGATCGCCACGGACAGGGGGGCCGTCCCCACCTTGATCCCTTCCAGGAGAAGCGAATTCCACTTCAGGAAATCCTCCGACGTTTCCTTGTCCACCGCGGAGAGCGTCGTCACGAGGAGATTCCCCGCGTAGGTCGTCCGGATCGCGTCGTCCCGCGCCGCCACGGTGAGTTTCCCCTTGGCGGAGACGTTCCCCCCCGTCAAGGAAATGTTGATCCGGTCGGCGGCATATGGTTGTAACGGGACGAGGTCGATCTTCCGGACGTTCAGTTCGAGGTCCGCCGACACGGGATGGACGCCCACGGCGCCGCCGACGGCGACCTTTCCGGTCCTGTTCACGGTGGCCTCGAGCGACACTTGTCCGCGGCTGTTCTTTTCCGTCGAGAGGTTCTCCGCGGTGACGGAAAGGGGGGATACCCTCACGGTGACGGGATCCTGCGGGGTCCGGTCCACGGCCGTGACGGAGCCCTCGAGCAGCGCGGCCTTCCTCACCTGGACGAGCCACTCCCGCGGCGGCGCCTTCTTTGCCGGCGACGCGCCCGGCGGGGGAGAGGTCTTCCCCGCGTTCCCTTCCGCCTCTTTTTCCCGGTCCGGCAGCAGCGACACCACGTTCAGGACGCCCGTTTTCCCGCGGACCAGGGAGACTACCGGCGATGTGAAGACCAGGTTGTCCAGCGTCGCCCGCTTCGCCAGCGGCTCCAGGGATTCGATGACCACGGACAAAGACGGCAGCCGCAGCACCGGGACATCCTTTGCGTCCGTGATGGAGAGGTTTTTCACCTCCACGTTTCCCGAGAGCGCAATGGCGGGAGACTCTCCGGCGGGCTGGGAAAACGACAGGACGGTCTTCGCGTCCAGCGTCCCGGAAGGGACCCGGAATTTCCGCCGCACCGGGAGGTACTCCAGGTAATGGGGGATCTCGAAGTTTCGGACATTGAGGTCTACGGTGGTCTCCCGCGAGGCGCTGTACGGCTTGGTCCTCCCTTGGAACGCCCACACCGTCCCGTTGATGTTCGATTCGAAGGACGGTTGGACGAAGATGTCCACGGCATAGGGCAGGTTCGACAGGAAGGGGATGGCGATCGAGAGGTCCCGGACCGAGTGGCGCGTGCGCCTGGGGCGGTCGTCGAAATCGACGCTCCCCCCGACGATGCGGATGTTGTTGAGGGAATACCGGAGGGGCGCGCCCCCTTCGGACGGCTGGGAGGCGGACTCGCCGAGGAGGTCGGAGAAATTGTAGGTCGAGTCTCCGTTGCGGACGACGGTGACGCTCGGGGAGCGCAGGAGGATCTCCCGGAGAACCGGCCCGCGCCGGAGGAGGGAGGCGGCCTGGAGGTTCAGGTACAGCTCCTCGAAGGCGACGAACGGCCCCGCGCCGGCGCGATCCTCCATGGAAAACCCTTCCACGCGGGCCGAAAGGGCGAAGGGGTTGATCCGGATCGCCCGGATCGCAACGGGACGGTGGAACTTTTCGGAGAGCCGCTTGACCAGGACCGACTTGACGATGGGCGGCAGGATGAGGAACCCGACGATCGCGCAGACCGCCAGGGCGACGGCGGGCCACAGGACGAACCGTCTCAGGAAAGGTTTTCCGGCCAGCGCCTTGAGGTCCACGGGACCGCCTCCGTTCCGCACCGTCGCCCCATTATCCCCGTTTCCCGTCCTCTGGACAAAGACGAATCTATGCGGGTGGACAAACCAGGGAGGCCGACCGGATCTCGTACCCGGTCCTTTCGCTTCGAAGACCACGCGGAATTGGGCTAAGATCCTATATTGTTACCTACAATGAGGGGGTGCATCCCATGGGAAGCGGGACGCGTCAGGCCAATTTCGTACTGCCCGAGGATCTGTTGGAGGAACTGAAAGCCAACGTCTCGCCGAGACAGCAAAGCCGATTCGTCGCCGAGGCCTTGAAAAAGGAGCTGCGGCGCGTCCGCCTTGCCAAGGTGATCGAGACGAGCTTCGGGGCCTGGAAGGAAACAGACCACCCCGAGCTTGCGAGGGGCGCGGAGACGTTCGTCCGGCGCCTTCGGAAATCGACGCGTACCAGGCGGCGACGTTGACGAACACCCTCGTCGACACGGATATCCTCATCCATTTCTTGAGGGGGAAGAGGAAGGCAAAGGATTTCCTCTCCCTGCTCCTGGATGAATCGAACATCTGTTGCTCGGCGATCGCCGTGGCGGAAATTGCCGCCGGCATGCGCGCCGCCGAGGAGGAACGGACGAAAGCGCTCCTGGACCAGTTAGAGGTCCTGGCCGTGACCCGGGACGTCGCAGAGAAGGCCGGGTCATACAAACGCAGCATCAGGGGGCACGGCCTGGAGCTTGACGATTGCCTGGTCGCAGCGACGGCCTTTGTGCACAGGGCGATTCTTGCCACGGGAAACGGGAAGCACTACCCGAGGAAAGACATCAAGGTAACGGTTGTAGACACGGATTAACCCCTAAGTTTCGAACCCAGTTCCGTCGCGCAACGGGTCAGAATCCGATCCGGAGGTCGTTGGCGCCCGGGTCGGTCTGCTTCCCGGTACCCCTGCCTGTTGCGGTCGGATATACTCAATGGTCAGTGGTGTTGTGTCGGAACCATCCCGCGATCAGCAGCTTTATGCGGAACGGCAGGGAGGATCATTCCGAAGAGATGGCGGCCGAAGGCGGAAACGGAGCCCTTTCGGGGAAACCGGATAGGCCCGCGGTTGCGGGCCCCGATTCCGGTTGGGAAGGGATTTCCGACCTTCTCTCGGGGTTTCGCCCCGACCAGGTCCCGTTCCTTGCGCAAGCTCGCGAACTGGAGCCGACCTATCCGCTTCTCCACGCGCTGGCCCACGGGTCGCTTCGGGACTTCCTCATTCGTGTTGCGGCTCTCGAAGCGCTGATCGCCGACGGAAGGACCCCGTTCACGCCGGCGGAGGTCGCGGAGTCGCTCTACTGGCTGAAGGACCCGGTGCGGGACAGCGTCCTCGCAGCGCTTCGGCGAAGCGGCTGGCTCTCCTTTCGACCCGATTCCGGCTACCGGATCACCGACGCGGGCCGGTTCGTGGCCACGGTCCTGTCCTTCCTGCGGGCCCGGGTGCGGGAGGGGAGCGTCCTTCCGGCCGTCGAGGGGATCGACTACATGCTCAACCTCGGCGTCGATCCCACCATGCAGCTCAAGCTCCTCCGATCCCAGCTCGAGGACCTGCGCACGGAGATGGAGAACGCGAGAAACTCCCATTCCGAGGTCATCCTGCGCGGCGCCGCCGCGCGTCTCCGCGAGACCCTCGAGTGGTCGGAGCGGATCCGGGCCATCCTGGCCCGGGTCACGCTCGACATGGGAGACGCGCGCCGGTCCGCCCATGACGTGCACGATCTCCTGAGCCGGCTGCACGGCGTCGCCGGCGATCTGCACGCGGCGATCACCGAGGTGGGCCGCCAGCATCTGCCCCTTGTCGCCGGGATGACGACCGCCGACATCATCGGGACGCTGATGCGCCTCCCTGTCGAAGAACTCTCGGCGGTGGGGCGGGGGGCGCTCCGCCCCGTCGTGACTCCGCCGACCTTCGTCGTCCCCGAGCTCCTGGTCGCCGAAACCGAATCGTACCTTGCCCGGCGGCGGGAGCCGCCGCCGAAGGTCGACTGGACCGTCCCGCCGGAGCCGCAGCGGGCGGGCTCCGAGGTGGCTATGCCGCCCGATGTCGCGGCATGGCTGGACGACTTGGACCGGCTGGCCGAGGCGAGTAGGGTGCGGCCGCTGTCGGAGGTCGTTCCCAGGGGGAGCGCGGCGGAGAGCTTCCTGAGGGCCAGCCTGCTCCCCCTGCTTGGGGAGGCGATCGGCGGCGAGGGGGTCGCGGGGCGGATCGGCGCGCTGCCTCTTGCGATGACCCTCGAGGGCGACGGTTTCCCCGCGCCCGCCCCCTGGCCCCTCTCCGCGCTCACCCCCGGGACGATCGGCCCTCCGGGGAACGGACCCTCCGATGGATGAAGCCGCCCGCATCTGCGCGCGACTTCTCGTCGCCGGGGCCGTTCGAAGGCAGGAGATCCCCGACCTGGATCATCCGGAGGTCCGTGCCGACGTCGAGCTGCGGCTTTCTCAATGCGGCCTCTCCCTGGCCACCAGCGCCTATAGCGACCACGTCGGTTTGAGACTCTCCTCCGAAGTGGCCGACGCGACGGTCCTCGACGCCGCTTCGAATCGGGGGCTCGGGGCGGACGCGTGCGCCCTGCTTACCGTCCTTTGGGCCCGGTTGGCGCTCCAGCGCCGCACGGCCGAGGATTCCCGGATGACCCCCGACTTGCAAGCCCCGCTCCTTCCCGAGGACCGCCGCGAGGCCGCCCGGCTCTTCACTCCCTTCGTGCGCTTCGAGACCCTGGCCCGGGAGTTCGGGTCGCAGCTCGGCGGGCGCACCCGGATGAAATCGATCCTGGGTCGGCTGCGCCGGCTCGGTTTCGTGTCGTATCGACGGCTCGATCAGATCGAGGCGGGCCCTCTCCTGGAGCTCGCCATCGACGGAGAGAAAATGGTGGCTTTCATCCGGTCCCGGGTGTTGAGCAGGCTGCTGGAGGAACCCCCGGCCGGGGAGGAGACGGCTCCTCTCGATCAGGCCCTCGAAGATCGGGTCATGGGGGTCCTCGCGGCGGCCGAGGAGCCGTGCGGGATCGCAGAGATCGAGCGGCGCAGCGGGATCCCGAGGCGGCGGCTCGGGAAGATCCTCAAGGTCCTCCGGGAGGACGGGAAGATCGAGATGATCGATGCCCGGGGTCAGGCCCGGTACCGCCCGGCCGCCCCGGAGGAGGACTGATGTTCCGGTTCCTGGAACTCGAGCTCCACGGCTGGGACTTCTGGCCGTCTCTCCGGGTACCCCTCGACGCGGACATCGTGGTTCTTTCCGGTCCGAACGGATCCGGGAAGACGACGCTGCTCGACGCCGTGAGGCAGATCCTTAACGCTCCGCGCTTAAGCCACGGCCGCCGCCTCGCGCATTACTTGAGGCGCCCCAATCAACCGGTCCTGCTCCGCGCCGTGGTCAGCAACCGTCCCGACGAAAAAGGGCGGCGCCCCTTCGATCGGAACCGCGTGTTTTCCGACGAAGCCACGCTGGCGTGCGCCCTGGTTCCGGACGGCGGCTCGCCCGAGAAACGATACGCCGTCCTCCCCGGCCGCGTCCCCCCGCAGGAGCTGCAGGGACGGCTCCTCGAAGGACGAGACTGGCTCAAGCCGGAGGAGTACCGGCGCGTCCTGGACTACGCCGGCGTGAGCCGAAGCCTGATGCACATCCTCGCCATCGAGCAGGGGAGGGCCGACGAGCTGTCCCGACAGGATCCGCGCAAGCTCTTCCGCTGGGTCATGGAGGCCCGGGGCTCCCAGCAGGTCCTCGACCGCTACAACGGGGCGAGGCGCCGGTACGAGGACTCCGCCCGCGAGGTCGACCGCCAGCGCCTTCAGCTCTCGAGCCGTCAGGGAGACCTGGCGGCCCTGGAACGGAAGGTCCGGCGCCTCGACGAATACGTCGAGAAGCGCACCCGGGTCGAGGACGCCGAGCGCTTGGTGACGGCGGCCCGCCTTCAGACCCTTCTTGTCGAGTTGCGCAGCGTCGACGGGAAGATTCCGGGGCTTCGGACCATGCTCGCCAACCTGGCCACGACCGTCGATCGTCTCACGCGCGAAATCGGGGACGAGGAAGGCGATCTGGGCAGGATTCGGGAGGGGACGCGCGTTCGGAAGCTTCGGGCGGAAGAGGCCACCGCCGCGTGCGACGACGCGGTGGGACGGCACGCCGTCCTCAAAAACGAGGTCGAGTCGCTCCGCGTGAAGGCCAAGGAGCTGGAAACCCTTCCCGCGGAAGATGTCGAGGCCTTAAAGGCGTCGCTGGGGCGGGTCCGGGAGGAAGCCTTCTCCGCAGCGAGCCGGTACGACGGTCTCCTGCGCGACCTCCGGGACGTGGAGGATCGCCTCGTCGACCTCGAGAGAGGGGTCCCCCGGTTCCCGGCGGAGGTGGAGCGGATGATCAAGGCGCTGGCCGCGGCCGGAATCGAGGCGGTCCTGGCGGCCCCGCGGGTGGAGGTCACCGAGGAGCTCTGGGCGCCGGCGATCGAATCGGCCCTCGGGCCGCTGCGGCTGGCGATCTGCGTACGGCGCGAGGACGAACGCCGCGCCGCCGGACTGGCCCGCGAGCACGGCTTCTCCGGGCCGATCGTCTGCGAGACGACCGGGGAGGCGCGCACCGAGGGCCCGCTCCGGATCGAATCCGGATCGCCGTCGTGGCTCGTCCCCTGGGCCCGGAGTCTGACCCTGGCGCGCGAGGACCACCCGCCCGAGGGCGACCTCGTCCTTCTCCCGGACGGGATGCGCCGGGACCGACATGGAGTCTGGGTCTCCCGGGCCGCCGATCGTGTCCTCGGCGGCAGCGCGGTGCGCGACCAGCTTGCCGCCGCCCGTTCCGAATGCGGGAGGCTCCGGGACGAGCTGGGACGCGCCGCAAGCGGAAAGGAAGATGCCTCCGCCCGGGTCCAAGAACTCGACGAGAGGTTGACGACTCAGCAGCGCCGAGTCGAGTGGGCGGCGGCGGTCGCATCGCTGCCGGAGGTCGAAGGGCGACTTGCGGACGCCCTGGAGGAAGTTTCCCGTCAGAAGAACGACCGCGAGGAGGCGCTTGCGGATTGGCAGGAGGCGGAGCGCACCGCCGACAGCGCCGGGCATTCGCTGACTCGCCGAAGGGACGACCTTGCCGCCCGGGAAAAGGAGCTGGAAGGCACCCGGGCCGCCCTCGGGGAAAATGAAAGACGCCGGGCGGGGATCGAACCGGAGATCGAGGCGCTCTCCAGGGAGCTCGATCCGGTCCTGGTGTCACGGGCCGGGGCGGGCGAGCTGTCCACACCCGAGATGGCCGAACGGGACCTGCGCCAGGCCAGGGAGTCCCTGGCGCGGTTCGAGGCGGAGGGTCCCATTCCGGAGGAGAGCGTCCGGGACGAGCGGAAGGTCCTCCTGCGAAACGTCGAGGAGCTCGAAAGTCATGTGCGGGACCGCCAGGAGGAGGCCGATTCCGCGGCCCTGGAGCTTTCGCGGTGCCGCGCCGATTATCTCGAAGTGGTCCGGAGCACCCTTCACGACTACGCCCGGCGGGCCCGGGCGCTCGCGGAGATGGCTGCGGCCCGGCTCGAGGTGGAGCTGCCCCGGCTCGAGAACGACGAGCGATCGATCGACGAGGCGGGCATCGTCGTGCGCATCGGATTCGACGGCAAGCCTCCGGTGGAGATCAGCGACACGTCGCACAGCGGCGGCCAGCAGGTGGTCACCGGGCTCATCCTCCTCATGGCGATGGCCGAGACGGAGGGAGAGAGCTGCTTCATCATCGACGAGCCGTTCGCCCACCTCTCCCTCGACCGCGTGGACGACGTGGGGAAGTTCCTCCGGCGCAGCGGCTCCCAGTTCCTGATCACCGTGCCGACGACGCTGGATCGCGGCCAGCTCGACCCGGCCTCGCTGCTGATCGTCCTGAAGAAGAAGGCGTCGGGAGAGCCCTTCGCCCCCCGGCCGCTCGTCGCCAGGGAATGACCGGATCCGGCCATCGGTGCGTCCGCTTCCGTCACGAGAGAAGGGAAGGCCCGTGGCGCGATGCCGGGTTGCTCCGCGAGCGGGACGTGGAACGCATCGCGGTCTGCACCGAGTGCGGCCGAGGGCGCAGCGGTCGCTACCGGAAGGTCGTCGCCGTCGAGCGGGAAAGCAGGGGGCTGGCGGCGGCGCCGGAAACCTTCCTCCGGGAGCTGGCCGGGCGGTTGGAAATTCTTTTCCGGGGCCGGAAAACGCTCCGAGCGGGACCGCTCCTTCGGCGCCTCGGCGGGATCCGCAGCGAGTCCGACCTCGAGACGCTGGCCGCCTCCGCGCCGATCCGCCTCGTCTATCATCCGAGGGGGGGCGCTCTGCTCCTCCACGAGATTCACGCCCTCGACCCGGAGAAGCTCGGGGAGATCTCGCGCCCGGGGGCGGCGGCGCGGCGAAGGGCCGCGCTGGCGGAGACCCGATCCGCGACCGAAGGATTGACCCATCCCGCAGCCCAGGCCATCGGCGAGATGATGGCCGGGGAGGACGCGGCGGGGTGGGACGAGCGGGTGCTGCGATCGCTGGCCGCCCTGGCCCGGCTGATCGAAGCGGGCGAGACCCGATCCTCGCGCATCTTTTCCACGGAAGCGCTGGGGCACTCCAAGGCCCTCTCGCAGGTTCGCCCCCGCCTGGAGCGCCTCGTCGGCCCTCTCGATCGGCTCGGGATCCGGGATACGGGAGTCCATCTTCTCGTCGGAGGGAAAGGGCGGCTTCGCTTTCCCGGCGGGGACCTGGAGGTGGAACGGTTTCGGTCCCTGGGACTGGCGGAAGAGGATGTGTTGAGGCTGAAGGGGGTTCGCCTGCCGGCGGGAGGGCTTCTCGTCGTGGAGAACCTCACCCCTTTCCACGCGTGTCTGGGGCCGGAGCGGAACGATCGCGATCTACTGGTCATCTGGTCCGCCGGCTATCCCGGGCGCGGCGTGACCCGTTTCGTGGAACTTGCGGCCGGTGGGGGAGGGCGCATACGGGTCTGGTGCGATGTCGACCTGGGCGGGGTGCGGATCGCGAGGTTGATCCACCGCGCCGCGGGGGGAAGGGCTGTCCCGGTCCTCATGGACGGCTCAGTCGTCCGAAGCGCGCGGATCACCTGCCCGCTCGCCCGGGGACAACGGGAGAGCATCGTACGCGACCTGGCGTTGCATCCCGACGCGCTCCTGGCGGAGACCCTGACGGCCCTCCTCGAAAGGGGCGCCTGGGTCGAACAGGAATCCCTGATCGACCGGCTGGCCGCCCTGTCGGGGTCACAAGGGGCGATCGGAACGGAAGTCCACAGGGGGTGAGGATGAGCATCGAAACGAAAAGGAACGTGCGCAGCGGAAGAACGACGAGGTCGAAAAACGTCGGAGTTTCGCCGGCCGGGATGAACCTGTCCAGAACGCACAAGCCGGACGGCCTCGGCCTCGACGATTGGCAACGGCTTCTTCGAGTCCGATTCGGCGAACGGCAACGCTACAAACTGGAGAACCGGGGCGACCACCCCATCTTTTCGGAATTCCTGCTGACCAACCCCGAATCGGGGAAGACCTACAAAATCGCGATCCGGGGAAACGCTGCGTTCGACAATTATTGCTCCTGTCCGGATTACGACGTCAACGGTCTCGGAACCTGCAAGCATATCGCGTTCGCCTTGTCCAGGTTGATGAAGAGGAAAGGGGCGAAAAAAGCGTTCCGGGAAGGATACGCGCCCCCGTATTCCGAAGTCTACCTGGGCTACGGGCTCATGCGGGAGGTCCGGTTCAAGGCGGGCAAGGATGCCCCACCGGGACTGCTCGCTCTCGCGGACGACTATTTCGATCGAAGCGGGAGACTCAAGGAGGACCGTCTCCTCGACTTCCCTCGTTTCCTCAACGCCGTTCCGCGGGACAACGGGCACGAAGTGCGCTGCTACGACGACGTCATGGCCTACGTCGCCGAACATCAGGATGCGGAACACCGGCGCGGCATCGTCAAGCATCGAGCGAAAGACGGGATCGACAGCCCGATCTTCCGGAACCTTCTGAAGACCGATCTCTATCCGTATCAGCGGGAAGGGGTCCTCTTTGCGGTCGAGGCGGGCCGGTCCCTGATCGGGGACGACATGGGACTGGGAAAGACCCTCCAGGCCCTCGCCGCCGCCGAGTTGATGGCGAAATGGTTCGGCGTCCGGAAGGTCCTGGTCGTTTCCCCGACCTCGCTGAAATATCAATGGCTGTCGGAAATCGAAAAATTCACCGGAAGGTCGGCGCTGGTCGTGGAAGGCCTCAGCCACCGCCGGCGGCAGTCGTATCTGCGGGAGTCCTTCTACAAGCTGGTCAATTACGAGTTGGTCCCGCGGGATATGGACATGATCCGAAGGTGGTCCCCGGACCTCATCCTCCTGGACGAGGCGCAACGGATCAAGAACTGGAAAACGCGAACCGCGAAGTCCGTCAAACGGCTGGAATCGCCGTTCGCCATCGTGCTGACCGGCACTCCCCTCGAGAACCGGATCGAAGAGCTGCACTCCCTCGTGGAATTCATCGACCACCGCCGCCTCGGCCCCTTGTTCCGATTCGTCCATCACCACAGGATCGTCGACCAGGACGGCAAGGTCATCGGATACCGGAACCTGCAGACCGTAAAGGAATCCCTGAAGAACGTCATGATCCGGCGGAAGAAAGAGGAGGTTCTCCGGCAGCTTCCGGAACGGATCGACCGGAACTTCTTCGTTCCCATGACGAAAGAGCAGCGGATGATCCACGACGAGAATCTCGAAATCGTGGCGAAGCTGGCCGCGAAGTGGCGCCGCTATAAATTCCTTTGCGAGGCCGATCAGCGGCGGCTGCGCATCGCCCTGAACTACATGCGGATGGCGGCCGACAACACGTACCTCGTGGACAGGAAGACGGTCCACGGGCCCAAGATCGACGAGTTGGACATCCTCCTCAAGGAGATCGTCATCGAGGGCGGAGAGAAGGCGGTCATCTTCAGCCAGTGGCTCCGGATGAACGAGCTGGTGGAACAGGTTCTCCATAAGAACGGGATCCGATATGTCCATTTGAACGGCGGCATCCCGTCCAGGCAACGGAAGGAGCTGATGTCCCGATTCAAGGAGGACCCGGACTGCATGGTCTTTCTGTCCACGGATGCCGGCGGCGTCGGCTTGAATCTTCAAAGCGGCTCCGTGGTGATGAACATGGACATTCCCTGGAACCCCGCCGTTCTGGAACAGCGCGTCGGCCGCGTCCACCGGCTCGGTCAGCGCAAGGCGGTCCGCGTCATCAACTTCGTCACCGCATCCTCCATCGAGGAGAGGATTCTCGGACTCCTGAAATTCAAGAAATCGTTGTTTGCGGGAGCGCTGGACCGTGACGGGGAAGACGTGGTCATGCTCGGCGGTTCCCTGCTGAAGAGGTTCATGGATTCCGTGGAAACGATTACGGCGGATCTTCCGAAAACCGGCCCGACCCTCGAGGATCGGGAGGAGAGGGAACCGACGCCGGGCGCGAACGCACTCCAGGACCTGCTTCTTGGCGCCGCACAACTCTTGACGAACCTCGGCAGGATCGTCTCGCAGCCGGCGGCGACCGAGGCGCCCCCGTTTCAGGGATTTCCGGCCACGATGATCGCCAGAGACGACAAGACCGGAAAGACGTATCTGAAATTGCCTCTTCCCGACAAGGAGAGCGTAAAAGGCCTCTTGTCGGCCTTCAGCGAATTCATCACGGGCGCCATGCCGTGAAAATCGTCGTCCGGTGCCGCCTTCGGATTGCCGGCCTTCCACGGCGCCTCGAATGGCTTGCCAAGCAATGCTTCCCCGCAGGTTTCCCATTGCCATCAATGGCTGTCTGAAACGAGGAAGAGCAGGGGATAGCGCAACACCTTGTTTTGACTTCCTTTCCGGCGATTGGTACCATCGGCCCATGAAGATCACCGCCGACATCCGGGACGCCGTGTCCCCCGTCGCACGGAGGCACGGAATCGCCCTCGTCCTTCTGTTCGGCTCCTTCGCGGCTGGCCATCCGCGGGAGAACAGCGACGTCGACATTGCGGTCCGGTTCCGTGACCGGGAGGTGAGCCTGCGCCGGCTGCTGGATGTCCAGGAGGAACTCGCGGGCATCTTCCCCGGCCGGGAAATCGACGCGGTTTCCCTCGAGCGGGCCGACCCGCTTTTCATGAAGAAGATCGCCGAGCGCTTCCTGGTTCTCTTTGAGGAGCCCGGGGAGGCCGACGCGTTCCTGCGCCTGGCCTTCAAGCGGTACCAGGACCACGGGAAATACCTCGCAATGGAACGCGACTTCGCACGTCGCTACGTCGAAAAGATCGCCCGATGATCGACCGGGAGCTCGTCACGCGCAAGGTCCTCCTCATCGGAAGGGACCTCGAGGAGCTCCGGAAGCTCGTCTCCGGCGGACTGGGGGAATACCTGGCCGACCCCTACAAGGAGGTCCTGGCCGAGCGCTTCCTCGAGCGGACGATCACGCGGATGATCGACGTCAACTACCACCTCATCACGGGATCCGACCGTCCTCCTCCCCGGGACTATTACGAAAGCTTCACCGAGCTCGGGAAGATGGGGATCCTCGAGCCCGTCTTCGCCTCCAAGATCACCTCCTCGGCGGGCCTGCGCAACCGCATCGTCCACGAGTACGACGACATCGATCCCGCCAAGGTTTTCGAGGCGATCCGGGCCGCCCTCTTTGACCTGCCGGTTTACCTCAAGGCAGTCCTGTCTTTCGCCGGCTGACGCACAAGGCAGAGGTGAACGCGAAAGGGAAAGCGGTCGAATGTTTCAGGCGTTCGAACCGGTCGAAATTTGCGACCTCAAGTTCTCTGCTTCCTCCTCCCTCAGCCGGGTCAACCGCGTCATGGATGGTTTGAGGGACTGGACCGCCGGCCGAACACCCTGGGGATGGTGAAACTCCTGGAGAAGATGCGGGAGCTGGCGAAATGATCCCCTCGTTCCACGACGCCCCGCCCGACCGGGTTTCGAACCAGGGACGGTTCGGGCGAGGGCGTCCACCTTGCGGGCCAGTTCCTCATGCGATATGAGCATCCGCCGCATCCGGACAAACGCCCGCATGATGGCGATATTGACTTGTACCGCCCGAGGACTCTGAAGGACGCCGGAGAGCATTGCTACGCCTTGCTCGGTAAAGGCAAAAGGTAGGTATTTCCGATGCTTTCCGCGCCCGGACTTTTTTTAAGGTCACAAATTGTGTCCTTAGAGAATCGGCATCCTCGCGCGAGAGTTGGAACATGAAGTCTTCCGGGAATCGTTCCGCGTTCCGTTTGACGGCACGTCCTTCTCGACCGCGAACGCCCTACCGTAAGCCGTGCTTCCGAGCGCGACGATCTTCGTGAAGTCCGGTCAACTTCAACCTCACAAGCCTCCTTTCCCGAGGGGATGATATATTATCGTGGTCAAAGATCCGAGAGGCGACGCGAGGGGAGCAGGGGCGACACGCACGGAGGGCAATGAAGGAGAGCAAGATGGCCAGGATTCCTGAGCCCCTATTATCGGGAAAGGGTGAAAGAAGAAGCCGAGGTGCAATTTGAGCAGGCGGGATAACGTAATCCGCCTGCGCCATATGCTGGATTATACGCGGGAAGCCGTTGCCTTATGCCACGGCAAGGCGCGCTCCGACCTCGACTCGGATCGGACGTTGAACCTGGCGCTCGTCCGATTGCCCGAAATCGTGGGAGAGGCGGCCGGTAGAGTACCGAAAGCGGAAAGCGCCCGTCATCCCATTCCCGTGGGCCCAGATCGTGGGAATGCGGAATCGGCTCATCCACGGGTATGATTGGGTCGATTACGACGTCCTCCGGCAGATCGTGGCCCGGGACCTTCCCCCTCTCATCGCAAGGCTCGAGAAGATTCTGTCCTCGGAAGACGCTGGATAACTCGGTTTCCAGCGCCGGACGAGCGAAGATGGCGTTCGATGACATCAGCCCGGAGGAATTCCTGGCGTCGCAGGTCCCGGAATGGGAGGAGCCTCTGGCGAGGGCGAGGGGACGAAAACCGGGGTCCCATCGGCGCGAATAGCCAGGCGCCCGATCCGCTTTCCGGAGTTTTTCGAACGTGGTCCATCCGGGCGATGTCCGGCTGCTTCTGGGGTCGAACGTCATCGCCCTGCCGTTCAGCGAGCTGCAGAGCCCCGGGGGGGGGAGCAATATCCCGCTGAACGCCGGCACGGCCTTTCCCGCGATGCGGAACATGGAGCGGTCGCCTGCCTCGGGGGCTGATATCTTGGGTGGAGGGGTGAGTTGTGACGAGCACGTTGTCGAGGGGCGCCGGACGGACCGCGCTGGTGACGGGCGCATCCAGCGGAATCGGGGCGGTTTATGCCAGGCGTCTCGCCTCCGGGGGCTATGATCTGGTTCTGGTCGCCCGCAGGATAGAAAGGCTTGAGCAGCTTGCGGACGAGCTGGAGACGAGCCACGGGGTAGAGGCGGAGGTCCTGGCGGCGGACCTGACCGAGGACGCCGATCTCCGGAAGGTGGAGGAGCGAATCACCCGCGCCGGGGACCTGGAGTTCCTCGTGAACAACGCGGGCTTTGGCACGCGGGGCCTGTTTTTCCAGGTCGACGCGAAGGGACAGGACCGGATGCACCGCCTCCACGTGCTGGCCGCCGTGCGGCTGAGCCACGCAGCGCTTGCCGGGATGGTCGCCCGCGGAAAAGGGAACCTGGTGAACGTCTCTTCGGTGGCCGCCTTCGCACAGAGTCCCGGCAACGCCGGCTACTGCGCCACCAAGGCGTGGATGAACAGTTTCACGGAAGGGCTGTATCTTGATCTTGCCGCCATCGGGTCGCTCGTCAAGGTGCAGGCGCTCTGTCCGGGCTACACCCTCACGGAATTCCATGACGCTTTGGGGATCGGAAGGGATCATGTTCCCGCGGGCTGGTGGACATCCGCGGAGGATGTCGTGGCCGCCTCCCTGCGGGGCCTCGCGCGCGGAAAACTGTTCGTCGTGCCCGGCTGGCGTTACAAGTTCTACGTGTTCCTGTTGAAGGCGCTCCCCGGATTCGTCGTCCGCTCCCTGGCGCTCCGGCTCCAGGGGAAGTATCGCCGGTAATCGGTCGGGGCGAAGACGGCCGGCGGGCGGGACCTCGGAATCCCGCCTGCGCAACCGGCCCTGGGCCCGGGCCTCTACAACGGCTTTGCAACCTCCCGGGCGTCGCGGGGTTCGAGGGGCGAAGAAAGTCCGGGCCGTAACGACCACCCCGCGGAATCCCCCTCCAAGACCTCTCATCTAATCTGAATCGACAAGGCGGATCGTAATCTTTCCGAGCCGGGGGAGAGGGCGACCTTTTCCCCTGCCTTCGGCGCCGGGGGATCCGGCGGGACCTGCGGCCGGGCCGGGAGCGCGGAAGGAATGGAGGAGGGAACGATGAAAGAAGCAAGGAAAGTAGGGAGGGGAGTGCAACCGATTCCCGAGGGATATCATGCCATTACGCCTATGCTGGCGGTGGGGAGCGCCGCCGGGGCGATCGAGTTCTACAAGCGGGCCTTCGGCGCCGAAGAACTGGGGCGGATGAACGGTCTCGACGGTGAAAGCGTCGTCCACGCGGAGCTTCGGATCGGAGATTCGCGCTTCTTCCTCTGCGAGGATGGTCCGGAATCGGGGCCGCGCAGCCCGGAGTCGCTGGGGGGCGCGTCGTGTTCGTTCTACCTGTATGTCGAGGATGTCGACAAAGCCTTCAAGAAGGCGGTCGGCGCCGGCGCAAAGATCAAGCATCCGGTGACCGACATGTTCTGGGGCGACCGCAGCGGATCGGTCACCGATCCCTTCGGGTGCCAATGGGATCTGGCCACGCGCAAGGAGGACGTACCGCCCGAAGAGATGAAGAAGAGGGGGGAGGAGTTCTTCAAGTCGCTGTCACGGGAACCGCACTAACCAAATACGAAGTTCCTGTTTTCGTCAACCCGGCCGGGAGGGGCAGGGCTCCTTCCGGCCCCGGCCCGAATTCGTCATCGACCGGGACCATGACGGAAGAAATGACGAACTCCTTCGATCTGCTGGAAAGGCTTTGCGACCTCCCCCGGCGCCGCGGGATTGGGCTCGATGCAGGATTGACGAAATATCAAGCATGTGCTACATGTATCTCATAATGTGCCACATGGTAACATGAGAAGAAGGCGCAGACGCTACAGGGAGGAGTCGGGATGAAAAAGATGACGGTCCGGGAGGCGAGGCAGGCGCTCTCCCGCCTCGACCGGGTCCTGGAGGAGGAAGGGGAGGTGACGATCACGCGCCATGGCCGGGCGGTCGCTCGCGTGGTTCCGGTGAGCGGAAAGAGGGCGATCCCGTCGCACAAGGCGCTGCGGGAGAGCATGCCCCGGATGCGCCGGGGAAGCGGGCGGCTCGTCCGGGAGGACCGGGATGCCCGGTAAGGAGATCGTCTATTTCGACACGAGCGCCCTGGCGAAGTGGTACCTGAACGAGGAGCTCTCCGACGAGGTCGAACGGTATATCCAGGAGCACGGGCCTGTCGAGATCAGCGATCTGACCGCCGTGGAGATCCGCTCGCTGCTTTCAAGGCGCCGCCGGGAACGGGAGATCGACATCAAGACCGAGACCCGTGCCTTCGCCGTCTTCGAGGAGGACGTGCGGCGGGGCTTTCTCATCCGCAATCCGCTCCCGGCCACGCTGGCCGCCGGGGCGGTCAACCTGATCGCCTCCTTCCCCGATGTTCCTTTGCATACCCTCGACGCGATGCACCTGGTCGTGGCCCAGGAGATCGGCGCTGCCGTCCTTGCCACCTCGGACCGGGTCATGGCGGGGGGGGCGGAGGCGCTGGGGCTTACGGTCGTCCGGTTCCTCGAACGGCGATCCTGAAGCGGCCGGGAGTGGACATCATCGATCTCTCTCCCCGACACCAGGTCGATCCTGGCAGTCCCATCGAACTGGTCATCAAAAAGATTATTTTTCCTTCCCCTTCCGACGCGACAGCGATTGTCGCCCCAGCCCGGCAGGCTGGTGCCAGGTTGGGCGAGGTTGACGAAATACGGAATATCAGTTATACTGCATTTCGGAATATCGGATGGGAGGTGCTCGATGAAAGAGAATATCGTCGTTTCCGGAAGAGGGCAGATCACCCTGCCGGCGGCCATGCGGAAGCGCCTCGGGATCAAGGCGGGCGGCGTCCTGGTTGTCGAGGACCGGAAAGGGGAGCTGGTGCTTCGGCCGGCGGCCATTGTGGAGTTGGACGCCTACACGGACGAAGAGATCGCCCGATGGGAGCGGGAAGACCGGCTGGCTCCGGGGGAGCGGTCCCGGATCTTGAAGAAGTTGGGTCGCAAGCGTTGATCCGCCTTTTCCTTGACTCGAACGTGCTGTTCACCGCCGCCCACAACCCGGAAGGGAAGGCGTCTCTTGTCATCGAACTGGCCGCGGAGAGTCATTGGGAGGTTGTGACCAGCGCGTATTGCCTGGCAGAGGCGCGGCTGAACCTGGAAAGGAAGGTTCCCGCAGCCCTTGGCAGGTTGGGCGAGATACTCCGGGCAGTCCGCCTTGTTCCTGATGTGGGGGGAGAGCGGTGCGGGCTTTCGCTTCCGGAGAAGGACCGTCCTGTGTTCGCCGCGGCACAACGATGCAAGGCAACGCATTTTCTCACCGGGGATCGACAACATTTCGGCCCGTACATGAACAAACCGAAGGTGACGACGGGGATGGTCATTCAGACCGTTGGGAATTTTCTCTCGGAGATCACGAAATAATACTTGCCGGCCTCCCGCCCGAAGGTCGTCCCGGGAGATATCATCCATCGGATGAAAATTGCTAGATGGCTGCCGTTCTTCAGAGACTCCGGGCCACCAGGACCGTCCCGGTGCCCGTGAGGACCGCCTCGCCCGCCGGGTTGGTGACTCTTCCCTCCATCTTCACGATCTCCCCGTTCAGTTTCGGCTTGTCCGTTACGTCGACCACGTCCCAAACCATCTCCAGGCGCTCTCCGGGGCGCACCGGGCCCAGGAAACGCAGGGTGAACTCGAGCCCCAGCGAGGCGCCCCGCTTCGAGAAGTGGGTGGCCGTCATTCCCAGGAACCGGGAGGCGGTCTGCGGTCCGCAGGCGATGATCCCCTGGAAGCGGGTGGCTTTGGCGAATTCCTCGTCGTGGTGCAGGGGATTGAAGTCGCCTGCGAGCCTCGCGAACTCGGCGATCTCCTCCTTGCTGAACCGGGCTTCGTCCGTGATGCGCTCTCCCACCTTGACCAGGTCACCCAAGGTGTACCTCCCCTTTTGCCTCTTTGCCGTACCGTTCGGTTTCGCGGTCACTCCGTTCCGAGGTAGGACCGCTGAACGTACTCGCTTTCCCGGAGTTCCTTTCCTGTGCCGGAGAGCACCGTCCGCCCGGTCTCGAGAATGTACCCGCGATCGGCGATCTCGAGCGCGTGGGCCACCTTCTGCTCCACCAGCAGGATCGTCACGTTCTGCTTCGCGATGTCGGCGATCTTCGCGAACAGCTCGTCCACCAGCAGGGGGGCCAGGCCCAGGGAGGGCTCGTCGAACATCAAACGCTCGGGCTCGGACATCAGGCCGCGCCGCGGGCCGGCGTGAACCTCCATGCACCCCGATTCCCATGTTTTTCATGTGGATCCCCCCCCTTGGTATTGATTCAAAACGTCGTTTTTCAAATTGCGATGATATAGTATCCGCATAGTCGAGAAAAGGGAAAAATCGAAGGCATGAACCTGGCCCGACTTCTTTCCGAAACGGCATCCCGACACCCCGAAAAACCCGCCGTCGTCTTCGAGGGGACGTCCCATTCCTACCGCGCCTTCGACCGGCAGGTGGAGCGCTACGCGGCCATGCTCCAGGCGGAGGGCGTCGGAAAAGGCGACCGCGTCGCCGTCCAGCTCACGAAGCGGATGGAGTTTCTCTACCTCCACTTCGCGGTCCTCTCGGTCGGCGCGATCACCCTTCCCCTCAACCCGGAGTACCGGGAAGGGGAGGTCGGGTATTTCCTGTCGGACTCGGGCAGCTCCCTCTACGTCACGGACGCGGAGAGGTTCCGGCGGGCGGCCGGCGCGATCCGGGGCCTAAAAAGGATTAGGACGCTGCTCGTCGGCGATGCCGTCGCGGAAGGGGCGGGCAGCCTGCCGGACCGGCTCGCCCGCGCGCCTTCGCGATTCCGGCGCACCTACCCGACCGGCGGCGACGACGTGGCGATGATCTGCTACACCTCCGGCACGACCGGCAGGTCCAAGGGAGCGATGATCACGCACCGGAACCTCGTGTCGAACATGCGGGCCCTTTCGGAAGCGTGGGAGTGGACGAAAGAAGACGTGCTCCTCCACGTGCTTCCCCTTTTCCACGTGCACGGGCTGAACGTCGCGACGCACGGAAGCCTCTACGCCGGCTCGACCATCGTCATGCACGAGAAGTTCGAGCCGGGACGCGTGTGGGAGGCGCTGGAGAAGGAACGGTGCACCTTGCTCATGGCGGTCCCCACGATCTACCAGCGGCTCATGGGCGAATGGGAGAAACGGGAGCGGAAGCCCGATCTGAGCGGGATGAGGGTGTTCATCTCCGGCTCCGCGCCCCTTTCCCACAACCTCTTTCACCGGTTCGAGAGGGCGACCGGATTCCGGATCCTGGAGCGCTACGGCATGACCGAGACGGGGATGAACACGTCCAACCGCATCGATCCGGCTCACCGGAAGGCGGGGAGCGTGGGCGATCCGCTGCCGGGCGTGCGAATCCGGGTCGTCGGAACCGACGGCAAAGACGTCCGGCCGGGGGACGTGGGGGAAGTGTGGATCCAGGGGGACAACGTGTTCCGGGGGTACTGGGGGATGCCCGATAAGACGCGGGAGTCCTTCGTGGAGGGCTGGTTCCGGTCAGGAGATCTCGGGTACCAGGATCCGGAAGACGGCGGGAGGCTGTACCTGGTCGGCAGGGCGAAAGAGCTGATCATCTCCGGGGGCTACAACGTGTACCCGAAGGAGGTCGAAAACGTCCTCGAAAGCCACGAGGCCGTCAAGGAGTCCGCGGTGGTCGGCCTGTCGGACGAGGAGTTCGGCGAGAAGGTCGCCGCCGTGATCGTCCTCAAAGACGGTCGGGAGTCCATCGCGCCGGAGGTCCTCGCCGCGCACTGCCGGGAGCGGCTGGCCCCGTACAAGTGTCCCAGGGAGATCGCCGTCGTCCCGGAGCTCCCGCGCAACGCGATGGGGAAGATCCTGAAGGACCGGATCGTGGAGGATTTCCAGGGGAAAGCGTTCCGGATCCCCTGATCGCCCGCCAGTCGCGCGGCCCAGTTGGTCGAATACCGGGGGGCAGCGTTAGCGGCGCTCCCTGTATTCACGGGATCCGCCACGTTGACCATCGTAACCCCTGTCCTGGTAATATCCCCTGTCGTTTCTGACCCAATCCCCTTTTCTTGGACATTCTTAAAGTTATAATTCTCGGAAAAAGCAGTCCTCTTTCCGGTGGAAGAGGGAGCTCGTTTTTTCATGCTGTCGTCTTGGCTCGCGATGCCAGTACGAACCCCCCTCATGAGGTACCTCCAGTTCCGAGGAGTTCTGACCCGCCTCCATTGATCGGTCTACACGTATCTTAGTATTAATATCTCCCGGACATCTCACGGTTTTTGGGAGAGTAAGCCGCACGGACCGCAAACCCCGTGCAAACAACCGCCATTTCCAGGGTGAGAAAGGGGTTTCGCGGAGGCGGTGTTGACGGGGGAAACCCCTTGTGTTGTTGGAGCGGTTTCTGGGGAGTAGGTCAAGGTTCTTACCACTAAGATACGGGTGGACCGATCATAGGGGCCTGGTCAGAGTCCCCCTCCCGGTCGCGATGATCGAAAAAGGAATTTCCTGTCTGATGGCCTCCCGAGTTGTGTAGAAAGTCTCCCGGTTGAGCAGCTCATCCTGGGAAAGTTATTTTCTGAAAATTGGAAACCACGCCGATAGTTCCCTTATCCAATGAGTATCATTCAATATTTTATCTCTTGGGGGTATTGCGGACACGAAGCTCCGCTGGAGAAACAAAATCTTGCGGGGGAGCGGGTCGAAAGCCCCCTGACCCTTTGCACGGACGCGGCTGAGCGCCAACAGTAGGCAGATCAACGAAAGGGACGGTCTATGAAATCGTTATGTCGAAGCATTTCGATGACATGTGGCCTTGTAGTTACTCTGCTGACAGTCTCCATTGCGCATGCTGATCTCGCACCCGCCGAACAAGCCGCTGTGTTCAAGGCTGCGGGCTTCAAGAAGGGGCGGGCGGTCAGTACATACGCTGCAAGGAAGAAACAGCGACAGCATCCTACACGCCTGGTCGGATCGAAGTCGCCGATCTGAACGGTGACGGCCAGCCTGAGGCGTGGGTCAAGGAGAGCAGCCTCTACTGCTATGGCCGAACTGCCGAGTATTTCGTCCTCGTTACGAAAGACTCAGGCGGGTGGCGCGTGTTGCTCGAAAATGTCGGCATTCCAACCGTGCTGACGACAAAGCATTTCGGATGGCCGGATATCGAAGTTGGCGGCCCGGGGTTTGGGAAGTTTCCGGTTTATCGCTGGAACGGGAAGTCATACGTCTTGCGCAAGTGACCAGTCCCCCGTGATCGGTCCTCTCGTATCTTCGTGGGAAAATCTTCCGAACGTCTTTCCGGATTCCGGATCGGAATCCGAACCGACTGCAATCCCCGCACGAACGAAGACTAGGTGGTGGAACAGGATGACTTCTGATCTAAGATACGGATAGACGACCGATACAGGCGGGACAGAACGTGATGTTCGGTTGACGAGAGGAGGATGCTTCCGATGTCAGAGCCAACCAAAGAAGAGTTGCTGGCCCGGATTGCCGAGCTTGAGAAGCAGTCCGGAGCGAAGAAAAGCGGAAAACTGGAGTTCAAGATCGGCGAGAAGGGGGGCGTGAGCGTCTATGGATTGGGGCGGTTTCCAGTGACTCTGTATTACGAGCAGTGGACAAGGTTGCTTGATGCCGCAGGGGACCTGCGGGCTTTCCTGGAAGGGAACAAGAGCCGGCTGAAGCTCAAGAATGAAACTTGAAGGTGTTCGCCGGCCGTTTTCATGATGCGACAGTCGGGGCGACTTGCGGAGGATGACACCGATCATTTGTGAGGAGAGGATCACCACAGCAATCTGATTCCGGTGCGTTCCGACCTTGCGCCCTGCTTCGCAGCGACTGCGGCAGTCTGTTCTTCAAGCGGTCGAAAGGAGTCCCGGATGAGGAAAAGAACATTTCCATTGTCTCGGGTCTATCGGCTGCTGGAACCCGGGCCGGTAGTGCTGGTCACGACGGCCTGCAAGGGGCGGGCGAACATTATGACCATGTCGTGGCATACGATGATGGAGTTCGAGCCGCCGATCGTGGAGTGCTATGCAAATCTCGAATGCAAGGTCGTGGATACGCGCATGGTGACGAAGTACAACTTCTTCATCCTCGAGGTATTCAAGGCATGGATCGACCCTTTGAGGAAGGCGCCGCGGACGATCCATCATCTCGGCAGGGGCGCGTTCATGGTCGCGGGCAGGACGATCAGGTTGCCCTCGAAGATGAAATAGTGCGCGCTCTACCAGACGATGATGTGCACTATTGGGGGGGGAACCGAATAGACTGCAAACCCCGTGCAAACAACCGCCTATTGGGGGGTGGAAAAGTGGTTTCGCGGGGAGGGTGTTGAGGTCATGAATGCAAATCGTGCAGGAAACTGGATGGAAATCGCTGCAATCATGGCAAAACGAAAAGGGAATTTGGGTTCGCGCCAGGATCGACTCCCTTTTTCCGTAGTACAGGTCATCCGGCGGAACCGCAGTGACCCCGCCCGTGAGCGAGTGGAAACGGAACGTGACGGGCTACAAGCCGGCCTTCACCGCCATCCGGAGTTCGACACTGGCGGGCAGACCGCCCGCCCGGTTCATGGGGGTCAACATCCGGTATCCACATCCGCCTTAAGGAACGCGCGTTCCAGAAACGAATTCAACGCGTCCAGCCACCCGGTGGGGCCGGCGCTCTCCGCCGGGTCCGGGCGCGGGTTCGGGGTCTGTTTCGGGTCGGTGCTGTTGCTGTCGTCGCTGTCGCTCATGGACTCTCCGCCGTCAGGACCATGCCTGCTCGATTCGCCTGATTCTGCAAAGGAACCCATATGTCCTTAGGATACGCGTCCGGAGGGTTTAGATTCCCGTTTCGGACGGTCAAAGTATTAACCTTGTGAGGGGGTGGTGGCGAAACCCGTGGGGGTTCGAGGAGGATGCCGATGAAGTACATGATCAGCTGGTTCGAACGCCCGCAAGGTTCGCCTACAGAGTACGAGAATGCCCAGAAGCGAATACTTGATGTGTTCGGTCAATGGAAGGCGCCCGCCAATTTCAAGATCGAATTGTTCGTAGTGCGAGTCGGCGAGTGGGGTGGGCATGTGTTGGTAGACTGCGACGATCCGCTGGCCGTTCACAAATTTTGTTCGACCTGGCCTGCTTTCGAATTCCAGGCACGACCCGTAATTGCCGTCGAGGACGCTGTCCGCGTCGAACTCGAGGCTATTGCCTGGCGAGATGGACTGAAACGCAAGTGATAGTGGCCCTTGCCTTCGGCTTCGGCCAGACCGCGGGCTAACCCCTCGCTCAACCGGACGTTATGCACTCGCCCGATTCAGCAGTTCGATGGCGGAAGGATCCAGTTCGAGCTCCATCGATTTCATCAGTTCGTTCAACTGGTCCAGGCTTGTCGCGCTCGCAATGGGAGCGGTGATGCCGGGGCGCGCGATCAACCAGGCGAGAGCGACCGTGGCGGGAGCCGAATGATATCGCCGGCCCACCTGGTCCAGCGCATCGAGAATCCGAAACCCCCGGTCATCCAGGTATTTCTTGACGAATTCGCCTCGCGCGCGGCCCGCAAGGTCCTTTTCCGACCGGTATTTTCCCGTGAGGAACCCGGCGGCCAGCGGGAAGTAGGGGATGACGCCCAATCCCTTTTCCCGGCAGAGGGGTTCGAGCTCCGATTCATACTCGGCACGATCGTACAGGTTGTACAAAGGCTGAAGGCTCCGGTAGGCGGGATGCCCGTGTCGCTTGCTGACCTGCAATGCCTTTGAGAGCCGTTCCGCGTTGTAGTTCGAGGCCCCGATCGCCCGAACCTTCCCCTGCCGGGTCAGTTGCGCAAAGGCTTCCAGTGTCTCCTCCAACGGCGTCTCCGGATCGTCGGCGTGGGCCTGATACAGATCGATGTAGTCCGTCTGCAGCCGTCGCAGTGAATCCTCCGCCGCGCGCAGGATATAAGGCTTCGAAAGCCCCTTCTTGTCCGGGCCCATCTCCATTCCGACCTTCGTGGCGACGAGGACCTTCTTCCGGTTCCCGTCCCGCTTCAGCCATTTGCCGAGAACGGTCTCGGATTCGCCGCCCTTGTGACCCGGGACCCACGCGGAGTAGATATCCGCCGTGTCGATCAAGTCGCCGCCTGCGGCCGTGAACGCGTCCAACAGCCTGAATGACGTTTTTTCATCCGCGGTCCATCCGAAGACATTGCCTCCCAGCGCCAGCGGAGCCACTTCCCGTCCGGAATTTCCCAGTTTGCGTTTCTTCATAGGGCCCTCCGGATATTCGGATGCCGTGGTTCTTCAGACGATTCCTGCAGACGGTCCGAGAAATATCGTTCTTCCTGTAAGATGTCATAATCCGATCCGCCGCCTGGCTCACCCCCGTCCGGAGCGCCCTCGTGGGCGCACCGTATGTCGAGGAATTTCCCCTCGTCCTCGAGTGTCGGCTTCTCCCTACGTTCGAGATCGGGCTGCACACCCGGTTCGTCGGGGCGATTTTGGACGTAAAGGCAGAGGAATCCGCGCTCGGCGAGAAGGGACTCCCCGACATCGAGAAGGTGAGGCCGATCCTCTTCGACCCGGAGATCAACACCTGCCACGGGGTAGGCAAGCTTCTTGGCCGTGCCTACTCGATCGGGAAAACGGTTCGGTGAAGGCAGGGAAGAGTCGTGGCGGTGCCGCTACAAAGCGCCAGACGTCATCTCTTCCCGATGATGACGCCGCAGGCGATCCGGTCGCCGGAGTTCCCGGACGGGTCCGTCATCTCGTCGTCCGCCTTGGCATGGATGACGATCGAGGAGCCGTTCGGCCCCAGGAGGGACGCCGCGTCGCCCACCCCGAGGGTCGCATTCGGAAGCGTCGCCGTCAGCTTCCCCTTTTCGTTCGGACCCACTTCCAGGTTGGGAAGGTCCCCCGGGTGACCCCCTTCGTGACCCTTGAGCCCGTGCTTCTTCGCGTGGGGATTGAAATGCCCGCCCGCCGTCTTGAAATCCGGCGGTTCGCAAATCCCTGCAGCGTGGACGTGGATCCCGTGTTTCCCCGGCGCCAGCCTGGAGACTTCCACGACCACGGCAACCCCTTGCGGTGTTGGGGTAAATACGGCAGATCCAACGGTCTGCCCGCGACTGTCCTTGATCTCCGCCTCGGCGGATTTCCAGTTGCCCCCATCCGCCGCGTAGGCGAGGCTCCCGGTCAAGAGAAATAGACAAGCCAAAAAAACCGTTCGTTTCATCGCATCGCCCTCCCTCCCTGTCGTCGAAGACCTTGCTGTTTGAACCGGCACCTTTGGCCACTGATTAGATCGTCGAGTGACCGAAAGGTTTCGGTTCCCCCTGCCTGACCTTCTCCCGCGATATCCGCCCCGGATAACGAATTTGTCGTCCTGAACGGTTTACCGTAGCCGCGTGGGTCTCTCCATACAGGATCACAACTTTTTCCAGCCCCCCGGAAAAGAAAATTCATGCAATATATCGAATAGTTGTTAAATGGATTTTCCGCGGGGCATTCAGGGGCTCCAGGCCCAATCAGGTCACGCCAAGGGTACGGGTATTGCATTTTATTATGGAGACGATAGAGACCAGCCGGGGGAACGATCGTGGCTTCTCGGTTCCGTAAGATACCCTTCCTCGACGTGCCGGGGTTGGTATTGGCCGCCCTTTTCCTGCTCCAGGGATGCACAGGTGCCGGCGACTCCGGTACCCCGGCTCCCCAAGGCTCCGCAGGGGACACGCCCGCCCTCGGCGTCAACGCGAGCCTTCAAGGGGCAAGGCCTTTTCCCGACGACAACCCGTGGAACACGCCGATCGATTCGGACCCGGTGGATCCGGATTCCGACCTTCTGATCGACAGCATCGGACGGACCGCCTCGCTTCATCCGGACTTCGGCGCCGACTGGAACGGGGGCCCCTTCGGGATTCCTTACGTCGTGGTTTCCGGGGACACGCCGAAGGTTCCCGTGTCGTTCCAATACGCGGACGAGAGCGACCCCGGCCCGTACCCGATTCCTCCCGGTGCGCCGATCGAGGGGGGGGAGAGTTCGCAAGGGGACCGGCACATCCTGGTGGTCGATCGGGACAACGGGAAGCTCTACGAGCTCTTCGCCGCCTATCCGTCCGGAGCCGGATATTCCGCCGGCTCGGGGGCGATCTTCGACCTCTCTTCGAACGCTCTTCGTCCGGCCGGGTGGACTTCCGCCGACGCCGCCGGGTTGCCGATCTTCCCGGGGCTCGTCCGTTACGACGAGGTGATGGAGGGGAAAGTCATCCGCCATGCGTTGCGCTTCACGGCAACCAGGACGCGTCGTGCCTACGTCTCCCCGGCCCGGCACTTCGCCAGCGCGAGCACCGACCCGTCGTTGCCTCCGATGGGGATGCGCGTTCGCCTGAAGGCCGGGTTCGACATCTCGGGGTTCCCGCCGGGCGCCCGCGTGGTCCTCCAGGCGCTGAAGACCTATGGAATGATCCTGGCCGACAACGGGGGAAACTGGTTCCTGTCGGGGGCGCCCGACTCCCGGTGGAACGATGACGAAATGAACACCCTGAAGCTTCTGACCGGGAACGAATTCGAAGTGGTCAAGATGGGCCCGCTGACCACGTTGTAGGTGCCCCAGCTCCGCTACGCCTTGTTCCGTGCCCACAACGATATGGACCTCCGCACGGGTCGAACGTCACGGGTTGACCTGTATGCATATAAGATGCATACTGATGCATATGCGAACGACTCTGAACATCGACGATGACCTCTTGCGGGAGGCCCAGGCGCTTTCGGGGATCCGGGAGAAGACCGCCACCGTGCGCGCCGCACTGGAGGCGCTGATCGCCAGGGAGAGCGCCCTCCGGCTCGCGGCGCTCGGCGGCACCGAGCGGCATCTTCGCCCGATCCGCCGGCGCAGGAGCGGTAAACGCGCCTGATGCTGGTCGACACCTCCGTCTGGATCGACCATTTCCGCCGGGGGAACGCGGTACTGGCCGAACGGTTGACCCGCGGCGAAGTCCGATCCCACCCCTTCGTGACCGGGGAGCTTTCGTGCGGAAACCTCCGTCGACGGAAGGAGATCCTCTCGCTCCTGGCAGCGCTCCCCCAGGCCATGCTCGCCGGTCACGAGGAGACCCTGGCGTTCGTCGAGGCGAACCGGCTGATGGGGCGGGGGATCGGCTGGGTCGACGTCCATCTGCTCGCCTCCGCCCGCCTGACCGGGATTCCTCTCTGGACCCTCGACCGCAGGTTGAATGAGGTCGCCGGATCTCTGGGACTTGGCCCGGCGATCTGACTTCGGCTGGCCCCCACATCTTGGGGAGGACCGGTTTTCGAACCTTCCCCTTTCCGGGAACGGGTCAGAATCCGATCCGTCGACGTGGCGGCTTTGGCGGTTCCATCAACGCACGGATCGCGTCGAAGACCACACGGAACTGGGCGTCATACCTCCTTTCGAGCGCGTCCACCTTCCGGGCCAGTTCCTCGTGGGATAGGAGCATCCTGCGAAGGAGCACGAACGCTCGCATGATAGCGATATTTACCTGTATTGCCCGCTTGCTGTTCAGGACGCTTGAGAGCATGGCGACACCCTGCTCGGTAAAGGCAAAAGGGAAGTATTTCCGGTGCTTTCCGCGCCCGGTTTTTAAGGTCGCATTTTGCGACCTTAGAGAATCGACTTCCTCGCGTGAGAGTTGGAACATGAAATCTTCCGGGAACCGTACTGCATTTCTCTTGATCGCCTCGTTCAACCTCTTTGTCGGCACGCCATACAATTCCGCCAGATCAGCGTCGAGCATGACGCGGTGCCCCCGAATGGTGAAAATCCGCCGGGATATATCCTCTGTTTGTAAGGGTATTTTTGATATCACCATTTGTGATTTCAAATCGTCGCTCATGCCGGAATGATCATCAATTCTTGTGCCAATTGGTTCCTGATGTCGCTAAAACGATGAGGTTTTTTTGAGGTCACAGTTTGTGACCAGTCCCGCTTTTTCCCCAACCGTGAACGGGAAGGCGAAATCCTTTGGGAACCGTCCAGCCGAAGGGGTCAACCGTGTCATGGATGGTTTGAGGGATTGGGGGGGAGTCGAAAACCGACCGGTTCCCGGAGGATAAGATACGCAAGGTGCTGACAGAAATCGCCGGCTCGCTTTTCGAGAAGTTCGAGCCCGTAGGCGTGGGCGAGGACTGGCGGTACGACGGGAAGCTCTCGCTGGGGAGGGGGCTTTCCTTCGAGGGCGATCTCATCCACTTCTCCGCGTTCGGTAAGTGAGCGGCGTTCCCCCGGGAATCGCGAAGCATGGACCGGTTTTCGTACCGAGCTCTTTACGGGAACAGGTCAAAATCCGATCCGTCGGCGAGGGGTCTTTAGCGGTTCCATCAGGGCGCGAATTGCGTCGAAGACCACGCGGAACTGGCCGTCATACTTCTTTTCCATCTCGTCCAGGCGCTGTGCAAGGTCTCGGTGCTCTGCCAATGCTTCGCGCATGCGGACAAACGCCCGGACGACGTAAACGCTTATTTCGACAGCTCTATGGGAGTTGAGTACGGAAGGCGCCATGATCGCGCCGTGTTCCGTGAATGCAAAGGGAAGAACCGGAGAGAATTTCAGTCGGGGGAGGTTATCGCATTTTGCGACAACCTCCGCTTTCTCGACGGGGTTCAGCCTGAACATGAAATCGTCGGGGAATCGATGACGATTTCTTTTTACCTGTTCGTTCAGGCGTGCCGTGGTTACTCCATATAATTCCGCCAGGTCCGCGTCCAACATGACCCGGTGGCGCCGAATGATGTGAATTCGCTGAGAAATATTTTCCGCGCGAAGGGGAGGTTTTGATATCGCATTATGCGATTTCAAATCGTCGCTCACGCCGGATGGACACTCAATTCTTGTGCCAAAATCACTCTAGATGTCGTAAAAACAACGACTATTTTAAGGTTACAATTGGTGGACTTAGCGAATCGGCTTCCTTCTCCTTCGACCGGGTCGATCGCACCATTGATGAGTGGTGTGAATATTGGGGGGGGTATTTTGCGGAAACTGATGGCGATTCGCCATCAGTTGCGCCGAAAGACCCCCCTGATACTCTGCCGGCTCGTTTTTTATTTTCCAGCCACGACAGCGACTGTCGCCACGGTCCGGTAGGCTGATGCCTGGTTGGGCGCATTGTCGGCGTAGGGCGGGAGAGAAGGGGTACTTCGGGTTTCGGGCGGAACCGGCTTCCTGAGTAGTGAAGCACTGGAGATCGAGACGACGTTTTAATGAATGTAATTCGGTTAACTTCCTACCGATCAGGGAATACAATGGGTCCCAGACGATTCGGAGGTCGTTCTTGACCGAGGTCCTCCACTTTCACCTCGTGCCCGACAAGGCCGCGGCGCGCAGGGTGCGCCGGGCCATAGCGTCCCGGGGCGCTTGCGCAGGGACGGTCGTCGGAACGTGGGGAGAGCTGGTCGACCAGGCAAGAAAAACGTACTTGCTTTCCCCCCTCGACCCGGACTGGGAAGCCCGGTTGGCCGATGCTGTAGAAAATGTAAAAGACGCTTTCTGGTCGAGAAGTTACGAGGCAGATCCGGAAGGAACGCTTGAAGTGCTTGGCCGGGAGCTCAAGTGGCTGCTTTCCGCCCTTCCTCCCGGCAAGCAGATCGAGCCGGCCAGGAAAACGTCCCTTTCGGACAGGGGAAAAAGGCATCTGGCCGATCTCTCCCGCCTGCACGAGAAGATGGGCCGCGTCCTGCCGGAGGGGCTTGCAAAGATCCGGGACATCCTCGCGGCGGACAAAAAAGACGCGACCCGTTTCATCGCGGTGTGCCGCAAGGAAGGGTTCCCGCTCCTCAACCCCTGGCAGGAGGCGCTGCTCAAAAAACTTGTCGCCGACTGCGGCGCCGCCCCCGATCCCGTGCTCGAAGGGGTCCTCGACGCCGCGCTC
>Ga0209640_10000215_pt1 | contig 41921 bp, 44 predicted proteins | sample RifCSP10_1_FD_184018 | JGI IMG/M metagenome (GOLD analysis project Ga0209640, IMG submission 184018) | Soil microbial communities from Rifle, Colorado - Rifle CSP2_sed 10_1 (SPAdes) (version 2) | ecosystem: Environmental > Terrestrial > Deep subsurface > Rock core/Sediment | place: Rifle... | reverse complement strand
GGCAGTGTCTGCTTGCCCGCACTCCGTGCGGGCGAGACGTCTTGAAAGGCCGGTCGAAACTTGACTCATTCGCACGAGTTCTGGCCTTTCAAGACGTCTGGGACGAAGACGAAACCTGTACGTCGCGTGTTCTAGATAAGAACCTATCGCAGTCCGGAAACTTGTGACGATGCGTGCAAAACTGGCGTGTTCCACGCACCTAACGTCAAGGTGCGTCTTTTGTAGGACTCTATGACTTCGTGCTCTGGCCACCACCACAGCGCGGCGCACGGGTGACGTTGACGTGCGGGTGCGATGCGCAGGTTCGATGGGGCATCCCGGTCGTATTCGTCTATTACGTCTCCATCGACCGAAGGGACACTTCATGCGCCCGCCATCGTTCCGGGAAAAGTTCGTTCGTCGGCTTGGAAAGCATCAAGTCGGACCGTGCCCGAGGACCAATCGACCAAGGGTGACCATTTCCCCAAGGAAGAAGGCGCGCGGCGCGGCGTCAACGAAATGATGCGTATTCGACGCCTGGCCGCTATTGACAGGCAGGCTCAACGCGCCCAACATCTCCCAGACGCGAGGGGCCAATGATGATGTTGAACCGCCGCCAGTTTCTTTCCGCAGCCGCCGCCAGCGTGGCGACGTTCGCCCGCGCTCCACGAGCGTTTTCGGCGCAAGCCGTCAGATATGACCTGATCATTAGGGGCGGGCGCGTCGTCGACCCCTCTGTCCGGCTCGATGCGATCCGCGACGTGGCGATCTCGGGCGGCCGCATCGCCGCCGTCGACGCCAGCATCGCGGCCGAGGCAACCGACACCATCGATGCGCGAGGCAAGCTCGTCGTCCCCGGTCTGATCGACATCCATACCCATACGGCGCGGTACGCCGAAGGGCCCGGGCTCGTGCTGCGGGACGGCGTGACCGGGTGGATCGATGCGGGATCGCAAGGCGCCGATCGCATCGCCGACACGATTGCCGTCGCGCGCTCGGCGCCGCAGCAGGGGCGCGTGCTCATCAATATCGGGCGCGGTGGCATCCTGCCCGACGGCGACACGATGGACCTCGCGCGCGCCGACGTGGGCGCGGCGCGTGACGCCATCGCCAAGAATCGCGACTTCATCGTCGGCGTGAAGGCACGGCTGTCGGGGAACGTGGTGGGCGCGAACGACTACGAGGTGCTGCGGCGCGCCCAGGAGGTGGCCACATCCTTCGGCCTGCCGGTGATGATCCACATGGGGCAGACGGTCTCGCCGTTGCCCAGGCTTTTCGCGCTCTTGAAGCGGGGCGACATCGTCACCCACATGTTTGCGCCGCCGCCCAACAGCATCGCCGACGACAACGGCCGCATCCTGCCCGAAGTGCTGGCCGCACGGCGCCGCGGCGTCTGGTTCGACATCGGAAACGGACAGAACGGACATATCAGGTGGGACACCGTCGGCACGATCATGAAAGCAGGGTTCTGGCCCGATACGTTCTCCACCGACTGGAACACGAATAGCCCCACGACAGGGGTGATCGATTTTCCCAACTGCATGTCGAAGCTGCTCGGTTACGGCATGACGCTCAGTGACGCGATCGCGTGCGCCACCGTCAATCCCGCGCGCATTTTCCCGTTGTTCAACGATCGCGGCACGCTCAACGTCGGCGCGCCCGCCGACGTGGCGGTACTCGAGCTGCGAGAAGGAAGTTTCGAGTTCCTCGACAACTACAAGAACACGATCACGGGACGCCAGCGGCTGTTCCCGAGCGCAACCGTGCTTGCCGGCAAACGGATCCCGCGCGCATAGAGAGCGGCATCGGCGGCGTCCCTTTGTACGTAGTGTCCGGCTTCAGCCGGACCAGCGCGATGGCGTCGAAAAATCCTCGGTCCGGCTAAAAGCCGGACACTACGTCCGCGTGACACGTTCGCTACTCTTAAGCTCTCGGCGCTGCGGCCGTGTCGATCCTGAATGCGGCGATGCGAAGAGCGAGCACCACCTCTGAAGACACGCCGCCATGTCGATAGGTCACCTGGCAGAGCGGCTCCGTGACGTCGACGCCGGCTTTCGTCGCACTGAGTGCCACATGAGTGAGCAGCTCGACGAGACTGTGACCGAGATCCGGCACCTCGATCCGAATGCCGCGACCGGCCGGCGCGGGTACCACATCGACCGCGCATCCGAGGCCACGGGCAAAATCGCTCACCAGAGTGAGAACCAGGTCGTGTGTGCTGATCAGCGTCAGATAAACGGTCATGGCGCGCAAGTCTATCCCACCCGCCCCGAAGCGGAGCTGTCGGCTCGCGCTAGAGGAACAGCTCCATCATGACCTCGTCGTCCTCCACGCCGTCGATCATCACCTGCCGCGTCAGCCGGCCGCAGTCCTTGAAGCCCAGGCGCCGATAGAACGCTTGCGCGTTGGTGTTCGAACCTCTCACGTAGATGACGAGCTTTCGATATCGCGCCTCCCGGGCGAAAGCCAAGGTCACGTTCCACAACTGTCGGCCGACACCCCGACCTCTCCACGCAGGAAGGAGGAAGGTGCCGACTTGACCCACATGAGCCATCGAGTCGAGCGCCGAGGACCACCGATCGAGCGTCTGAACACCAATGATGACGCCGGTGCCGTCGACCGCGATGTGAACGGCCTCGCGCGGTGAGAGCGCCGTCAGGTAGCGCTGCTCTTCCTCAACTGTCCATGCTCTGTCGATGGCGGAATGAGTCCGCTCGGCGGCTACGACGTCGAGCACCGCGACAATACCTGCGGCGTCCTCGGGAAGAGCCCGGCGAACGGTCGCAACGAACGTGGCTATTGCCGTTTCCTCGCGAGGAAGTACAGCGTGGCTGGCCTCGTGCCGTCTTCTTCCACCACGAAGCCGCCCTGCTCGAGCAGCGTGCGCCACCGGGCCGGATCCTGCCGCGGATGATGCGCGATGGCATGGGGCGAGACCAGCCACGTCACCCAGTCGACATTGACGATCAGCAGGAGGAACTCGCCTCGCGGCCTGAGGACGCGTGCGACCTCCGCCACGGATTTGACCCGCCCCTCCTGCCCGAGGTGATCGATGGCGTACGCGCTGACGACGGCGTCGAACGCCGCGTCTTCGAATGGCATGTCGCGCATGTCGCCGGTGCGGGCCTCGGCGCGGTCGGCCACGCCGGCAATGCGCGCGTTGGTCATGAATCGCTCGGGCGTGTTGTCGTCGATGCCCCAGAAGCCCTCGTAGATGTCGAGCCCGGTGACGATGGACTTCGGCCGGGCAAGCAGGACGCCGACGGCCGCGCGTCCGGACCCGGCCCCGGCGTCGAGCACGCGGCCCGACCCGGAGGACAAGAACCGTGTGGTCGGCAGATCCATCGGCATGTTGATGCCGACCAGGTGTGTGATGACCAGGGCAACAACCGCCCACAGCGCGACAACCCCCGCGAGCGCGGTCACCCATCGCGGCCATCTGCGCCATGCCGCCAGGATGCCGAGTGCGCCGGCCACGCCAAGCGGCGCCAGGTGTCCGTAGGCGACATACCAGCTGTACCCGAATTCGTACTTGTTGAAGTCGAACATGACAGAACGGGTCGAGTTCCCACTCGACACTGCTACCGGCACCGGCAGCGAACTTATCGGAGTTTGACGGCGGTCCCGCTGGCGCTCACCATCAGCATGCCGTTGTTGGAGCCGAGCACCTCGTAGTCGAGGTCGATGCCAACCACCGCGTCCGCGCCAACCTGCTGCGCCGCGTCTTCCAGCTCTTCCAGCGCCAGTTTTCTGGCGCGCTCCAGTTCCTGCTCGTAGGCGCCGGAGCGGCCGCCGACGATGTCGCGGATGTTCGCGAACAGGTCGCGGAAGATATTGGCGCCCACGATTGCTTCGCCTGTCACGATGCCCAGATACGCGCTAATCGCCTTGCCTTCGATGCCGGGTGTTGTCGTCAGAATCATGTTGTGCCTTCGCTACGCGGGCAAGTGTGCAGCTATTCTACTGTCGGCCGCCGACGCGCAAGGCCGACCGGAGCGCGGAGCGTCGCCACACCGTCCGGCTAACAGGGTGATGAAAAATGCGCGTTACGTAATTCAAAATGCAAAAGTCAAAATGCAAACCATGCGGGAGACCCGACGACAGGACCCGAGATGCTCGACTCAAGTGAGCATTGGGGTTAGGCGCGTCGGTCACGCTGCCCCACGTACACTCCCGCGAGCACCAGCGCGCCGCCGAGCGCGGTGAATGCGCCGAACGGCTCACGCAAGAGGGGCACCGCCAACACGAGCGTCGCGAGCGGTTCGAGGTAGAGGTAGAGCCCCGCGCGCGTGGCGCCCAGCCTTGCCACTCCCTCCTGCCAGAACCATTGCCCGAACGCGAGACCCGGAATCGCCAGATAGAGAAGCGCGGCAATGCCGCGCGGCGAGAGTGAGCGCACTCTCGAGAGATCCGCGGAGGCAGCGAAGGGAATGGCCGTGAACGCAGCGGCAATGAACAGAATGCAGAAGGTCACCGCCAGCGCATGGCGCCGACGGACGAGATTGCGCGTCACCACCGTGTACAAAGCCCACGTGTGCGCCGACGCGAGCACCAGCCAGTCGCCCGTGTTCTGCAGCCATCCCAGGTCGCTGAGCCTTCCACGCGAGACGAGAAGCAGGATGCCCGTCGTCGCGACGACGATGCCTGCGACGCCACGCCACCCGATCCGCTCCCGCAGAAAGAGGAACGACAGGACGGCGAGGGCGAGCGGCGACACAGAGATGATCCACGCGGCGTTGGTGGCCGTGGCGGTGACCTGCCCCTCGATCTGCACGAGGAAGTGCAGTGTGAAGATCGCGCCACCCAGCAACAGGGCCCCGACGTCGGCGCGCGCGAACCGCAGCGGCACGCGCCTGACGAGCAACACGGCGCCCAGAAACGGGAGTCCGATCGCCAGACGCGAGGCGAAAATCTCGACCGGGCCGAGCTCCGTCACCAGGATCTTCGTAGCCACGAAGGTCCAGCCCCAGATGACGACCGCGGACAGAAGGAGTACGCGCGGCAGCATGCCAGACCACAAGAATACGCGGGAGTGCGCCGTGATAAGGCGCTTCAGTTTACAGAGACACTTGCAGCGTGAGCCGCACCGATCGCGGCAGCGACGGGTGCAGGTGGATGTCCTCCACGCCTTCGAGCGGCTCACCGGGGAGGCGCGATCGGTAGAAGTAGTCGATGTCCGAGACCGTGGAGTCGAACAGGTTGAACCCCTCGAGCGTCAGGCGTGCGCGCCGGTTCAGCCGGCAGCCGACCTCTCCGTTCCAGATCGTCGTGGACTTGGACGTGACGCCGCCTTGCTCGACCAGGGGACGCGGCCCGAAGTGACGCAGACGGATGCTGCCGAAGATCGGTTGCTTCGGTTCGACGGTGATGCCTCCCGAGACGACCCGATCAAGCGATCCGGGAATGAAGGCCCCCGCGGGATCGTCGTCGGTGAACCGTGCGCGTGAGAAAGAGACATCCGCCTCGGCGGTCATCCACGGATTGAGTCGCGCGTAATTGGTCCACTCGACGCCGAGCCTGCGGCTGGGTCGGCTGGCTTCGGTGATGCCTGCGTCGCCGATGAAGAGAAGCTCGGAATCGAAGCTGAGATACCAGAGCGCCACTGTCGATTGCAGGCCCTTGACTCGTACGGTTCGGATACCGAGCTCGGCGCCCCGTGCGCGCACGAGCGGCGTGACCGGGTCGACCGATGCACCGGTTCGTGGATCGACCGTAATCGTGGCGCCACGCGCGTCGTTGCTGTGGAAGCCGAGCCCGGCATTCACATAGACCTCTGTGCTCTGCCACGGTCCCATGACGGCCGCGAACTTGGGGCTGACCAACCCGTCGGTGCGCTTGCCGGAGTTGAGCGGGTTGTTGGAGCTGACGTCGAACCAATACGCATCGCCTCGCAGGCCGAACGTCGTCCTGAGCGCGCGGGTCCACTCGATTTCGCTTTGGCCGAAGACGGCCGCCGACGTTTGGCCGAGCGCATCGTTGCGAATCGTGCCCGTCCGGCGTCGCGCGGTCGTCTTGAACAACCCGATGGTGCCGGCGGCATCATGGCGAAGCTGCGCGCCAACGGCGCTCTCCGCATGGCGGCCGAAGATCTCGTTCAGGCGGCGATGCGTCAGCCGGCCTCCCGTGACCCATCGCCGGTCTTCCTGCTCGAACTGATCGCCATCCTCCGGATCGTCGAGGAAGTAGGTGAAATTGGAGACGAGGTTCAGGCCGTAGCGAAGCACAAAGGCGGTCGCCCGTGTGGAGGCCTTGGTGCTGCCGCGCTGCGCGTCGGCGGTCACGCTGTACCGGGAGGTGTTGCCCGCGTCCGTCGGGTCGATGGTGCCGTAGCGCGAGATGCTTCCCTGGTCGATCGCACGCTGCGGAATCTGGTCGGTCGCGTTCCAATCGGCCGAATAGCCCATCGCTGTAAGCGAAAAGCCGTTCCTGGCATCGCCTCGGCTGTAGCGCAACACGCCATTCGCCTTTCGAAGAGCGTCAGGTCGCACCCACGGGCCATCGTTGCCGGCCAGTTCCAGTGCCATGAGGAGGTGACCGTCACCAACGCGTGGCGACGCGGCGCCGAAGATGCGTCCCCACCCCTGCCCGCCGCCGCCGACGCTGAACAGTGGGCGATCGAGCCGGTTCACATAATTCACGTTGGCAGACCCTGCGGCGGCAAAGTCGCCGTCTTCCGCGTAGTACGGCCCCTTCTTGAACTGGACGCCGCTTACCAGTTCCGGGATGAGGAGATTCGTATCTGCATAGCCATGGAAGTGCGCCTGCGACGGCATGTTGACCGGCACACCGGCGAGCATCATGGCGAAATCCGACCCGTGATCGAGGTTGAAGCCCCGCAGGTAGTACTGGTTGGCCTTGCCCTCGCCGCTGTGCTGACTGACGACGAGGCCGGGGACCGTTTCGAGGATCTCGGCGGGGCGCATGACCGGCCGTGCCTCGAGTTGCGCCGCCGTGATGGCGCCCTGACTGGCCGCGCTCGCAATGCCGACGAGGTTCTCTGCGGGATTCTCCAAATCGGCGATGTTGCGAAACGTCCGCGATCCCGTCACCACGACGTCGGCGGTGAATGACAGCGTCAACACGGCATCCGCAGCAACGGTTTGACCCGCTTCTACGATGACGCTGCGGCGCAGTGCGGTGAAATTGATTAGCTTGAACGTAATCTCTGCGGGTCCTGGAGGCACGTTCTCGATTCGATATTCTCCGTTGCCCTCCGTAACGACCGTGATCTCGCTGGCGCCAGCATGCAAATCGACTGTGACACCAGGGAGTACTCCCCCTGTCTCATCGATGACGGTTCCAGCAACCGTCCCAGTGGACTGCGAATAGCCGGGTGAAGCGAGCGCTATCGCCAGAAGGACGAAGAGGGCTGTCCCAGTCCGCATGTGCATGACGCTCGGTCTGGGGTAGGCAGGTCATGTGCCACTGCAGGTGGCGTCAACGAGTCTCCAATTGCTCCGGATTGCCCGCTGCGGCAACCGGCAGAGGGGGCGCGTGCGGGGGAATTTCCGAGCTGCGGTGAGAAATCTCTCAGTGTCGGCGGCGTCGCCGGACGTTCCTCAGACGAGTGGCGGAATCCATCCCGACAGAAACGTCTTCAGATAAGCATCGTTCGAAGCCCGCAGCTCCGCGGCGTGTCCCTCGAAGTAGATGCGCCCGTTCCTGAGCATGATGAATTCTGCTTCTTCGGCCTTGCGCTCATTAGCCGGAACAATCGCGAGGCGTCCGTTGCGGCGCACGGCCTCGTGAGTGGCGATGTAGAACGCGTCTGGAAGCTGGTGTGTCACGAGAATCGAGGTGACGTGCTCCACATCTCTCAGCTTGACGATCTCGTCGTCCACTGTTTTGGCCGTAATCGGGTCGAGCCCAGACGTCGGATCGTCGAACAAGAGAAGCTGCGGCCGTGCGGCCACGGCGCGCGCGATTGCAACGCGCCGGCGCTGCCCACCCGACAGCTCGGACGGCATCCGATCCATGTACTCTCGCAAGCCGACGAACCCAAGCACCTCCTCGACGCGCCGGAGTGCCTGGTCTGGCGGCATGTCCATTTCCTCGTAGAGCCTGTACCCGACATTGTCGGCCACGGTCAACGAGTCGAAGAGCGCGCTCTCCTGAAACAGCATCCCGATGTTGCCGCGGACTTTCATCATCTCCACGTCGGTCATCGTGTCGATGGGCTCGCCGTTGACGCGGATAGTCCCGGCATCTGGCCTCATCAGGCCGAGGATCAACTTGAGAACGACGGATTTCCCCGTGCCGCTCGCGCCAAGCAGCATGGCCATCTGTCCGGCAGGCACCGAAAAGCTGACCTCGCGCAGAACCACGTTGTCGTCGAAGGCCAGCGACACGTGATCGAACACGACGGCCGGCACGTCGGTGCCGATGCCCACGTCGTGACTCGATGACGGCGCGGTTGCGGATGCCATCACCTATGAGTGTGCCTCAATCGCCTCCTGAACGCCTGGACCGCTATACGGCTTCGAACGAGAATCTCGTACCTGTTGTGAAGAGCCGTATAGCGGTCCTAGGCGCGCAAGGCGCGCCCAAGAGAGACTGGCTAACCAGCCAAGGGCTTTCACCGTCGCCCTCGGGATCGAGGGGATATCAAGGGCCACGCCCTTGGCTGGTTCAAGGTGGATGGGTCACCTCGGATCGTGCGCGCCGGCGATCGGGCGACCAGCCGGTGTGATGGGATGAGATTCGAAGTGATACGCGAGCTGCACACCGTAAACGGGTACAGCGCGCTTGTCCGAGCGCGTGGTGACAATGAGCACTGTCACGTCGGGGCGGAGAGCCACATGCCTCGCCAGAAATATGTCGGCACCCGCGCCAAGCGCGACCGCGAAATCGTTGAACGTCCGACCCCGGAACTCTGAGGCGCCGGACATCATTCGGCGCTGATAGAAACCGGGAACCTCACTGAGCGCCTGATCGAAGGTCGCACGATAGACACCGACACCGCCAGACACGAACGGCACGACCGGACGAGCCGGCAGTATCGGAATGCGCGCTCCGAGCAGCGCAGCGAATGCATCCGCTCTGGGACCTGCATCGAGCCAGATGCCGCGCCCCTCGACCGTGAAGTGCGGCGTGAGCTCCCACCCCACTGCGCCGCCGAACGCCACCTCCGTGTCAGACGAGGCGGACGCCGCACCAAGAAAGCCCGACAGGGTCGTGCCGTGGCGCCACTCGGTTGTCGCCACTGTCTGACCCCACGCCTGTTGCGCAACGCCTGCAATCGCGACCGCGAGCACCCACGTGCTGACGCCGCTGCGAAGCCGGTGAATGCTTCTTGAAGTTGTCATGTTGAACCGCCATGTTCCCGGAGCTCACTTGGGCTACGCAACCCAAGTGAGCTCCTAGCTACGCAACACGCATACCGCTGGCTGCCGACTCCGCGCGTCCGGTCACCTCGCGTCGCACACGCTGAGCGAACTGCTCCGCGAACGCTCGAAGGTCGTTCCAGTCGGTGTATTCATAGTCCTTGCTGGTGTCCGTATCGCCTCCGGCCTTGCGGACGATTCGCTTCATGACCCATCGTTTGATCGGGTTGTAGCGTCTGTAGAGCAGCGCTCCCGCCACGCTTTTCGTCACAGTGGGACGCCACGCCGTGGCCGTCAGAAACCGATCGATGATGGCGGTCAGCTCCCGCTGCACAGCGGCCTCCTGCTGGAGCACGGCCAGGCACACGGACACGAAGGCTGTCGGCTGTGTGTTCAGCACCCGGGCGTGCCTGCGGACCCACCGACGAATGGAGCGTTGATACCCGCCCGCGTGGACGGACCCGGCGACAATCACGGCGGTGTAGTCCTCGGGCCTGGGGTCTGCGGTGCCGGCTTCGATCACGTCCGCGTCGTTGCCGACTGCTCGCAGCGCGTCTCCAATCGATTGGGCGATCTTGGCCGTGTGGCCGTCCGTCGTTCCATAAAGCACAAGAATGCGAGACATGACGCGTCCTCTTCCTCTCTTTTCAGGAAAACGCACAAAACCTGCCGTGACCGATTCGCGGAAACCTGCTGCAGATTGCACCGTTCGGGCGGACAGCCTGCTGTGTCATCCGGAAGATTTGCGTGGCCGTTGCGAACTTTTCAGCGCCTCGGCCGTAATGACGACGTCGGGGCTTCTTGCCAAAACGCATCCGGTGATCTAGCGTCGAGCGGATGACAATGGCGACACCGAAGGCGTATCGGACACTGGGCTCGGCGGGCCCGACCGTCTTCCCGCTGGGGCTCGGGTGCATGGGCATGTCCGGGATGTATGGTCCGGCAGACGAGCGGGAGAGCATCGCCACCATACACGCTGCGCTCGACGCCGGCATGACGCTGCTCGACACTGGCGATTACTACGGCGCGGGCCATAACGAGCTGTTGATCGGGCGGGCATTGCGCGATCGGCGTGACAAGGCCCTGCTTTCGGTGAAGTTCGGCGCCCTCCGCGGACCGAACGGACGCTGGCTCGGCATGGATGCGCGACCGGTCGCGGTGAGGAATTTCCTCGCGTACACGCTGACCCGACTGGGCGTCGATCACATCGATATCTACCGGCCCGGCCGCCTCGACCCCTCCGTCCCTATCGAGGAGACCGTCGGCGCGATCGCCGATCTCGTGAAAGCTGGATACGTCCGCGCAGTCGGCTTGTCGGAAGTAGGACCCGACACGATTCGCCGCGCCCAGGCAGTGCATCCGATCAGCGATCTACAGATTGAGTATTCGCTGATCAGCCGTGGTCCGGAGGCGAAGATCTTGCCGGTCGTCGCGGAGCTTGGCATCGGCGTCACGGCGTATGGCGTGCTATCGCGTGGATTGCTCAGTGGCTCCAAGCCAGCGTCACACACGGACTTTCGTGCGCACCTGCCTCGCTTCACCCGTGAGAACCTGGAGCGCAATCAACGGCTGGTTGAGACGCTTCAGCAGTTGGCGACGGAGAAGGGCGTCAGCCCCTCGCAGCTCGCCATTGCATGGGTCCTTGCGAAAGGGACGGCGATCGTACCGTTGATCGGTGCCCGCACACGGGCGCAGCTCGCGGAATCATTAGGAGCGCTGCAGGTGGCACTCACGCCTGCGGACGTCGCTCGCATCGAGGAAACGATTCCCGCAACTGCTGTTGCCGGCACTCGCTACGGCGAAGATCAGATGCGGATCCTCGACAGCGAGCGTTGAACGTCGTCTGGCGCCGGCCGGCCCGCATCAACACGAACGTTTTCGCGCGTGCGACAGCGGGAGTGCAGACAGCGGCGAATGGCACGCTCAACGCAAGGAGCGCAACGGATGCCGGCCCGGCGGGCAGGTCGAAGTAGAAGGAAATGGCGAGCGCCAGTGACGGCAGGACGGTGCTCAAAGCCGCCGCGGTGACAAATGTGGCTCGAACGCTCGTCGTCGCAAGCAGCGCGGCCATTGCGGGTAACGTCAGAAGAGCAAAGGTCGAGAGGGCGCCGATGGCGTTCACGGCGGTTGCGGCGGCCACGCCGATCGCCAGGTTCAGCGTGAGAGACCACAGGCGGGTGTCGACCCCAACCACCTTCGCCGCTTCAGGGTCGAATGTGACCAGGAGAAATCGTCGAGCAAAGAGCAACTGCAGCAGACCAATGACTGCCGCGACGATCGTGAGCGCGACGAGATTGGCACCCTGCACCGCAAGCACATTGCCGAAGAGCAGGTGCAGCGTGTCGGCGCTCCCTCCCGCCGTCCATGAGAGCACCAGCACTGTGAACGACGATGCGCCCGCATAGGCCCAGCCCATCCACGACTCGGCTGACACGCGGCTCGAAGCCTCGACTCCTCCGAGCGCCACGGCGGCTCCAACGCCCGCCACGAGTGACGCCAGCTCCGGTGTCCATCCGATGGCTTGGGCGATTGCGGCGCCCAGCGTTGCCGCATTGGCAACGACGAGACCCAGGAACACGACGCGCCTGATCACGAGATAGACACCCATCACCCCGAGCGACAACCCAGTCGCCACCGACGCAACAAGCGCAAGGCGCATGAACATCGGTTCAAACATTGAGCCCCATCCCTCGCTCCACGACGAGCGTCCGTTGGCCGGCAACGACACCAAGACGTACCGGCACGCCGTACAAGGCTGTCAGCCGGTCTTCCTGGAGGACGTCGTCGACCGCTCCCTGAAGGATGCCGCGCGAGCCCATCAGCATGATGGTGCTGGCGAAATTGAGCACGATTGGCAGGAGGTGCGTGACAATCAGGATGGTGACGCGGCGGCGCCGATTCAGGTCTCGCAGGAACTCGATAATCGTCGCCTCACTCGCGACATCCATTCCCACGGTTGGCTCATCGAGCACGATCAGGTCGGGGTCGGTTGCGAGCGCGCGGGCCAGCAGCACACGCTGCTGCTGTCCCGTGGAGAGGGTGCGAAACAGCTTCTGGCCGAGCGCGTCGATGCCGAGCAGTTCCAGCGCTCGATGGGCCGCGTCACGCTCTGTGCTGCCAATGCGCCGAAGAACCGGGGCCGTGGCGCCGGCGCCCATCAGTACGACTTCAATCGCCGTGACCGGAATGATTCTGTCGATTCGCTCGCGCTGCGGAACGTAGCTGATCCTCAAGCCGGCTTGCCGCTCCACCCTTCCTGCGAGCGGCTCGAGAAGCCCGAGCATCGTCCGGAGCAGTGTCGTCTTGCCGCATCCGTTTGGTCCAACGATCCCCAGGATCTCTCCCCTTGCGACCTCGAACGACAGATCGCGAAAGAGCACGCGATCGCCAAACCCCAGCGCGAGGCGGTCACCCCTCAGCACACATTCGCTCATCGCAAGACGCTTCGGAAACAAGTGATGCATCCCATCTAGTGCAGCGGAAGAGCGGCGCGGATCACATCGACGATCAAGTTCGACTCAATGTCGATCAGCACGAGATCGCGGCCGACCAACCGGTACGCGAGCTCCTCGGGCAGCACTGGCAGAGCGCCGGCGAGCCACGGCAACATGACATGGCCAATTCCCTTCGGCAGCGGCTCATTCACCACAATGGGCGGAGCGACCGGATCCTCCACGTCCATTTCCGCCAGCAGATCGGCGCGGTTGTACTCGGACCCGTGGAGCGTCTCGGCGATCCGTCGTCTGAACAGGTTGGCGACCTCTGGTGAGAAGATCTCGCCTTCCCGCGGCGCCGGCCGCGCCTCGCGCGGTACGTCGGCCAGCGCGTTCAGCACCGCGATTGTGTCCTCCGGCAGGCACATGAACTCCTCGGAGAGCGGCTCGAACAGACGATGGTGCTGCACGACGTACTCGTCGACGGCGGTCAGGAAGCGGGATACGACGACGTACTCCGGATCGAATGGCGCCGGTGCCGTCCGTTGAGCGCCGATTGCCACGGCAGGTGCGACGAACAGCGCGAATACCAAGACTCGCAGGACGTGTGAGGCAACCATCGCGGCACCTCCTCGACGCAGGCCCTCGATACGTGCACGGCCTGCCCGTTCACACGAGGCACCAAGCGTGCCAATAGGGCGCGAGCGGCCCTTTGAAGCTCCGGCACTCATTCATCGCATCGGAGGGGCGTGCGGGCTATCGCACGTGCGAAGTTTTACGCGTTGGCGGACGGAATTCCGCGTCCGCCCTCCGCGGGTCGGCCGTGTTGGCCCGCGTGATGCCGCGTTGCGGTCGGCACAATCGTTGCCCGTGAGGTGGGCATGTTCCAGACGTTCTCGGCGACCGCGGCGATGTCTTGTCCCACCTGCGGGCGGCAGGTCGAACCGGCACCCGACAGTACCTGGATCATCGCCTGGTACAGTTGCCGACGCTGCGGCCACGAGTGGTCCGCGCGCATTCGGAATGGACGACCGGACGTTTCACCAGAATGCGAGGTATTCCTGCCGCGAAAGGCTGACGACGAGAGACGTTGAAGCGCCAACACTGGCTACGTGCGGAGCATCAATCCTAGGAGAACGACAGCGCCGAGCCCAAAGAACACCAACATCATGTGGTCGGCGGTATAGAGCGCGAGGGTATTCGGCATGGTGTTGGCTATGCGCATCGTGCCGCCACCGACTTGTGGAAACCCGGTCAACGCGGTACCGGTGAGAACCCCAGCCACGAACTGATGGATGTCGTCGTTGAGCGCCGCGATACCTGCGACAACCGCGCATGCACACGCAGCGCTCAGGAATCTCTCTTTGAACATTCCGTCCCACCTTTCGCTGCAAATTCGAACCAGCGGGTACGACCTCGCAAGAACGACGTGGCAACAGGTGCGCCACATGCCACCATCGAGTGGGCATGTGTCAGCCAAATTGTTGAATGCGATTGGCTTAGAGCTTCGTTTCTGGCTGAATTTCCTGATCAGGCCTGGCGTGGAACCGAGTGCCATTTTGGGACACCCACGTTGAGAGTTGTTCTGCGGCCTCCGCCGCGGGCTACTGAGTCGCGAGCAGAATCGTGGCGTCGTTTGTCGCCTGGCCGGGTGCGGCGCTGAGGTACAGAGATGGCGACAGCACGATCTGATCGATGGCGATTCCGTCTTCGCGCGTCTGTACCCGAATTGTCTGCAGGCCCGTTGTGGCGAATCGAATAGGTACGCCGAGCAGCCCCGGTGTTGCCCCAATACCGTTGTCCTGCCACCCCCAGCCCGATGGATGGCACGTCGAGCAGTCGGCCACCGTTATCGGAGTGGCTGTCGTCGTTCCGATGCCATAGATCGGTTTTCCCTTGGGGCTGACGGCAGCCGAAAACTGCACCCAGACTGAATCGTTGTCGCGGCGGTCATTGTCGGCGCGACCGCGCATCCATATGCGGTAGTCGCGTGCGGACTCCACGTGGGCGATGACATCGAAATAATGAGCGGGTGTTGCGGAAGGGCCGGTGCGGGAAGCCCCGGCATCCGGGTGCCACATCGCGGCGCCTCCGGCCGCGGTAGGATCGGCTGCGACCCGCCAATTCCCGGATACGACTGGGGCATTCGACGCGTAGAGCACCACTTCGGAACCGTTTCCCGTCACAGGAACAGACTCGTACGCGCCGACGTCATACGCGCGTCCCTGTGGTCTCGTCGTTCCGATTCGATCCGTCGTCACGCCGGTCAGGGCGATTCCCGAGTCGATCGCAGGCGAGCCTGCCGCGAGCGTGTAGTTGTTCGCCGCGGCGTTGACGAACGCCTCCGCTCCGACGCTCCAGTTGGACGGGTGCGCCGCCTCAGGGCTCAGGGGTCCGTAGACGAGCAGGTTGCGCACTTCCAGACCGCCGGCGCCGGACGACGCCGCGCGGAAGGGGCGTGACACGCCGCCGCCGACAGTACTGTTCCAGATCTTCAGGTTGGCGATATCGTCTTCGTAGCGGAAGCCGTAGGCGACGTCGTGCACCACCGCGTTCTTGATGGTGACCCACGCGCCGCCCACGGTCGAGGCGCCAGGGCCGCGAAGTCGAAACGCAATCTCGGAGTCGTATACCGTCACCCCGTCCACGGTTGCGTTCACGTTCTCCTTCAAATTGAAGGCCGCCATGTTGGAGATGAGCCCCTGGCGGAATCCCCACGCCGTGGTGTCGCGAACGGTGATGGTCGCACGCGGCAGGCTGTTCGATGCCTTCGTGTCAATCGCGTTCTCTCCTGGAACCGTGCCCGCGGCAAAGCCGTTCGCTGCGGCAGGCAGCGGCTCAAGCCAGATTCGAGCACGCTCGACTATCACGTTGTTCCATCCAGGTGAGAGCCGACCGGGATCGACTTGAAAGCCGTCGCCAGAAAACGTGTGAATCTCCGTGTCGCGAATCGTGAAATTCTGGACGGCGCTCGCGACGACGCCGTGTGCGTCGGTGCGACCGTTGGCGGCATTCAGCGCGTGATGAATCAGGCAGCCTTCAATCACCATCCCTTGCGGGCTGCCGATATCGATTAGGTCTTTGCTCGACCGACGCACCTCGAGATTCCGCAGGATGAGAAAGTGCGCGCCCGAATTCACATCCACGGTGTCGGCTGCGCCATATTGGCCGTCAAGGACGAGTCCTTCAACGGTGATGTAGGCGTGATCGACACGGACGACGCGCCCCGCGACCGTCACGATCGCTGAACCGCGTGGACCTTGCGCGCGAATCTGAATTCGATCGCTGGCCGTGCCGGCCCGGACGGTCTGAAACCCGGCGGTGTACGTGCCGGGCAGAATCGTGACGGTGTCTCCAGCCTGCGCGACGTTCACGCCGTCCTGTACGCGGCCGAACGGCGCGTCCAGCGTGCCATCCCCGGTGCCTCCCGGGGCGACGAACCACTCCGTCGCCAGGGCCGGGGACGCTGCACAACAGGCGACCGTGGCCACGACGAACACACTACGTCTGAAGAAGTTCATCATGCGGAGAAGCTGCCTTGGGGACAGTGTGGCAGCCGAGCTAGAGTGCCAGCCCGCGCACGATACCGTCAAGCTCGGCGGTTATTTCTGGTGAAGCTTCGTGCGATCGCGCGCACGCCTGCGGCAACGATGTGCCCGCATCGATGACGATCCGATCGCGTTGCGCGCCGCGAAAGTGAGGTTCCGAAAAAGGACCTACGTTCCAGCCGTAACCTGAACGATCGGTGACTTCGACGGTTTTGACATCGGGCGTCAACGTCTGTATATTCAATGTAGATACATGGCCACAATGACGCAAATTGCAAAGTGGGGCAACAGCCTGGGTCTACGCCTTCCCAAATCAGTGGCGCTCGAGGCGCAGGTCGATGCAGGCGACACGGTCGATGTGTCCGTCAAGAACGGTGCGATCGTGATCCGGCCGAGTCGGCCGACTTATTCCCTCGAGCAGCTTGTCGCCAGAATCACGCCTCGGAATCGGCACGGCGAGAGCGACTGGGGCACACCCGTCGGCCACGAGATGTGGTAGCTCGCGCTTACGTTCCAGACGCTGGCGATCTGGTTTGGCTTACGTTTGATCCTCAAGCCGGTCACGAGCAGCGCGGCCGACGACCCGCGCTCATCCTCTCGCCACGCGTTTACAACTCGAAGGCGCGTCTTGCTATCGCTTGTCCGATCACCACCCAAGTAAAGGGCTATCCGTTCGAAGTCCCGCTACCCAGCGGCGCCGCGATTACCGGAGTGGTTCTCGCCGATCACGTAAAGAACCTCGACTGGCAAGCGCGTCGAGTGGTCTTCGAGTCGAAGGCGCCCCCAGATGTGATCACCGACGTCCGCGAACGACTCCGAGCATTGCTCGGCCTGTAGAGCGGCGGGACGCACATGGAATTCAAAAGCCAATGAACTCGCGATACAGTAGCGCTATCTGACTTGGCCTTGGCGCTCGCCAGGCAAGGAGGCGAAGGTGCGCACACCGGTCGCTGCGGGGATGATCGCAATCGCTGTTCTGCTTCTGAAGGCGCCGGTGCTTACCGCTCCGGATGCCGGGAGTCAGGCCACGGCAGGCGGGACGCAGACCCAGGGGCCTGGTGCGAACCCCGCCGGCGTCCTGGGGCCGGTCGATGCCTTAGGCCAGGAAGTGCGGCGGCCCCCCGCTCCCACCGGTCCGCCGGCGCGCCTGCCGGACGGGACGATCGATCTCGGCGACGGCATCTGGGTCAGCACCGCTTTCAACGCCGAGTCGGGACTAAGGCGCGCCGAGGAGTTGCTTCTCCCGTCCGCCAAGGCGCTCATGGAATCGCGAACGCGCACTGACGATCCCCTCGCGTGGTGCCTGCCGATGGGGGTGATGCGTTACACTCCGTATCCTTTCCGGTTCATCCAAAATTACACGCACAAGGGACCGACCCACTTGTACATCCTGTACGAAACCATGCGCACGTTCCGGCAGGTCTTCATGGACGGTCGAAAGCACCCGCCCGAGCTCGATCCGACGTGGTTCGGCCACTCCGTCGGATGGTACGAGAAGGACACGCTGGTGATCGACACCATCGGGTTCAACGACAAGTTCTGGTTCGACAACCGGGGCATGCCGCACACCGAGCAGCTGCACACCGTCGAGCGATGGTCGCGGATCGACGCCGGCCACCTTGCCACCGAGGTGACGATCGAGGATCCCGGGACATTCTCTCGCCCGTTCACCGTGACGTTTCAGTCGACGCTCGCTCAGCCGGGCGACGAGCTGATGGAGTACGTCTGCCAGGAGAACAACCAGTACGGGTTCGCGAGCGGCGTGAAATAGGGTTACCGCTCTGCAGGCGGGCGTACGCCATCCTCTGCGAGCTTCGCCCGGCTGGCCGGACTGGTGATCAGCGCAGCAAGATCCTTGGCGGCGGAAGAAACAGAGACCGGATACCACAGTGAATAGGTCGTCGCCAGATCGAACTCTTTTGGAAACGGACCCACGAGCGCGCCACGGTTGGCTTGAACGATCTCGCTGGTCTGGGTGACGCCCAGGTCGGTCTTCTCCTCCAGAACAAGACGCATGGTTTCAACGCCGTCCGGCGCGAGCGTCGCCTTCTTCAGCACCTCGTCCTTGATCCCCAGGGACTCGATGACCCGGATGAAGTGCCTGCCTACGGTGGCACCGCGGGCAGGGTCGGAGAAGGCGATGCGGCGAGCCGACAAGAGCGCCGTCTTCAGCTTCTCGGGCGTCGAGATATCCGGTTTAACGGACCCCGGCGGGGCGGCAAAACCGGCAACCGTGTCGCCCAAACGAGAGGTGATGCCGTCCTTGAGCCTGCCGCTCTTTTCCCCCGCGCTGATCAACGCCTGCGTCGTGATCAGGAGCGTTGCCTGCGGATCCGCACGAAACCGTTCCTCTGTTGCCCCTGCGGTATCGAAGATACAGATGATCTTGTGACCCGTGGCGGCCTCGTATTCAGCCGCGATCTTGAGAAGGGGGGTCTTCACGGCGGCAGCTGCGTACAGGTTCACGTCTTCACCGAAAGCAGTTGACGTCAAGAGGAATGTCAGAGCGAGGGACAGCATCGTTCTCATCGGGGGCTCCCGCGGCGCCGTGGTGGGTTACAGAGCCTCGCGCTCGCCTTTTGCGAGAACACGGCCAGGATCACGCCGGCGCATAACGCCGATTATGCTCGATTGACGCGGCCCGTCAAACTACCGCTCGAATACGTGCCTTGGGATCGGCCGGACTGCCATCCGCTCCAGCGTGAATCCCGAGCACTTGCGATGACTCTAAGCGATGTGCGGTTCGGCTCCAGCCGGAACGCGCACGACCAGGGCGGCAAGGACGAGTAAGGCCAGCGTTGCAGCCAGGGCGTAGAACGCACCGGCGTACGACCCTGTTGTCTCAGCGCACCAGGCGAGGAGCAGCGGTCCAATCGCCGAGGCACACACCGTCAACGCCTGTGCGACCCCCTGGATCCGCCCGAGATGGGTTCGCCCGTATGCCTTGCCCCAGAAACTGAAGAACACGACCATCACGAAGCCACCGGCCAGACCCATGGCAACCGCTTGCATCATCACATGGGCGGTTGTGCTCACGTGCGGCAAGGCGATGAGGGCACCGATCAGCAGAAGCAGGGCGACGATGAGTACGCGGCGGAGCGACCCGCGATCCGCCCACGCTCCGGCCGCGAAGTTGCCGACCAGGGCGGTGATCGCGGTCACCGCCAGCGCCCCGTGATAGACGTCGGGCGGAAATCCACGTTCGGCCAGAATCGCTTCGTTGAACAGGCCGATACCCGACGCGACGAGCCCATACAAGGAACTCGCGACGCCGAATACCCAAAACGCCGGGGACCGCAGAGCGGAGGCGAGTGTGGAGTCGTTCGCCGTCGATGCCGATCGATCTGCAGCCAGGACCTCCAATTCCGCGTTCGTCTCCGGCTCGCGCCTGACGAGCAGCCACGCGAGGGGAGCGAGGCCGACACACAGCGCCGCACCCACCACTGCCCATGCGACGCGCCATCCTCGAGCCAGGACGAGCGCGCCAACCGAGGGAAACGCGATCATGAACCCGATGCTCATGACGAGCGCGTAGACGCCCATCGCCCACGTCAATTGGCGCCGGAACCACTTGCCAGGCATCGCAAGACTCACGACCGACAACGCGCTCTGCCCGAGCCCGCGCGTCAGCGTGATCAGAACGAGCAGCATGGTGGCGCTCTGGACGCTGCTCATCGCGATCACGACTCCTCCCAGCAGCAGGGCCAATGACGTCAGGACGATTCGGCTCCCGTGACGATCGACAAGTCCACCAATCCCGAAGCAGAAAACGGATCCTGCGAGCGTGGCCACGACGTTGATCTGCGCGAACTGCACCCGATCGACGCCGAGATCGCGCAGCAAGGGTTCCGTAATCAGGCCGAGGCCCTGCGTGCGCCCGGGAAGCGTGCCGACCATGGCCAGCGCCGCGACGCTCAGCACCACCCACCCGTAGTAGTAGCTCCAGCCAATGCGAGAGGTTTCGACAGTCGCGTTACTCATGGGGTGCTGCGTGTTGTCTCAAGCGGCTGTAGAAACCGGACAATCGCCTGGATCATCTCGTCTCCCGCGAGCAACTCGTAGTCGTTGTGATCGGCGTCGGGAAGCACGACGAGCGTCTTGGGAGCCATCGCCGCATCGTATAGGCGCCGACTATATTCGATCGGCACGATTCGATCCTGCCCGCCAGCGATGACAAGCAGTGGCACCCGGATATGCCGAATCCGATCGATCGCTGAGAACCGGTCCCGGAGAAGGAGATGCACCGGCAGAAGCGGATAATGATGCCGTCCTAGGTCGCCCATCGACGTGAACGGCGATCGCAGCACGAGCGCCGCCGGAGGGTGTTCGACCGCAAGGTCGATAGCCACTGCCGTTCCCAGCGACTCGCCAAAGTACACCAGCCGCGACCGATCGACGTCGGGGCGGCCGGTCAGGTACGCTCTGGCCGCCCGGCTGTCTGCGGCGAGCCCGATCTCGGACGGAGCCCCGGGATTTCCGCCATAGCCCCGATAGTCGACGAGCAGGACCTGCAATCCGTGCTGATGGAGCGCCGTTGCCAGGGGACCGCGGTGCGCGCGAGTGCCGGCGTTTCCGTTGAAAACCAGAACGGTGACGCGCGGCGACGGTCCGGATGCCGCGAAAAACCAGCCGTTCAGCCACAGCCCATCGGCCGTCTCGAACCTTACCCGCTCGACCCCGGTGAGACCTATCGCACCGGGCGTCGGCACGTCACCGCTTGGGAAATAGATGAACCGGCGCTGCATCGTCCAGATGAGGACCGAGACGGCAACGATGACGACGACAGCAAATCCGGCTGCGATCACGATCGGTTCCGCTATTCTTTTCCACATTTCCACTTTCAACCTGGCGCCTGGGCGACGTCTGGTAACGGAGGTGACGGGAATCCGCACCACGATTCACCGAACCCTGACATCAGTCCGGCGATGGCGGCCGGCGTCACGATGCCGTTATGTGAAGGATTGCACTGCTGGAACCCGATGAGTCCAAATCTACCGCTGGAAAGCAAAGTACGGCTGGGCGTTAGGTGCCATGGGCAGCGAGTTGCTCGATTTCCGCATAGCGCTCGGCAAACGTGCCGTAGATGTCAGCATCGGCCGCATAGAATTCCTGGCGCTGGGATATCTGGCGCGCGGCGCCAAGCAGTGCCTTCTCAGTTTCGGGATCCATGATCGTACGATTCGATTTCAAGAGCCAGCAAACCAAGTACAGGAAGGACGAAGCGCCGTCAGAATCGCCTTGGGCTCGATCCGACGTGATGTACTTGACGAATGCACGAGCGTAGAAGTTGAACGGAACAGGTGGCATCGACTGCAGACCTTCCTGGTAGTAAAGCGCGTGGCTTTCAAACATTGCCTCAGCCTCAGCAAAGGACTTGCCGAGGAACGTGTCGAAAGTCCACCTGGCGTCCAAGTCGGCGTGATCTACGTGGCCCCAATCGGCCAGCGAAGGGATCTGAGACACCTCACCTCAATCGCGGACGATCTGATACTCCTGCACTCGTCCGTCCGACCCGAAACGCAACACCAACCATTCGGAGTCGATGCGGAAAAGGCCGCGCTCGGGTCCGAGCCAATAGGCCGCGTCCCAGTCGCGAAAGGACGGGGTGTCATCGCGTGGACCGAGGAGTGCTGTGACGCTCTCACGGGACATACCGCGCAACTCATGGCGCGCAAGCAGATCGTCGACCATCGCCAACCGTGCCGGCCACATCACGTCGGTCTGGTCATTCGTGCGCCACGCGACCGAGTCGAACGGCCGACCGTGAAACGCTGCATCAACGGTGGGTGCCACAAACAGCCAGCCCATGACCACGGCCTGATGAGTGCCGACTCCGATGGCAAATGCCATCGCACGGACTTGACGGCCGAACCAGACCCGCGCAGCGCCGACGGCGACCAGCGCGAGCCACGGAAGCCAGGTCGCCAGACCCATGAGCGTGCGCAGCCACCACGGGCGCGTATCGTAGACAACGTTCAGGCCCAGCGTGCTGTTGACGATGTCGAACCAGAGGACGAGGAACCAGAAGGTGATCGCGGCGACGCCGAATCCCCCGACAAAGTAGCAGCTCCGCGGAAACCGAGCGACAGCGGAACGAGGAGCACTCCCGAAGCTCATTGTGTGCGGACTACCCCACCTGCGTACGCCATCCTACCGAGCTGGACCGTTCGTCTTCGCTGGTCGAGCCCCACTTTTGCGCGCGTTCTTTGGCGGTGTAACCACCGCGTACGTGGTGATGACGATTCGACCGCCCACCTGGACGACCCGGTCCAGCGTCCTCATCGTTAGGGCAATCTCATGGCTGAATGGCTTCATGCCTGCCTGAGTGCCGAGATTGAAGTCTCGCCGGCGCGCACGGTCCCAGATCTGACGGGCGGCCAGTGGCAGTCTCTTGATCAGGCCGGCGAGACGGTGCGTAAGGGTGTCCGCGTCCTCGCCGTAGGCGCTCGCGAGTGAGAAGTGGGCGCTCTGCTCGCGACCTTCAGGGCCGACATAATGGACGATCACCTTCTTCCCGAGAGCGGCGACTAGCGGCTGGAGATCTGTTCTGCCGTAGACGTCAACATCGACATTCAAGAAGTGCGTTTGTTCATTACGTGGCGGGCGGGTTTTGTTTGTCACGCGGCCGCTCAAAGTGATAGCCCTCAAAGCCGATGACCGCTCAGGATGCTGCCGATCTGGTCGATGGTGAACTTGTTCGATCCGATGATAGTCAATTGCCCCTCCGGTGGCGACAAGGCGCGTTAAGCTGGGGAGGTGAGTCGCTCGCCGCGCAAGGGCACCGGCGCTGCTCTTACGGCGGTCATGCTACTGGCCAGCGCATCCGGCGTGATGCCGCAGCGTGGCGAGCTGGATCTGACGGTCGAGACACCGGCGTCACTCGCTCCCGCGGCCGATCGTGTGCGCCGCGTCGATCGACAGCAACTTGCTGAAGCGCTCGCGCGCGCAGGACTCACCATTCCGCCACCGATCCGCGTCACGCTCATTGCGGAAGACGATCTGCGCGCACGCGCCACTCCCGTGTGGATCGTGGGCCTGGCGTCCGGCCGTCGTGACATTACGATCTTCCCTGAGCGCATCGGCTCCTACCCGTACGACTCGCTGGAGTCGGTCGTCTGGCATGAGGTCGTGCACCTTGCGCTCTCGGCCCAGGCTGCAGACCAGCCACTGCCGCGCTGGTTCCACGAAGGTGTGGCGATGTCGGTTGAGAAGGGATGGGGCGTCACGAGTCAGGTGCAGTTGTTGCTCGCGGCCGGCGGGAGCTCTGGCCTCGCGGACCTCGAGCGTCTGTTCAATTCCGCGACACAACCGGAGACGGCCAGCGCATACCTGCTTGCCGCCGCGCTGGTGTCAGACCTCCGACAACGTCACGGCGCGGCGGTGCCGGGAGCGATTGTCGACCGCGTCGCGCGTGGCGCGGTCTTCGGGGAGGCGTTCGCGCTGGAAACGGGCGAGACGCCAAACGAAGCTGCGGCTCGCGCGTGGCAAGTCTACCGGCGCTGGACGAGTTGGATTCCCGCCGTTACCAGCGCCTCATCGCTATGGATCGGCATCCTGGCGCTGGCGGTTGCCGCCTTTCTGGCAACGCTGCGCAAACGATGGCGGCGCCGGCGGCGGTGGGAGCAAGAGGAGGTAGATGCGCGGGACACGCCGCTGTAACCGCGCATTCGCTTCCGCTCGGCTGCGCCTCGCCAGCCCTTCAGGATGTCCAGAATTCGAGGAAGGAGACCCCTTCCCATAAGATATCGGCAGCCCCGACAGAATGAGCGAGCCGCGCCCTTGGTCCGATCTTGCGCTGATGTTGAGTGGCGGCGGCGCGCGCGCCGCGTATCAGGTTGGTTTTCTCCGCCTGCTCGCGCGGGAGTTCCCGGACGTCGTGCCCGGCATCTTGACCGGCGTGTCGGCCGGCGGGATCAATGCGGCCTACCTCGCGGCCAGGCAGGAGCCGTTCACCACCAAGGTCGAAGACCTCGCAGAGATCTGGGCTGGCCTCCGGCTCGAGCACGTGTTCAGGGTCGACGTGCGCGATCTCGCGTCGCGGATCGTGCGATGGGGCGGACGGCTCGTCTCAGGGGGCAGGTACCCGCTGCCGCCAGCGCGCAGCATGGTCGATACCGCTCCGCTCAGCGAGCTGCTCGGGCGGGTGCTCGAAACGAACGGCGCGGATATCCCGGGAATCTCCCGAAGCCTGGAAGCCGGCTGGCTGCGCGCGATCGCGCTGACAGCGTCGAGCTACTCCACGGGCCAGTCGATGACCTGGGTGCAGACGCGCGACGACTGCGGCATTCAGACGTGGGAACGGCCGCAGCGCAAGAGCGCCACGTGCACGTTTCGCGTCGACCACGTGATGGCGTCGGCGGCGCTTCCGTTCCTGTTCCCGGCGGTCAACGTCGATGGCGCATGGTACGGCGACGGCGGTATCCGGCTCACGGCGCCGCTCTCCCCTGCAGTCCATCTCGGCGCCCGGCGCATCATCGCGGTATCGACGCGCTATGCTCGCTCACGGGAGGAAGCGGATCGTCCGTCGGTCACCGGCTATCCGCCGCCCGCGCAGGTGGCCGGCGTTCTGTACAACGCGATCTTTCTCGATCAGCTCGACGGCGATGCGCTGCAACTACAGCAGATTAACCATCTCATCGCGCCGCTGCCCGACGCGGAGCGCGGCGGTCTGCGGCACATCGACCTGCTGATGCTCCGTCCATCTCTGGATCTGGGACGACTGGCGAACGCCTACGAACCCGAGCTGCCGCGCGGGTTCCGGTTTCTCACACGTGGCCTCGGCACGCGTGAAACGCGATCGAACGACATGCTGAGCCTGGTTATGTTTCAGAGCGACTATGTGAAACGCCTGATGGACCTCGGTGAAGCAGACGCGACGGCGAAGCTCCCTGAGATCCATCGCTTCCTGGACGACAATCGTTAATCCGTCGCAATCTCATCGCTGCTGTGCCCAGTAACGATCAGAACGGTGGACCACACAACCGCGTCAGCGAGGACCGATCAGGCCCAGTGCTTGGGTCCGTCGCCAACCGCTCTCCGGTAAACTCGGCCGGATGCACATTCTGAGGGTAGTGCTGCGTTGACCTGGACGGACTTTTGGGACGCCCTTCACAGGAACCGCGCGTTCCCGTCGGCCGGTCTCACGCTGGTCGTCATCGGCGCGACCTTTCGCTGGTTTGAGCAGGTGTGCCAGTTCCTGGGCCGAACGAACTGGGGCCCCGATCCGTTCGCAACGACGCGGGATTACGTGGCGCGGCTCCACGCCGCGGGAGATGAACGGACGGCCCGTCAAGTGGAGGAGCGACTCCAGGACCAGCGGCGCCGCATGACGCGCTATGGGCCGCGCGATGATGGTCGTGGGCGCCGTCATCGTGGCACTGAGCGTGTTGCTGACATGAGGGATCCGGTGACTGAGCTGCCATTAGAGATCAGGCGGACGTGCACACCGTATTCAGACGCTCCCGACGCGCCAAGTGGACAAGCGTGGCATCGGCAAAGTCCATTGGTCGGTCAGCGTAGCGTTTCATCAGCGCCTCGAGATCAGGGAGGTCGAGGTCGTCGATGGAGAGAACCGTGATGGCGCCCGAGCGGCGGAGTCCCCAAGCAGCCGTGTGTTCACGTCGATCATCCCCCAGAAGATGGAACAGTTCAGCCAGAACGGCGGCTGAAGTAGCCAGAGGCAGGCGAAGGGTGGCGAACGCCGGACGTCATGTCTTGGTCGGAGAGACCACTGACGCGATGACCGTAAGGATCGCATCGCCATACGCGGCTAGTTTTGCTGGTCCGATGCCCGGCACTGTATGCAGCTCGGCCATCGATCGCGGCGATAACGCCGCAATGGCGACAACCGTGCGATCGTGCAGGATCACGAATGGGGCGACCGCTCGGCGACGGGCCTCATCGCGTCGCCACGCCCGCAGCGCGTCGACGACCGCGTCGAGCAGGTGCGTGTCGACGGCTGACCGGTCCGAGGATCCCGTCGTTGGTTCCGCCCCACCGGCGTGCCACTTTCTCCAAGCGCCGTCGATACGTGGCCGCTTCGCCGCGAGCCCTCCCCGTGAGGCTCGCCGCCGCATACCTGCGTCACGATTCACGGGCACGGCGACCGGCACGTCGTGTACGCGACCGGCCATCACGTCGCGGCCGAGCGGCGTTAGGCTGAGCGTCCGGTATTGGTCGTCGGATACGCGAATCAATCCAGCGCCAGACGCCGCGTCGATCCATCGTTCAACGGTCTGCGACTGCTCGTCCCGCATCAGTCCGGTAGTAGACAAGCGCGTGAGCGGTTCGGGCAGATCCTCCACATTGCCGACGAGCATGGCGGCGATCTTACGGCGGCCGTAGCGCTCGCCCGCTCTCGCGATGCCGGACAGGATCTTTCGGATACGCAGGCGGCCGGTGTCGTCGAGCGGGCCGCGACGGTGGCAGTTGCCGCACGCCCCACACGGTTCGTGCACCGCCGGGTCGCCGAAATAGCGCAGGATTGTCGCCCTCAGACAGCCGGAGCTTTGCGCGTACGCGACCATCCGCCGAAGCTTTTTGTGTTCGAGCGCTTTTTGCCGGGCAATTTCATCTGGATCGCGTGGAACGGCCGGTTGGCCACCCCGATCGTCTCGGTCACGATCGATCAGGAACTCCCGGGTCTTGACGTCGGCATAGTTCCAGAGCAAGGTCGCGATTGCCTGCCGTCCGTCCCGGCCGGCGCGACCGATTTCCTGGTAGTACGCCTCCAGCGAACCGGGGGTATCGATGTGGATCACGGCTTCGATGTCGGGACGGTCGATCCCCATGCCAAACGCATTGGTAGCACACACCACGCGTAATGCGCCGGATACGAATCCATCCTGGACGCGCGTGCGCTCGGCATCCGTCAGACCCGCATGATAGGCGGCGGCGAGGACGCCAACCGCCCTCAGCGTCTCGGCGGCCGTTTCGGCATTCCGGCGGGTCGCCGCATATACCAGCGACCGCGTTTCGCCGACCAGCGGTGGCAGCAGCTGGTGCTTCTCGAATTCGCCGGCAACGGGACGCACGCATAGGGTGATATTGGGTCGGTCAAACCCGGCCACGATGAGGCGTGCATTCGTAAGACCCAGCAGGCCGACGATGTCGGCGCGTACTTCGGGGGTTGCGGTTGCGGTAAACGCCGCGATCGGCGGTCGGCCGGACTGTGCATCGCTCCGGCGACATTCCGATGCCGCGATCCGCAGGCGACGGTAATCGGGTCGAAAGTCGTGGCCCCACTCCGACACGCAGTGCGCCTCGTCAACGACAAACCGCGCAATCGGCAACTCGCGCAGCGTTCGGAGAAAGTGCTCGGAGGCGAACCGTTCGGGCGCGACATACAGGAGCCGGATCTCGCCACGGCATGCCGCGGCGAGGGCGTGCCGACGTGCGTCGCTCGTGACCATCGAGTGCAGCGCCGCCGCACGAATCCCACGGCGATTCAGTTCATCGACCTGGTCCTTCATTAACGAAATTAGCGGCGAGACGACCAACGTCGTGCCGGGGAGCAGGAGTGCGGGCAGTTGGAAGCACAGCGACTTGCCGGATCCCGTTGGCATCACGGCCAGCACATCTCGACCGTCCAGCACGGCCAGGACCAGATCCTCCTGGCCAGCCCGAAACGATGTATGGCCGAAATGACGATGAAGGGGAGCGAGGAAATCGACCATAGTGCCTTGCTGAAGCCGTCAGCGCACAAGCTGTCGAATTTGAGCTGCCTTCTTCGATCCGACACCACGAACCTGCATCAACGCTGCTTGGCTGGCGCCGATCACCTGCTGTATGGAACCGAACTGCAGCAGTAACCGATGTGCCAGTGCTGGACCGACTCCAGGGAGGCCCTGAAGCATGTACAGCTTCCGCGATGCGAGGCGTTTCGGCTTGCGATCGTAGCGCCGAAGAACCGCGCCACGGCTGGCGGCCTGGTGTGCAAGAGCGCGAAGAATGCGCAGGGAATCTTCGGGATCGCGCGCGTAAAGCACAGGAAGCCGCCACATCGCGGCCAGCGAAACCACGGCTCCTTGCAACGCGTGAGGATGCACGTTAGGCAAGCATGTCGGTGCCGGCCCCTCCAGCAGGACCACAGGGCGATGGGGACTTCGAGCAAGCGCTGCCGCTTGCGGAAAAAGACGTCCGTCTACAAGCGACGTCGCAAAGTCGGCATATGTCTTCCGTTCGACGAGCACACCACCACCAATGAAGTAATCGCCGACCGTGAGGCGCTCCAAGCGGACCTCGAAGTCGCCACACTTCCGAGCAAGCTCGAACAACGCGGCCTTCCGCTCGGAATAGTCGACGCGAAGCTCGTGGCCGGACGCCAGCTGTTCCGTCGCCGCTGTTGCTGAGCATACAGGAGACGCAACGTCGTCTGTCGGGAGCGGGGCGACAGCGGGTATCTCTGGAGGGAAAGCCAAAGGTCCACGGCCAGGTCACACAATCAACGGGAATCTTCTATCACGTCGTACACAGGTTCCTATCTCCCTGTCCGCGGACGCGGTATAGAAGCGCCGCTCGCGGTGCGCATTGTCGTTGCGAAGCGCCACAAGCTCCTCGTGACGCTTCTTCAGCGTCTTGAGCCACGCCAGCCCCTCGTTGATCGTGATTTGAGCCGGTGCTCCGCCCGACGCCATTGGCATCGGACGACGATGGCATCGTCGTCGAAAGGCTGTCAAGCCGGCGAGACAGCGTCAGATAACGCTGCGACGAAGCTCATCGCCGGGTCACAAGACACGAGCCGACGCGGGTGGCAAGCTATCGGTCCCAGATCCTGTGATTTTCAGGGCGCAGCGACTGCGGCCATTGAGGCGAGACCGACTCCTACCGACGGAATTGGGTTGGAATACAGTGTGCGATCGAATTCGAATTGGCGGAAATCCGCGACCTCCGGCTATTTCGCCGGAGGTCGAATCACCGTCCGAACAACATAAGCAGCTGTTTTATAGAAGGAGCACAACCGCCACCGGCACCATCGCCAACGCCAACTCCCATCGCCGACGCCTGCCCCGACGCCGACTCCCACTCCAACACCGACGCCCACGACCCCACCAAGTTCGTGGTCAGGCCCGCTACCGCCCAGAAGTTCAGGCAGCCATCCCGTGTGCCAAACGGCTCTACCTGCCGTTGCCGCGTGTGTGAACAACATCGTGGGTCCGCCGCAGGCGATCTGCAACGATCGCGCGTTCTCATGCTCGACCGGTTCTGGAACCTGCTCGGGGCACGGCGGGGTATATTGCTGGCGGAATTGAGGCTACGCCGCTCCAGCCGCGACAACCTGCCGGCGTTGGCACTGTCGCAAAGTCCCGCTACAATCCCATGCGTTCCAAACACGCACGGCCCTCGGTCCCGGCATTCGTCTCGGGCCGTATGGAATTCAATCCGCCATCGGTGTCGGCGGCATGGGCGAAGTCTACAAGGCCACCGACACCCGCCTGCACCGCACGGTGGCTATTAAAGTTCTCCCCGAACACGTCGCGTCCGACCCCCGAACTGAAACAGCAATTCGCGCGCAATGGTAACGGCGGCTTCAGCCACGGCGCCTCATGATCACATCGGCCGCCGCCGACGGGCGTACGTGTGAGTCGATTGCGGCTCTGCCGTCCATGTCGTTCGCGGTCCCGTCGCTAAACTCGAGTCGGAAACGGATCGCTGGATCGCTGGACTGGAACCGATCGAGCGGAGAGGCGTCTTTCTTGATCTAGATCAATGGCCGCCGTCGCGCGCCGCTGGCTAGTGTTCGTGTTGTCTCGTCAACACGTTTTCACAGACAGGCGGTGACTCATGATCGCGACGACGGTTCAGCCCACTACGCACCGTGCGGAATGGTTTGCCTCCTGGTTTGACTCCTTCCACTATCACAAGCTATACGCACACAGGGACGAGACGGAAGCGGCGCGTTTTCTCGACGGACTGATCCCACACCTCAAGCCGCGCCGGGGGGCGCGCCTGCTCGATCTCGGATGCGGTGCGGGACGTCATTCAAAGTTCCTGGCGTCGAAGGGTTTCCGGGTCACGGGTTCGGACCTGGCCGCCGGCAGCATCAGCGAAGCGAGGAAGAGTGAGCAGCCACACCTCCGCTTCCTCCAGCACGACATGCGGGTGCCATTCGGCCGCAATGCCTTCGACTACGTCTTCAACTTCTTCACGAGCTTTGGCTACTTCGAGGAGCCTGGGGAGCACGTGGCCGTCGTGCGGAACATGGCGAGATCTCTGCGGCAGGGCGGCGTGCTGGTGCTCGACTATCTGAACGTCCGCTACGCTGAAGCAACGCTCACGTCCGGCGAGGTGAAGGAGATCGACAGTGTCATCTACCGATTGACGCGCCGGACCGACGCCCGTCACTTCTTCAAGCGGATCGTGATCGAGGATGGCAACGGCGAGCCGCCCGAGTTCGTGGAGCGCGTCGCCAAGTTCACGCTGGAGGACTTCGAGCGCATGTTCGCGCGTCACCACCTCAGCATCGAGAACGTGCATGGCGACTACCGCCTGAGCCCCTACGATTCCGTGACCTCACCTCGAATGATTCTGGTGGCTAGGAAGAAGGACACAGGAGGTGAAGACTACTTGCACGAACGGCTCCTGCGGACCCGGCTGAGCGTCTCCGGCGTTACACCAAGGTACGACGCGAGCATCCATTGAGGGACGCGGAGCGCGATGGACGGATACGTCTTGACGACGCGTTCATCGAACGCGAGTCGAAGGCCCGCAAGAAACGGCTCCGAATGGACGCGGACGAGCGCTCGAAGGCATCACCCGGCGCGCACGCGCGGATATCCGCAAGCTGTTCAAACGGCAAGCTCCTGACTGTTGACCAGTGGCCGGAAGGACTCGGGCAACGATATGAGCACAAGCACATGTCGATCACGTGGCCTACCTGGGCGCTGAGCCTCCAGCTGGCGACGACGAATAGCGACCCGGAGCAGCCGTTCACCATCGTCGACCGCGCAACCCACCTCTTGCCGTAGAATGCCCCGCAGATGGCCCTGGCCCCTGGTGTTCGCCTCGGCCCCGATCAAGTGACCGCCCAGATCGGCAAGGGCGAAGTGTACCGCGCGCTCGATACCAACCTTGGCCGCCAAGTAGCCATCAAAGTACTGCCCGAGGCATTTGCCCAGGACACTGAGCGGCTGGCGCGCTTCGAGCGCGAAGCCAAGACCCTCGCCGTCCTGAACCATCCGAACATTGCGCAGATCTATGGCCTGGAGAAGGCCGATGGCGTTCGCGCCCTCGTGATGGAACTGGTCGAGGGGCCGACCCTCGCCGACCGGATCGCGCAGGGACCGATTCCTGTCGATGAAGCGTTGCCGCTGGCCAAGCAGATTGCCGAAGCGCTGGAAGCCGCACACGAGCAAGGCATCATCCATCGCGATCTGAAGCCCGCCAACGTGAAGGTGCGACTGGACGGCACCGTGAAGGTGCTCGATATCGCCCTTTGGGCTTGCACGGACTTCACCTCTGTGCGATGCATTAGGTGAGCGATGAAACCAGCCGATTTCTTCTTGGGGGTAGTCAATTTCCTGGGTGTGCTGGTTCCCGGCGCTGTTCTTCTCATCCTGCGAGTTCCACTCAAAGCATGGACCCTGGATGCGAGTCCAATTCCTCCATGGCTACTCTTCGGCGGCGTCTCGTATTTGGCCGGCCAGCTGTTGCTCGCGGCGACCGAGCGAGTCAATGACACGGCCGAGCCGCTCGCATGCCTTATCTCTCCGGAACTTCGCCGTGATGTCGACACGTTTCGCGACCAAGCGTCCGGTCAGGTCGAATTAATGAAGATCGGATCCCGGCAGGCGAAATTTCATACAGCGCTCTCCTATCTTCGTACACAAAAGACCGAGGCCGCTGCTGAAGTCGACCACCACATGGCTGATTACAAACTCTTGAGGAATCTACTAGCGGTTCTCTTGATCGACCTGACTGCGAGAGTGACCCTCGGTTCGCCGATTCTCGTTCTATTACTCGAAGCCGGGGCGTTCATGGTTTGCCTCTTGGCGTTTGTGCGGATGTTTTGCTGGGCAGAGCTGCTTGCGTTCCAGTACGTCTGCTTGCTTACTGACAAGAAAGGTTGAGCTGCATGGATCGAGCGCGCGAAGCCACGATCGTCAGCGAGCACGCGACGGCTGCCGAGGCATTCGCGGAGATTGACCGGCTCGCGGCGCAGATGGTGCGGACGGGGCGCCATCTGACGCGGTGCACCTGCTCATTATCGACCACGAGGGGCAAATCGTCAGGAGACCCGGAGCACACTGAGGCGCGCGCCGCGATAGGGTTGGTTGCGGATGGGACCCTGCGCCGATTGTCCGGCACCCCCCTACCACCGGCTGACGGTTGCTTGGTGTCCACCCTTCGGTTCCGAACTGATACCCGCTGCGATGTCGTCGCAATCGCCGTAACGCCGAGCACGACGACAGGCAGTATCATGTGCGCCGCTCATGCCCGACATTCCCTCGGATGTGTGGCTGTCCATCGGTTCAGCGATAGGCGCGGCGCTCTTATTGTTCGTCACGCGGGCGGTCGTGGATTGGATGAAGGACCGCCGCGCACTTGAGCGTGAGCGGGAAGCTAGGGCGGCACGCCGGAATGACGAGGACAGGATTCGCCATCTTTCTTCGCAGCTGGAAATCCTGACGGAGCTCCAGAAGGCTGTCGATGAATTCGGCCGCACTGCTGCCATGATGAGCAATGCCAACCGCCGCGCCTACAAGGATACTGGCGAATGGAAGAAAAACGTCTACGGGCATGAGTTGGACCAGCGCGCGCATCAGTCGGAACGGCGAACGCTGCTGCTCGGCGCACAGGTTGATAACGCTGAAGTGCCGGCTGTTAAAGGAAATGCAGCATTGGTGGTGGGGGGTTCCACTTGCGGCAACTCGGGAAGAGAGCGAGAACGCCTTCGCTCAGGTTCAACGCGTGGGCGCCTTGCTGAACGAGCGAGTCGGTCTCACCTTACGCCAGCTCCATACCGGTGTCCGAACTTAGAATCCTACGCGTTCGCGCAGTTTAATGAGGCTGGTGAACCGAGGGACCCGAGCGGCGATTCCGGCACACCCTGGTCGCGACGTTGCCCAATGACGCGGTGAACGCCGCCGCGCAACAAGTTTCGGGAGCCGGCCGGCAAATCGATCGACTGGCCCGCGTGAGTCGGTTGAGAACCACTCGAAGTCGCTGATTCGTGGCTTCGCCACTACAACCATGAGCGGGCCGCGGTTCGCACGCGGCCGGTCGGGCGTACTGGCCCCGGCAGTCGAGGTGACCGGGCTCGCTCCACTAATCGAGACACACGACATCTGACACATGGGCGATCAGGTCGGCGAAGCCGCCGGGCAGGACGTCGCGTGGTGCTCATGAGGTGTCGAAGCTGTTCACGCCGTTCGAGGCATTCAGTGTGGAGGCTGTCCCCATAGAGTCGCTTGACTTCCCCCGTCCTTTCCATGTCCGGGATCGGGTGGTACAGAATGCAGCCAACGGGAGTGGCGTCGCAGTAGGCCAGCCAGACGCCGCAGTCCGCGTTGGTCAGGTACGCCATCAGCGTCTCCCGGCTGTCGCGCGCCATGACCGAGACACCGTCGTAGTATTCCTCGACCAATCTCAACACGTCGAGCGCGTCAGAGATCGACGACCGCCGTACAGACATCGCGTCGCCACTCATCCGATGGTCCGTGATGGCTCACGACTCTACCATCGAGAACGCCTCACGGCGATCATGAGCCGCGTACCTGAAAGCCGCTCCTCACCAAGGCCGTGAAGCTGCCACCAGCCGGCCGCAGATCTCTCCAGGTTCCGCGGCTGGTCGTTGCGCTCCTCGGCGCTCACGCGGTCAGTACACGTCGGTACCAGCTGGCAGAACACCAGGTGCTCCGCTCCAGTCGACGCGGCGGTGCGTGCAGGTGCCGGCGGCCTGCTGCCGGACCCGACTTGTTCGCGCGCCTGGGCTGACTCCAAACGTCAGGGCTGTGAGCTACTGTTGTTCCCCGTCTTGACGATCACCGGCTTCAGCAGAAATCCACCATTACCTAGCGTGACGATCGACGCCTCGGCGTCGAAGTCGAGCGTCAGCGTGGTTGCATTGTTCGTGTCGACCGTGAAGCCGCCGAGGATCTTGATCTCCTCGCTGGGAACCCGCAGCGGCGTCTCCACACCTTTCACGACGATGAAGCTCTTGCTCTGGTCGATGTTGATGTGAATAAACTCGAAATCGCCTGGGGTCACGACGCCTGCCGCAAAGCCAATGACTTTGTCGTCCAATGTCAGCAGGTCCACCGGATTCTCGGACAGCTGGAGCGTCAGCTCCTCCCCTGGTTTGCCGACGGGCTTGACGGTCACGCTGGTGAAGTAGATGTTCACCTTGTCGAGGCCCTCGATGGGGGCGTCGGTCAGCATGAGCCGAAGATTCGCATTCCCGCTCGGCGACGTCGGGCTGCCGCCGCACGCGGCGACAAGACCTGCCACCGCCAGCAGTGTGAAGGCTAGGACGTAGACGGGAGTCAGCTTCAGTTGACGCATACGCTTCATCATGTTCACCATCCTCGCTATCAAGCTTCGACCTCCACGATCGAGCTACCGGCATAGAGGGGCTGAACAAGAGACGAGCAAGGCTCACGCCGGGTCACTTCGCCATATGTTTCCCGCACCTGCACAGGACAAACGGGATCCCGCGCGGCCTCGTCTCCGTCGTCGGAAGTCGCCCTGCGCATTCTGGCGTAAGTCAGCCCGCTGATCCGCTGGGCGCCTCCGTCACATCCGTGATCTAAAGCACGTATCCGTCTGCCCCTGTACACGCCTCATCGACGAGATCTCAGATTGGCAGTCGGGGCTTGAGTAAGTCATCAGATCAGCGTCGTCGGACCTTCCTTGGACGCCGCGCGAACCTTTGTCCGCGCATTCCGCTCGGCTGCGTCTCGCGTCGCTGGGCGTGGCCACGCACGGCTCACTGTGCTGGTCACGAGACTGTCGAGGTTAGGTAAGAACGTGGCGAGCACTCCGATCGCCGGCTGGAGCGTGCAGAGGCCGGGGACCGTCTCAACCCCGATGCGATTCCGCCAGCCGAGATGGGCTGGTCTAGAATTCCACAACGGTCGTCGAGCGTCTGCCGGAGCTTTCGTCACGGAGATGACATGCCGGATGCGTCTGCATTGCAACGGATTATCGAGACCGCAGAACAGGCGGCATCGTCCGGAGACTTCGCATCTGCCGAATCGCTGCTGCGCGATGCGGCGCGCCTGCAGGAGGCCGGTCTGGGTCCGCTTCATCCAGACCTGGCGATCACGTTCAACAACCTCGGCGTGGTGTGCGAGAAGGCGAACAAACTGGCGGACGCCGAGCGGTTCTATCGACACGCTTCCGCCATCGCGTCCGCATCCCTTGACTCGCAGCATCCACTCGTCACAGCGAGCCACAATAACCTGAGGGATTTCTGCTACGCGCACGGAGGTCCTCCGGAGCGGCCTGCGACAACAGATGCCGATACGGAGGCAGTGGTCGCGCACGCAGAACAAACGCACTCGGCCCCCGCCAGTGAGGCCACCGAAAGTGCGACGCCATTGACAACGGTTCCAACACGTTCGCGCATGACCCGTTCTTCGCGCGCGCTCGTTTGCGGAGCGCTCGTCGCGATGGCACTGCTTGTTGCGCTGGCGACCTGGTTTACGCGGACCCCGCCTGACCCGAGAACGGCGGATGAAAGGTCACCAGCGCCTACACAGGAATCGGTGTCTGTGCCGCCATCCGCATCGCCATCCAAGGAGGGCTCGTCGCGACCGCCGGCGGTTGACCGCCCCCCAGAACGGCACGTGACTCCGGCCATCGACGCGCCCACGAGAGCCGCCGTCGCGGTGGCGGGTACTGTGGATGTCCAGGTGATCGAGGCGGCATTGTGTCGGAGTCTATCGACTTCAGCTTCGAGTTGGCAGTGCACGACCCCGGCCGATCCTGCCGCGCCAGGCCTCCTGTACTTCTACACACGCATCGCCGCGCCAAGAAACGCAAGCGTGCACCACCGATGGTATCGGAACGGCCGCTTGCGGCAAGATATCGAGCTGGCCGTGGGGGTGAATCCTGCAGCAGGCTACCGCACGTACAGCCGCCAGACCGTGGACGCCGAGGGCAGCGGCGAATGGCGTGTCGAACTGGTGACCGCAGACGGCGTGCTTCTTCGCGAGGAGCGGATCGTTGTTCGGTGATGGTGAGGCGGGGCCGCCGCCATTAAGCATTCGGCCAAGGCGAGCCATCCTTTGAGTTGATTGGGAAGCGCCGCTTCGACGTGAACGCAGTCTTCTGGCTCGCTGAACGGGTCGCGATCCTTCTGGCATTCATCACAGAGCGAGTTCGTCTATGAAATTGCCACCACAGCTTGTCGGGCGATTGGGAATGATCAGTCGCTAGCTTTGATCGGAAGTGCCTCGGCGCAGAGTGCTGACACGGCTCCAGTCTGCCGAATGCCAGCCAGTTACCGTCATGGTGAAGCATCAGTTCCATCCATGTTCGGTCAATGTACCGCAACGCAGCGGATTCGCTTCTGCTCGACTGTAGTAGTCACACACCATCCGGTCGGTCTTCCCCGGCGGATCTCATGCGCCGAAGCTTCTCAACAAGACGCTGGGTCAGGGTGCTCCGCTCCGGCGAGAACTGATTCACGCAGGCGCGGATGTAGGGGCGCAACTGCCGTCTCGCATACCCTACATACCCGACCCGGCGTATCTCGCTCAACGTCTGCCGGTAGTAATCGAGTAACGCCGCCGCGAAGATCTGGCCGGTGCGTGTCGCCCCGACTCGTGCGGATGCGGAGAGCCAGCGCACGCCATCCGGAAGAGCGCGCGCCGCGGAGAGCGCCATCACAGAGGACGTTTCAAAGACTGATAGATTCTGCCGCTCGGATTCCCGCTTGAGCTGCGCCCACACAGTGCGGATCGTGTCCCGTGACGGCAGATCGGCCGGCTGCAGGCATCCCGCGTGTTCCCGAATCGACTCCCATTCCTTACGCAGTCCCGCGACGTCGAGCGGCGGCGTGTTCATCGTGGCAGCCAGCCGAGACGAGGTCCGTTCCAGGCCGTCCAGCATCTGATCGACCGTGGTGAACTGTGTGTCCTTTTCGAGCAGCCCCTGCGCCTTGAGTGCCTCGGCGATCTCGGGAATCAGGTGCCGACCCAGGCCGCAGAGGTCGGCGAGAGCCGCGAGGATCCACACGGGCGACGCGCGAAACGCGACGATGCCAAGCAGTTCGATCGCGTTGCCAGCAGTCCGCCTTGCGAGAAAGTCGTCGGGCAACGTGCTCTCGGCGCTATACACGCCCTCGACGCCGCCAACCTGCTCGATCACGTACCGGAGCGTGGCGTCTACGAGGTTCTGATAGAGCTGGCTGCGACGGAGGCCTTCCGGGAGGGCGACCTCTCCCAGTTCCCGCGCCACGCCAGCGCCCAGCCCTAACACGGACCGAAGGAGTCGCTCCGGGAAAGAAAGCAGATAGTCCTTCGTAGTCATTCCCCTGCCATCCGGCTCATTGCTCGCCACGAGCGCCGACCAGCTGAGAAAACGTAACCACCTTGTACAGTCTGCGGCCGGTTGAAGGAACTGCAACCCGCCCTTCAGAACGGCAGTCTAACGGGGTCTGCGGCCACCTGCGGCAGCCCGCCGCCTCAAGGCTCAGTCCGCGTTCCGCACCTCGTCGGTGCGCTCCTCGGTGCTCACGCGGTACGTACACGTCGATGCTCGCGGAGTTGTGGTGCGAGGTTGACACGATCCCAGCTGACGTTGAATACACTTGCCGAACCGTGCTGTCAGGCCGGCTGTTGATCACGCCTCATTCAGGATCAGCGTGCTCCGGTTCGCACTCGCATGTGAGGAGTTGCCCATGACACCGTGGGCACTCCTCGCCGTCACAACCGCGCACGTGCAGCTCGCCTTTCAGCACTCGGCAATCGTGGCAGGCATGCTCCCCGGCGCCCCAATCGTCCGACTCGGCACCGTACGCGATGCGCTTAAAGGAAACACCATTGATCATCACCTGCCGAACGCGCTGGGCCGCCTGGATGCGCTCGGGCCAGCCCTCGATCATGCGGATGCCGCGATACACGACAAAGCGGTGCCGTGACGGATCCTCGGTGCGTTGTGTGCGTCGCTTCCTCTTCGAGCGCGATGCCACTGGAGATTAGGAAGGCTCCGTGTCGGTGGCGTGTCTCCGCACCGCCGCCGCAAGCGCCTCTGCACGCGCCGGGTTGCCGCCGAGGACCAGAACGAGAAACTGGCTGAAGTCTCGATGGTTTTCGTCAAACGTGTTTCGCACGCAAAAGTGCGCGACGTCATCCTAGCCTTCGTCCTCGTGCCACGTGGTCATCAGAAAGCGGTCGGCTTCCAGAGCCGCTTGGTCGATGGCGTCATGCCACCGTTCGCACTCGATCCCAGCGCACACGGCGTAACCACAGTTGTTGGCGACCAACGCCCGCGCAAGCGTGACACGCTCACTGTCACTCGCAGCGCCCGCGTAATCCCAGAGCAGGCACACGTACGGGCCATCCCAAGGGCTGGACCTGAAGTTCGCCGGTCGATCAAGGCGCTCCAGCCAGTACTCTTTGCCTTCATGGCTCAGGATCAGTTCCATGGGCGTTCGGGGCCGGCTGCCGCATAGTAGCGGAATCAGCAGGGCGTTTAACCGGGCATTCGCTTGCTCGCTTCGCTCGAATTCTTATTGACACGTCGAGACGAGTCACACAGGCCGTGGCATACTGGAAGAACACAGACAAATCTGCAAGGAATGGTCAGCACGGAGAGCAACCTTGGCCAGACGCGTGACTCCGACAATTTCGCAGCATCGTTCAGCGAGCAGAGAACCAGCGACGAGACGCGGTCAACAAGTACAATCAAGCGGTTCGCGAGCGCAACCGGAAAGTCAGATCGGCTATTGACGCTTACAACCGTGAAGCCCGTGCGCATAACGCTCGCGTCCGAGCACACCGTCAGCGTGTACAGCAGGAACTGAGGCGACTTCAGTACCGAACAACGGTCACGGGATATGTCCGGTTCCGTGCGTCAGTGATCTCCCTGCATGAAGCATACGTCCGCCTGGATGCGGCGGCGGATTCTGCACCAAACGGTCCCGTCCACGACTATTTGGTGGACCTGTCAGAGCAAGAGAACGCCAACAGTCTCGAAGTAATGAATGCTCTGCTAGCTGAAGAAAGCGATTCAGCGGGTGACATCGCACGCCTTCGCGATACCCGCATTGGAGCTCAGCTGCGGGAGATCTCGGAAGACCTTGACAGCCGTTGGAGGGGAGCCCTCTTCGCGTTGCACCCAGGAAACCCCGATGCCTCACGCCACTTCTGCGCAAGTTCCAGAGAGATCATCATAGGTATCCTAGAAAAACAGGTTCCCGACGACATCGTGCGGCGCGCGGTACCCAACTGCCCAACGACGGAGGACGGTCGAGTCACGCGTCGCGCCAAGATCGAGTTTGCCCTCTCCCGAAAGGGCATTTCGGGCGGACCATTCGTTGACTTCGTTCAGCAGGACGTCGACAACATCGTCGAGCTGTTTCGCGTCCTCAACGATGGCACACATGGCTCTGCCGGTCGATTCGATTTTCAACGATTGGTTACAATCAAACAGCGGGTCGAGGACGGAATTGTGTTCCTACGCACAGTTCTTTGCTGACGCGCCTCGTTGGCCCACTTGATGATGGGGGTGGAGACAGGGAGTGCGCGCTGGAATACGGTTCGATCGATGAAAGCGCGGCGTTTCATCGTGGCCTTCCAAAAATCGAGTGGGTTCTCCGCCTCACCAGTCTTGATGGACGGTCCAACCCAATAGTCGGTGTCGATGCCGGAATCTAACTGCGCATTCGCTCGCTCGCGCGGTAGTACGTACCGGCACCTCCCCTTCCCCCAACCGCGCGATGACCCTCGGCGATCAAGATCGCGCAGGCAGCGACGGCTCCCTCGCGATGCTAGCCGCCAGGTGCTCTATGTCCGAAGGCACGCCAGGGGCCGATCGGCTTGGTGGCGAATTCCAGCGAACTAGGAAGCGTGGCCGATTCGCGGAACACCAGTTCGATTACGTTGCTCGGTGACCAGTGGAAGCTCGCCGCAGAAACAAAGGTATCCGGCCCGCGCGGGCTCGGTCGGCCACCAGAATAACGAGGCGAACCGGAGTTGTATCGACAGAATTCTGCAGCCGACGCGCCGTTCCCATCGAGCAGTTCGGAAGTCTTCACTCGAATAAGCACTGGCCCTTCGACGACATACCGATTGAAGTGGCGGTGTCCGTAGTCGTTTGGACCTGCCTCCGTCCCGGGCCAAAAGAACACGCGCTCGTTCAGTGCCTTGACGAGATCAGGAAAACTCCACCCACCGGATAACACCAGATTTCCTTGGTGCAGTGGTGCCTGATCCCGTAGCCATATGTTTCTACCGTCGACACGAAGCAACTCGTGCTTCGACCTTCGACGTCGCAGGAGTTCGTTGCGCCCGTCCTTTAAGATCAATGTGGCTGCACAGTCAATCCGACGAGCCTCGAGGATTGAAGGCAGATTTGCGGTCGATGTTAGGTGATAAGCGTACGGGCGAATTCTCGCAAAGGCGGCCAAGTCGAGAGCCATGAGACTTTCACAATTGTTCATCTATTTCGTTGCCAGTCGTGGCGCCTCCCCCCCCCCGGCCGCCCAGCCGCGGCGGTGCGGTTCATCACTGGGCCAAGGTCGGTCCCGAGAACGTCACGCAGCCGCCAACCGCGCAGTCGCTCAGCCGAGAGAACCTGGTCCGCGCTCTGATTCCGCCCGCGTGACCCGCTCGATCCAGTCAGCGCGCAGCGCTCCGAGTGATCGCCGGGTTGACATAGCCGGCGGGCAGCACATGTTCGGCGTCGATGCGGACCACGAGATAGTTCATGTCGCTCTCCACGGCGCTGAACCAGTGCGCGACGCCAGGCGGAATAACGATCACGTCGCCCGGCCCGACCCTCCGGCTCTCACCTCCGCGGATCGAGGTCCCGCCAGTACTCGGACCGACCAGCACCTTCACCGTGTTGCCATCGGCGGGTGACGGCATCGGTTCGAGCATCTCGCCGCCGGTGACGAGCGTTCCGGCCCCTTCGATGATGTGATAGACCTCGGTCACCTGCGAGTGAGAGATGGCCGTTTGTTTCGCTTTCGCCGCGCGATGCAACACGCCGACTGCGACGTTGTACGTGCCGATGTCGACGACACGAATCTGCTGATCCATGACGGCATCGGCCGGCGCGGTCTTGATTGTTGCGCGGATGTCGGCGTTGGTGATGTCGACGGCGGACCGCTGAGGGGTTCCAGACTGTGAACGCGTCACGGCCTGTGCCATCACAAACAGGATAGCGAGCATGGCGAGAAGCGTTGCCCGCATTGGCCCACGTGGGGTGCGTACTCGGCGCGTGACGCCGGATTCGTGCATCTTCTTTCTCCTTTTTCTGTAGCGTGAGCCATCCAAGAGGTTCAAGGGTCGAGGGCAGAGTCCTCAGGTCTCACGCCCAACGTCCGAAATCCAACGTCCGAAGCCTGATATATGGAACGACCTGTCAGCGCGGCTTGAAACGGAGTGCCTTGCAGGGATCCGGCCGCGGGGTCCGCGGCGTGAAAACGATGTAGTCGTATTCCGGCGCGCCAGCGGTGACATAGTCGG
>Ga0209640_10000214_pt1 | contig 41924 bp, 54 predicted proteins | sample RifCSP10_1_FD_184018 | JGI IMG/M metagenome (GOLD analysis project Ga0209640, IMG submission 184018) | Soil microbial communities from Rifle, Colorado - Rifle CSP2_sed 10_1 (SPAdes) (version 2) | ecosystem: Environmental > Terrestrial > Deep subsurface > Rock core/Sediment | place: Rifle... | reverse complement strand
TAAGCGAGTTAAAGTAAGCAATTGAAAATTGGTAATATTTTCTTGAAAAATTTGCAACGCCTGAATATCAAGAGAATTATCCAATATGCTTTGCGAACGTAAATCAGTAAGTAATCGAAATTGAACTTTATTTTGCATACTTCTCTTATCGAGTTGTTCACAAATTAATTCCGCTTCACGTTTTTTTATGTAAGGAGATGAAATTATAATTTCTGTCTTGGTTTTCGCCAATAAACTTTCAAAGTGAATGCGCCAAGGACTTTTGTATAAATCTACCATTATTAGGCAGCTAGTTTGGAGTAAGAAGTTCTATATATAAATCCCCCTTCAGCAATATCTTTTGGAATACAAAAACGCCAGTCGCTTTCACACTTAGCAATTAAATCTAAATCGTTTTCTACCTTATAAAAGTCATACAAAAGTTCTTTCAATTCGTCATTATGTATTACTTACAAATATTCACCTACGGTATTACCTTCAAAGATTGCGTTTGATGTATTTGTTAAAAGTACATCAAAACTATCCACACTATACCTGTCATTTGATGTTCCAGCTAATTTTATGTTACTTCTTGACCGATGACTTTTTACTTTGAAGTGAGCTTCATTTAGAATTCTTGACCGAGCACCAGTACTTATAGATCCACGCACAGCACTTTTACTTTCTACTTTCAGGATGATCCCTGTTCTTCTATGTGTGATACTGATATCTTCATCGTAAACACCTGGTTGTGCATTCAAATTTAATTTCTGTACACTCCAGACAGATTTTGGCAAACCAGCTTCAAGCAGCAGGAATGCATTATACTCCATTGCCTTTCCTCTTATCATGGGTGTTACTTTTTGGTCTTCCAATATTGCAAACAAATAATCAAGAGAAATATTAAATTTTTTACAGTATTGCAAAAGTTCATCTGCTAACTTTATTTTATCTTGGTTATTCATTTTTTGGGAATACCTTTTGTAAACTTGGCAATATCGCAGCTTAGACAATTAGCAATTTTTACGAGAGTTAAAAAACTTACATTTCTTTCCCCTCTTTCAATTCCGCCAATGTATGAACGGTCAACTTCAGCATTATAGGCTAATTGTTCTTGGGACAAACCTCTCTTTTTACGTTCTTCACGAATTTGGTTTCCCAATTCCACAAGGTGTTTATATTTTTTCATGTGATAAAAGTATAATTGTGGTAATTATAATGCCACAGACAATAATACCTCATTTTTACTACATTGATCACGAATTAAAAACGAGAAGGAATATTAAAAAAAAATGTTTATTATTTTTTAGATGAGGTGTCTAAACAGACTGTGGAATTAGTTTAACTCCTCAAAACTCTCGTAGCATTTGCAATAGCAATTAGAGCAACACCCATATCTCCAAAAACAGCTTCCCACATAGTTGCAATTCTTTAAACATTCAGCTTGCATCTACATCGTAGATGCCTGCCTGCCGGTTTATCAACAGAAGGTAGGCGAGGCAGGTTTTAGTATTGTAAAAAACCATCTTACAAAACATCACACATCCTCGTAGAAGATGAATATGCTTCCTTGTTAATCCTCTACAAGGATTATTTTAACTTGGGTACATACATTTTCTACAAAAATGCTGCCTCTACGAGGCAGGAAAAATTATTCTAAATCTTCTAATACTTTGGTATATTTAGCTTAACGAATGGAAGTACAATGAAAAGATATTCAGCCAAAGAAATTTTTGAAATTCTTAAAACTAATCGTGAATTGTTAAAGAAATACGGGGTAAAAAAAATCGGATTATTTGGTTCGGTTTTACGTAATGAACCAGGTGACAAGAGTGACATTGATTTGCTCGTGGAATTTGAAGAAAAAACCTTTGATAATTTTATTGATCTTGCATTTGAGTTAGATGAATTGTTTGGACAGAAAGTCGATCTTCTTACTGAAAAAGGAATCAGCCCTTATATTCTTCCACACATTCAAAATAACATTCAATGGTATGAAACATAACTCAATTTATCTCAAGCATATCCTGGATGAGATTGATTTTATAATCAGCCAGACAGGTAATCTTACTTACGATTCCCTTGGGGAAAATGAACTTTACACAAGAGCTTTTTCAAGAAGTATGGAGATTATTGGAGAAGCAGTAAAGAATTTATCACAGGACTTCAAAGACAAACATAATAATATTGAATGGAAGAAAATTTCAGGGATGAGAGATAAAATAATTCATCATTATTTTAATGTAGATTATGATTTGATCTGGGATGTAATAAAAAATAAATTACCTGGAATAAAAAAGAAAATTCAGAAAGTTTTAGAAACTGAAAATACGTAACTATCGTAAGATTTAACTTCTAAGCACTCTCGTAGCATTAGCAATAGCAATTAGTGCAACTCCCATATCCCCGAAAACAGCTTCCCACATAGTTGCAATTCCTACACTTCCGAGAGCAATAAAAAAGCCTTTCACAGCCAGTGCAAATAAAATATTCTGCCAGACAATTGTTCTTGTTTTTCTTGCAATCTTAATTGCCTCTGCAACTTTGGAAGGATGATCTTCCATCAATACTATATCAGCCGCTTCTACTGCTGCATCGGAGCCTAATCCTCCCATTGCAATACCGACATCTGCGCGCATAATTACAGGTGCATCATTTATTCCATCCCCGACAAAAGCAACTTTTTTCCCCTTGGAAGATTTCCCAATTATTCCTTCAAGAATCTTTACTTTGTCTTCAGGTAGCAATTCCGAGTGTGAAGAAGTTATTCCAACCTTCTGCGCTATATGCTCAGCAGAAAATTTATTATCGCCTGTAAGCATTATTACGTTATCAATTCCAAGTTCTTTTAATTGTTTAACAGCCTCAATCGAATCCTCTTTAATCTCATCGGATATTTTTATATAGCCGGCGTAATTTTTATCCACAGCAACGTGAACTACAGTTCCAGCTACTTCACAATGATTGTCACCATGCTTAATATCTTCCGAATGAAGCATCCTATCGTTGCCGATTGTAATAAGCTTGTTATCAATATTAGCCTTAATTCCCTGCCCGGCAATCTCCTCAACATTAACCAGTTCCGAAGTACCTATTTCCTTGTTGTAAGCTTCTCTTATTGCCACCGCAATAGGATGTGTGGAATGCGACTCGGCTACAGCAGCATAGTAAAGAATTTTATCCTTGCTCAGACCATTACTCTCGACAATCTCGGTAACTTTAAAAACTCCTTTTGTAAGAGTTCCGGTCTTATCAAAAACTACAGTATTTACTTCTGTAAGAGCATCAAGGTAATTCGATCCTTTAACAAGTATTCCACGCCTCGAGGCACCGCCTATTCCGCCGAAGTATCCTAAAGGAATGCTTATTACAAGTGCGCACGGACAGGAAATAACAAGTATAACCAAAGCCCTGTAAATCCACTCGGAATAGTTTTGCGAAGAAAAGAATGTCGGGGGCAAAAGTGCAACGAGCAACGCAACGCCAACCGCAGCAGGTGTATAATAAAATGCAAATTTAGAAATGAACTTTTCTGTTTTGGCTTTCTTCTTTGAAGCATTTTCAACCAGCTCGAGAATCTTCGAGATCGAGGATTCGCCAAAAAGCTTTGTTACATTAACAGTTATCAATCCCGTTTTATTAATTGTACCGGCAAGAACCGTATCATTTATTTTTACAGATTTTGGAACAGGCTCTCCGGTTAAGGGAAAAGTATCGACAAAAGATGAACCCTCAATCACTTCCCCATCCAAAGGAATTTTCTCTCCCGGTTTTATAATTATTTCATCACCCGGTTTAACCTCTTCGGGCGAGACAGTTATAATTTCACCATTCCTTTTCAGGTTTGCGTAATCCGGGCGTATCTCCAGCAATTTCCTTATCGATCTCCTGGAACGCCTTACAGACAGCCCCTGCATAAACTCACCAACGTTATAAAACATCATTACGGCAACTGCTTCTGGTAATGCTTTTATAGCAATAGCTCCAAGAGTTGCAACTGACATAAGAAAATTCTCATCAAAAAATTTTCTTCTGAGCAAATTCCTGAAGGCTTTGGCTAAGACACCCCACCCGCTTATTAAATATGCTGTTATAAAAACAAGATATTCACCGATTGAATAAGGGGTTTCCCGGAGAGAGTCGTGAAATAGTAATCCTATTGCAAATAATGCTACTACAATGGAAATAACAATTATTTCTTTCCTGACTTCCGCTTTTTCTTTTATAGAATTACTTACAACCGTTTTCAATTATAAATCTCATATTTTAAAGGAATATTGTAACACAAATTTATAAAACTATAATGAAAATAAAATATAAAAGAAAGGATTTGCGGGCTATTGAAAGTCGGCTGAAAGGTCTATTCTTCTGGCCCCCATAAATCTTTCAGAATAGTAGTCACTATCGAGAGGAGTTACAATCACTCCATTTTTTGAGCTTGCATGAACAAAAAGATTATCGCCTATATAAATCCCGACATGTCCCGGTTTTACAGTTTTACGTGTATTGAAAAAAACGAGGTCGCCGAACCTGAGGTTTTCTTTATCACTTATTTCTATTCCCTGTGAAAATTGTTCTCTTGCACTTCTTAAAAGCTGGATTGAGCAAGAATTATAAACTGTCTGGGTAAAAGCCGAGCAGTCAATGCCGTTTTTTGAGCTACCACCATATTTGTAAGGAGTATTTATGTACTTTAATATTTCCATAAGCATTTGTTCTTTAGTGGACGAAGGGGGTTTATTCAGTTCTTCGGAAGAATAATACTTTTGTTTCAGCGTTGAAATATCTACGGATTCTACATAGTCAGGGGAGTAATCAGGATCAGGATCGTTTTCAATATTTTCCTCATCAACATTATCAGCGTACCTCACGCGCGTCTCTTTTTCTGCTTCGTCATTATCTGCAGAACCGTAACGAACTGAATTTGAGGATGACGAACACCCGGTTATAAAAAAAACACCGGTAATTGCGCAGCAAATCAGAAAGGATTTAAAATATTTAAATGAAGCCACCATCAGCCGAGATAAGTTTTTAAATTCTTACTCCTGGAAGCATGACGTAAACGCCTGATAGCCTTTTCCTTGATCTGTCTTACTCTTTCACGCGTCAAATTAAAACGCTCCCCAATTTCTTCAAGAGTTAGTGAATGATCTTTATTAAGCCCAAAGTAAAGTTTTATAACTTCCGCCTCTCTTTCAGTTAATGTAGAAAGGGCTCTATCAATTTCAGCTTTAAGTGACTCTTTCATAAGTTCCTGGTCAGGCGACGGCAGCTCATCGTTATGAATAACATCGAGCAAACTGTTTTCTTCTCCCTGGGAAAAAGGAGCATCCATAGAAACATGACGCCCGGAAATCTTAAGCGTGTCAGCAACCTCGCTGACTTCCATATCTAGTTTCTGGGCAAGTTCCGATGCACTTGGCTCTCTTTCAAATTCCTGCTCAAGGTTGCTGTATGCCTTACCGATTTTATTTAAAGCACCAACCCTGTTAAGGGGGAGCCTAACTATTCTCGATTGTTCAGCAAGAGCCTGAAGAATTGATTGTCTTATCCACCAGACAGCGTAAGATATAAATTTAAATCCCCTTGTCTCATCAAATCTTTTTGCGGCTTTTATAAGACCGAGGTTCCCTTCATTTATTAAATCGCCTAAAGACAATCCCTGGTTTTGATATTGTTTTGCAACACTAACAACAAACCTGAGATTTGCTTTGGCTAACGTTTCCAAAGCCTGTGAGTTACCTTTTTTTATCTGGATCGCAAGCCTAATTTCTTCATCAGGTGTAAGAAGATTAACTCTTCCTATTTCCTGGAGATATTTGTCCAGCGATTGACTTTCACGGTTAGTAAATTGCTTTATTATTCTCACAGAGCTTCCTCAAGCTTTTACTTTTCAAGATTAATTGAATCAACGATCCCGACAATTGATGCATCAACAGGAGCCATATCAACAGGCAGCGGTATTACAGCCTCGGATGCCGTTATGTAGTAAATTATTTCACCAGGACCGGCACCGACCGTATCCACTGCAACTATGGGCTCGCCAATGTTTTCTTTTTCTGCATTAATAGGCTGAACAAACATCAGCTTAAAAGCATGCAGAGCTTCATACTTCCTGGTCGCCCAAACATTTCCTATTACTTTACCTAAGAACAAATCTCCTGCCAAAAATTATTGTTCAAATAAGGATATGTGAGACTTACTTCCTTCTTTATTTAAAGTTAGTTTTCCTGCTCTTGTAAGAATTTCTTAAGTGGGACATCCAGTTTATCTACAATAGCCATTATTACTGCATCAACTGGTTTGTTTTTTGTAAAATCGGTTTGCCTGGCGGAACTGCCTGAAGCCACAAGTACAACTTCTCCTTCACCAGCCCCAACACTATCTACTGCAACAACAAAATTATCTTTCTCTTTAAGATTTAGATCAAGCTGCTTTACAATTAAAAATTTAGCACCAACAAGATTTTCATCTTTCCTGGTAGACCATACAGTTCCTATTACTCTGCCTAAAAACAATTTTTTCTCTACTCTGATTATTATTGAATGTTAATATAGTTTTACAATTAATGATTATCAATAATTTAAAAAGCTTTTTCCCTCAAGAGAATTTTCCACTTCAAAAAAATCCGCAACGGTTTTTGCAGCATCCGAAAAAGTTTCTCTTACACCTAAGTTCTTTCCCGCTATATCATTTCTATAAAACAATAAGGGTACATACTCCCTGCTGTGATCGGTGCTTGGAGTTGTCGGGTCATTCCCATGATCTGCTGTTATAATAAGTGCATCAGTGTTATCGAGCCTGTGAAGGAATATATGTAGAAAATTATCAAACTCTTTTAATGCTTTTGCAAAACCGGCTGGGTCATTCCTGTGACCAAAGTAAACATCAAAATCAACTAAGTTCGCAAATATAAATGAGCTGTTAACTTTATAGGCATATTCTAAAAGTTTAATACATCCGTCATTATTGGATTTTGTTTTTTCCTGCACTTTTATTCCCCTGTAATTAAAAAGGTCATTTACTTTTCCAACGGCAACAGTAGTAATTTTATTTTTTGTTAAAATATCCAGTATGGTTTCCGAAGGCGGATCAAGAGAGAAATCTTTTCTGTTTACCGTTCTTGTATAATTACCGGGTTTACCGATGAAAGGTCTTGCAATAACTCTGCCGATATTTACCGGCGGCAATAGTATCTCTTTCCTCGTTATACGGCAAATCTCATAGAGATTTTCAAGATGGATTATTTCTTCATGCGCAGCAATCTGGAACACAGAATCAGCAGAAGTATAAACTATCGGGTAGCCGGTTTTAACATGTTCATCACCAAGCTCATTTATTATCTCCGTTCCCGAAGCAGCTTTATTTCCGAGTACTCCCTTACATCCTGTTTTAGCAATGAATTTTTCTATTATATCCCCTGGAAATCCGTCGGGATAATAAGAAAAATCCAAATCGACTTTTAGCCCAGCCATCTCCCAGTGACCTGATGTAGAATCTTTTCCTTCCGATACTTCTTTCATCTTGCCAAAAGATGCTAATGGATTTGAAACTGAAGGAACCCCTTTTATCTCGGCAATATTCCCAAGCCCGAGTTCAGTTAGGTTCGGCAGATCAAGTTCGTTAACGGCTTTAGAAATATTTACAAGTGTGTTGCTTCCTTTATCGCCATACTTTTCAGAATCAGGAAGCTCCCCTATTCCAACCCCATCAAGTATTATTAGGAAAAAATTTTTCATTAAAACTTAAGCATTTGCTTAGCCGTTGTATGTACAGTAAGATGAAGTTTAATTAATATTACGAACCGTATTACCGCCTTTTTCAAGAGCCTTTTTCAATGCTAAATCGGCATTGTAAATTATTTCTTCAACATCAGTTTTATTGTTGCAGGACGCAACTCCGATTGAAACAGTATATGTTGTTTGTTTTGAAACTACTTCTATCGGCTTGCGTGCAATCTTAACACGCAATTTTTCTGCCCAAACAAAAATGTCTTTGGTAGTTGCATTAAAAAAGAAGACACCAAAAACCTTATCATCCAACCTGCCAAAAAGATTCAAGGGTGTAATCTCCTGTGAAATTGTTTCTGAAACTGCTTTCAACACTTTTGGCAAAGGATTATCATCAAAGAGCGACTCCTGTTCTAAAAAATCATCAATTCGTACAAGTGCCAAAGCTCCGGGAACATTCAGCTGAAGAGCTTTCATCAGGTCGGATAACATTCTTTCCTTAAAAGTATGGGAATTAAGTGCCTTCGTTTCCACATCAATAGAAAGAAAACTTTTTAATAATGATTGGGTCGAATGTGCATGAATAACAAAAGAAAGTAAATTGGCAGCGTTTTTCAGGAACTGGATATCGGCATTTGTATATGTGTTTTTCTTCAAGCTTTCAAAACACAATACACCATAATTCTGATTATTATGAATGAGCGGTATCGCAATAAAGGAACCATCAAAACTAACATCTTCCACTTTTGAAAACCTGATATATTGAGCTAACGAGGTATCATCAATTTTTATAGGAATCCCGGTTTTGATCGCTTTGCCAACCAATGTTCCGCTTAATTCTACTTCAAGACCGCTGCCAATATATTTTAATGATGTATTATTCAATATGGTTTGTGTCTTAAATTTTTGTTCCAGCGGATTATAATACACAAAAGCAAAAGCATCCCATTGAACCAACAGGTTAATAGAATTTTGCAGCGCCGTTGCCAGGTCCTGCTCATTTTCAAATTTATATTCAGGACTGACCATATTAAGTATTCCTTTTAGTCTCTGCTGGGATACATTATCGGCGTGCTTTTCTTCAAAGATAGCAATGATCATTGTTATAACACGCACAAATCTTCCCATAGCATAAATAGTCTCGATACCAAAAGCATCGTTATCCTTAGAGTCCATTGCAATTATTGCTATAAGATGTTTGTCATAAAACAGAGGAACTCCTACAAAGCTTCTGATACCCTGGCAGGAGTTATAATACCTGATTACATCAGCTTCGGCAGCAGGAGAAATATCACTTAGCAGTTCCGGTTCACCTTTCTGAACCATCTTGCTTAAAATATCGTCTTCAATATCAAATTTTCTTCTCGCAATATCATTCGAATTAGATACGAATTTTTCAATAGATAATTTTTCTTTTTGCTTATTATACCAGAAAAAAATAGCGGTGTTGGCTGAGTAAGCTTCTCTAATAACAGTAAGAATTTTTTCAAGAACAAAAGTAAATTGGGCATCATGCCCCATTTCAGCAGGAATTTTTTCATTGGCAATTTCCTCGAATCTCTCCTTTAAATCAGGAGGCTTTACTGTCTTTCTCGCTGCACGGAAATCCGGGGTGTAAGTATCGGCTGTTATTATCTCAACATCTTTATTCTTAGAGACTATTTTAAAGGAATCATCGAAGTCGACATGTCTTGCAGTGTCGGGACTACTGTATAAATCATTACTCAAATCATCTTCAGGAAAATCCGAAACATAATCTTTCCCGAACTTAAGCGAGTCTCTCAGGAAAATTATAAAAGCTACATAGATTACGATGAGACCTATAGTTATAATCCTAATAACCACATCATCCGTAACAAGCAGTATAATTGCAAGGAGAGGAACGAGTAAGAATATGAGTAACCTTTTTCTTTGTCGCCGATCCATCACAGGCAGAGTAAATGGGATGTTGAAAAAACAATGACAAATATATAGTTAGTACAAGCGAATATCAAACGTGTAAAAACCTGTGCATATAAAAGAAGGTCAATAAAAGTATTCGCTTAGTTTTTTTAGAACTTCTTTTTGCCCCGTTTTTTTAATTGCCGAGTAAGCAAATAAATTTTTACCATATTCTAGCGAGGGAAAGATTTCTTTTACAACTTTTTGGGAAACAGCTATTTGTGCCTGGTTAAGCTTATCTATCTTACTAAGAATAACAACGTACGGCATATTATACGACAGCAGAAGTGAATTTAATTCTTCATCAAGAACTGTCGGTTTATGCCTGCTGTCAATGATATGGAATGCCAAAGAAATATAGTCCGAACCACCTAAAAAATCTCCTACAAGTTTGCCCCACCTTTCTCTTTCGGTTTTACTCACCCTGGCAAACCCAAACCCGGGTAAATCAACTACGTAAAATCTTTCATCAATTTTGTAATAATTAATAGAACGCGTTTTACCGGGAGACGAACTAACCTTCGCAAGGTTTTTCCGGTTAAAAAGAGAATTAAGAAAGGAAGACTTGCCGACGTTTGATCTTCCGCAAAGTATTACTTCAGGAAGACGAAGCTTTGGCAGTTCATTAAGGTTATAAACCGATTTGATAAAGTTCTGGGTTTCAAACATACTTTAATCCCTGCGTTACTCCATTAATATATGAAATTAAGAAATCAGGAATTCTTGTTGGTAATATTGGATTTGACGCATAATCTTTAAAACAAAAATCCCCGGACTTGCCGGGGACAAATTTTTATTTAGCTTTCGACTATTCCTTATCTTCTTTCTTTTTCCTGCCTCTTTTCTTAGGCTTTTTTTCTTCTTCTTTCTCTTCAACTACTTTTGCATCTTCAACTTCAGGAGCTGTTTCTTCAGTTTCTTTTTTCTTTTTTGCTTTTTTAGCTTTTTTTTGTTCTTTCTTCTCTTCGTCTTTTGCTTTCATCACTTCATTGAAATCAACCAGCTCAAGAATAGCAACATCGGCAGCATCGCCTTTTCTGGTGCCGAGCTTAATAACTCTGGTATAACCTCCGGGTCTGTCACCAATTTTTAGTAAAATATCACCGAATAATTCTTTAACTACTTCCCTGTCATGAATTTCACTCATAACCTGTCTTTTAGAATGAAGATCGTTTTTTCTTGCTTTCGTTATAAGTGTTTCGGCAAAAGTTCTTGTTTCTTTAGCTTTGGCAAGCGTAGTTCTTATTCTCTTATGCCTGAATAAAGAAGTAGCGAGAGATCTAAGTAACGCTTTCCGATGACTTTCGGTTCTATTTAATTTTCTTCCTCTAACACGATGTCTCATTTCCGATCCTAATTTAAATACTTGAGATTAAGTTGTTTCAGGTTCTTCTTTAATATATTTGTCCACATCCATTCCGAACTCCAAACCCAATGTTTCAACAATCTCCATGAGTTCGGATAGAGATTTCCTTCCAAAATTTCTGAACTTAAGCATTTCGGCTTCATCTTTTCTTACGAGGTCGGCAAGGTTCTTAATATTGGCTGCCTTAAGACAATTATGAGATCTAACACTAAGCTCAAGATCATCAACCGGTGTAAGAAGAATTTTTCTTAATCTATCAGTTTCTGTGTCTTTAGGAGTAACAGCCTGCTCTTCTTCCTGTTCAATGTCGAAATTAATGAAAAGCTGAATGTGCTCTCTCAATATTTTAGCAGCCTGGGTTATAGCATCATCGGGGGTAATTGAACCATCAGTTGTAATATCAAGAGTAAGTTTTTCATAATCGGCTTTATCACCGATTCGAACATTCTCAACATCATATTTTACATTTTTAATCGGTGTAAAAATAGAATCTATTGGGATAACGCCGATAGTTTGGTCGGGAGAAATATTTTCAGCAGCAGGAATATATCCCACTCCCTTTCCAACGCGAATTTCAACATCGAGTTTAAGATTCTTGTTGAGCGTTGCAATATGGAGTTCCGGATTGAGAATTTCAACTTCATTACTTGCTTTCTGGATATCGGCAGCGGTCCATTCTCCCTGCCCGCTAAAAGAGACATCAATCTTATTAGGTTTCTTACTAAGCAATTTCATTCTAACCTGTTTAAGATTAAGAATAATCTCCGATACATCCTCAACTACTCCTTCAATTGTGGTAAATTCATGCAACACACCGCTGAATTTAACAGAAGTTATAGCAGCACCACTCAATGAAGAAATGAGTACCCTTCTAAGGGAATTTCCTAATGTAACTCCGTAACCTCTTTCAAGCGGCTGCAGCAAAAACCTTCCAAAAGAATTTGTATAAGTTGACTCATCAAGAACAACTGCTTCGGGCATCTTCAAATATGATACGCTCATTTAATAATCCTCTAAAAATTAATCTAATAAAAAAATTTATTTAGAATAAAGCTCAACTACCAGTTGCTCACTGGCATTAAGCGGAATTTCCGATCTTTCAGGAACCTGGACAAAGGTTCCGCTTAGTGTAGCTTTATCGATAGTTAACCAGGAAAACTGATTGTCCCTTACTTTTTTGAGAGAATTATGAATAGCATCCATCTTTTTGCTCTTTTCACGGATGCGTATTACATCTCCTACAGATACAACAAAAGATGGAACATTTACGGTCTTGTCATTCACCAATACATGTCTATGGCTCACAAGTTGGCGAGCGGAAACTCTTGTAGGTGCAAATCCTAAACGATACACAACATTATCAAGTCTTCTTTCCAGAAGTTTAATAAGGTTTTCACCTGTTATACCTTTTTGTCTGCTCGCTTTTTCAAAAAGATTTCTGAACTGCTTTTCATACAAACCGTAAATTCTTTTAATCTTTTGCTTCTCTCTTAACTGAACGCCGTACTCCGATATTTTTTGACGTCTCGATTGTCCATGTTCTCCGGGAGGATAGTTCTTCTTTTCAAGAGGACTTTTACCCATAAGAGATTTAGGACTTCCAAAAAGATCCTGTTTTTCTCTTCTGCTAAGTTTGTATTTTGGACCAGTATGTCTTCCCATCTGTTAATTTACTCCAGTTATAATTAAACCCTTCTTCTTTTAGGTGGTCTGCACCCGTTATGCGGAATTGGGGTTACATCTCGAATTGATGATATTTCCAAACCTGCTGTATTTAAAGCTCTTATAGCCGCTTCTCTTCCGGATCCGGGACCTTTTACAAGAACCTCGATCCTTCTCATACCCAAATCATAGGCTTCCTTTGCAGCAGCTTCTGCCGATACCTGTGCAGCAAAGGGCGTGTTCTTTCTCGAACCTTTGAAACCGTTTTTGCCTGCGGAAGACCACGCAATAGTATTTCCATAAATATCCGTTATGGTAACTACAACATTGTTAAATGTAGCTTTAATGTGAGCTATACCATTTGCGTCAACGTGAGTCTTTTTCTTAACTTTTTTTACTACTTTAGCCAAACTAATTTCCTCTCGTTTTAATTACTTCTTAGTAGGAGCTTTTTTCTTTCCAGCAACAGTTTTACGTTTACCTTTCCTGGTTCTGGAATTTGTACGTGTTCTCTGTCCTCTAACCGGCAAACTTTTTCTGTGCCTAATGCCGCGGTAACTTCCAATATCCATCAATCTTTTAATATTCTGTTGTATTTCAGAACGCAAGGCACCTTCGACCTTAAAGTCGGATTGAATAACTGCCCTGATCTGAGCAACTTCTTCATCATTAAGATCGGATACTTTCTTATTTGGATCTACTTTTGCTTTTTCAAGAATAGCAGAAGAAAGAGTTTTACCGATACCGAAAATATATTGAAGACCGAAAAGAACTCTTTTATTTTTGGGTAGATCTACACCAGCTATACGAGCCAATTATTTCTCCTTAATTTTTTTTAACCCTGACGTTGTTTATGCTTTTTGTTTTTACAAATTACCCTAACAACGCCCTTACGTTTAATAATTTTACAGTTTTCACATATTTTTTTAACTGAAGCTCTTACTTTCATTTCTGCTCCACTATTTATACCTGTATGTTATTCTTCCCTTACTCAAATCATAGGGAGAAAGTTCAATAGAAACCTTGTCTCCGACCAATATCTTAATAAAGTGCATTCTCATCTTCCCGGAAATATGTGCAAGTATCTCATGTCCATTATCAAGTTTTACCTTAAAGTTAGCATTAGGCAAAGTTTCAGTAACTATTCCGTCAACTTTTATTGGTCCTTGCTTTGCCATTAAATTACTGTCAGAATTTCAGGTTTACCGTTTGAAACTAAAATTGTATGTTCAAAATGAGCAGACGGCGAACCATCTGCAGTTAAAACAGTCCAGCCATCTTCGCTGGTATGCACGGCTTTTCCACCCAGATTAACCATCGGTTCAATTGCAAGGGTCATTCCTTTTTTCAATCTAACTCCTGTTCCTTTTTTGCCAAAGTTTGGTATTGAGGGATCTTCGTGCAAATATTTTCCAACACCGTGTCCGCAAAGTTCCCTTACAATAGAAAATCCGTTGGCTTCAACATAATCCTGAATTGTTCCTGAAATATCGTGCAAACGGTTTCCTTCTTTTGCTTTTTCAATACCCAGATATAAAGACTTTTCCGTAACATCCAGCAGGCTCTGTTTTTCCGGGGTAATGTTTCCTACAGGAACAGATATAGCCGCATCTCCGTAATAACCGTCTTTATTAACGCCTACATCCAGAGAAATAATTTCACCATTATTAAGAACTCTGTTCCCGGGAATTCCGTGCACAACCGCATCATCTACAGATGCACATATAGAACCCGGAAATTTAAAAGAACCAACCTGTGAATAACCTTTAAAAGCTGCTACTGCTTTATTACTTAATATGTAATCTTCTGCAATTTTATCCAGTTCTAATGTTGTTATACCAGGTCTTACATTAGCTTTAAGTAACTGCAGAGTTTCTGCAACAATTCTGCAGCTTTCCCTGATATAGTCAACTTCCTTTTTCGTTTTTATATAAATCACGATAATTCAGCACGCTATCTGCGACCTTTAATCTTACCAGATTTCATAAAACCATCGTAATGTCTCATCAGAAGATGAGATTCAATCTGCTGCAAAGTATCTAAAGCTACACCAACAATAATTAATAAACTTGTTCCACCGAAAAACTGAGAAAATTGTCCGGACACCCCCCAGGCAGAAACGAAAGCGGGAAGTATCGCGACTATTGCCAAAAAAATAGAACCAGGTAGCGTAATTTTAGTAAGAATGTTGTCTATAAAGTCGGATGTTTGTTTCCCTGGTCTTATCCCTGGTATAAATCCGCCCTGTTTCTTCATATTATCTGCAACATCTTTCGGATTAAAAGCTATAGCTGTATAAAAGTAAGTAAAGAATACTATCATTAATGCATATACAACAGAATAAACAGGCGATGTATATACGAAATAACCGGATATTGTTTGCAAAAATTCATTGTCCGGAAAAAATGAAAGCACGGTATTTGGTATAAACATTATAGACTGCGCAAATATTATCGGCATAACACCTGCCGTATTAACTCTCAACGGAATATATTGTGTTACTCCTCCATATACCTTTCTTCCTACAACTCTCTTTGCATATTGAACAGGTATTCTGCGGGTTCCCTGGGTAACTAAAACCACTCCTGCAATAATTAAAGTCATAAATGCAAGAATAACTATTTCAATTACAATACTTCTTGTTCCGGCAGAAATAAGCCTGTACTCATCAAGCATGGCAAACGGAAACCGGGCGATAATACCAATAAATATAATTAATGATATTCCGTTCCCAATTCCTTTTTCAGTTATTTGTTCGCCCATCCACATCATAAAAACAGTTCCGGCAGTAAGTATTAGAATAGTTGTAAAAACCCAGGTAAAACCCTGAACCGGAACCGGAACAATCGGCATACCCTGAACCTGGATGTTAAGCAACCTAACGGTAACACCCCATGCCTGTAAAGCAGAAATGAGAACGGTTCCATACCTTGTTAATTGTGTAATCTTCTTTCTGCCTTCTTCGCCTTCCTGCTGCAACTTCTGAAAATAGGGTACAACAGCGCCCATCAATTGTATAATAATAGATGCAGATATATACGGCATTATTCCAAGTGCGAAAATAGCCGCATTAGAAAATGCTCCTCCAACAAACAAATCATATAAGCCGAATAGATTATCCGAGGTTTGATTTTGCATACTCTGAGTCAAAAGAACAGCATCAACACCCGGTATTGTAAGATGGGATCCTAAACGAACAATACTTAAAAGAGCTAAAGTATATAAAATTCTTTGCCGGAGTTCGTGTATTTTAAAAATATTTCTAAAGGTTTCGGTTATCTTTGCCATTTATTCTGATATTAAATCTTTTTAATTGAACCGCCGGCAGCTTCAATTTTATCTTTAGCTGAATTACTGAATGCACTTACTTCCAGTTGAACTTTTACTTTAAATTCTCCGTTACCCAGAATTTTTACCGGCTTTTTAATGCTATTAATCAAACCTAATTTTTTCAATTCTTCTGCATTAAGAATAATCTCATCCAGCTTATTTTTTTCAGAAAGCTTCTGGAGGCTGTTCAGATTTACAATTTGATATTCTTTCTTAAATATATTTGTAAAACCAAATTTAGGAACCCTTCTTTGCAACGGCATCTGTCCGCCTTCAAACCAAATTTTCTTTTTAGCTCCCGAACGTGAAAGCTGACCGTTCATACCTCTTGTGGCTGTACCACCATGACCTGAGCCTTCACCTCTTGCAACTCTTTTTCGTTTCTTTTTGGATCCGGCAGCATATTTCAGATTACTTAAAATATCCATTATTTACTCTTAGACTCTTTTTTCGTTTTTGTAACAGTTTTTTTTGTCTTTTTATTCGTGCTTTTCTTACCAGTTACACTCTTTTTAGTTCTTTTTACAACCGGTTTGGTAGCCGGTTGAACTTGTTCTTCACCAGGTTCAAATTCACTAACTTCAACTAAGTGAATAACTTTATTAATCATTCCTCTGATCTGGGGAGTATCATTATGTACTATTTCCCAGTTAGGTCTTCCCAAACCAAGAGCTTTAATAGTTAATTTTTGCCTCTCCGGTCTGTCGATAATACTTCTGACTTGTTTAACTTTTAGCTTCATTATTTATAACCAATTAAATCAGGAATTAAATAATTCTGTGATAGTCATACTACGTTTACGGGACATTTTCCTGGCATCTACCTGGCTGAGTAACCCATTAAGGGTTGCCTTAACCTGGTTGTGAGGATTACTAGAACCAAGAGATTTAGTAAGAATATCCTGGACACCAGCAGCTTCAAGAACAGCACGCACGCCGCCTCCGGCAATTAGTCCTGTTCCGGCTGAAGCAGGTTTCAACAATACTTTGCCGGCGCCGTATTTGCCTAAAATCTCATGTGCTATTGTTCCTTTAATAATTGAAACCTTAACAAGATTTTTCCTGGCATCATCGATACCTTTCGAAATTGCATCGGTAACCTCATTTGCTTTACCAAGACCAACTCCTACAATACCATTCCCGTTACCAACAACAACGATCGCATTAAAGCTGAAACGGCGACCGCCTTTTACAACTTTGGCTACACGGTTTATGTGAACCACCTTTTCTTTCAGGTTTTCAACTTCAGTTGATCTTACGATCTTTTCCCGTTCTACTTTCATAAAATCCAATCATTAAATAAGTTTAATAATAAACTCAACCGGCAGAAAAAGCTGCCGGGAGAGGATTCGAACCTCTACAGACGCCTCCAAAGGGCGTAGTCCTGCCATTAGACGACCCGGCAAAAGTTCATAAACTGCATATTAAAACTTCAACCCCCCCTCACGTGCACCCTCGGCAAATGCCTGCACACGACCATGGTATTTATATCCATTACGATCGAATACTACAGTTGAAATGTTTTGTTCAAGAGCTTTTTTTGCTACAAGAATTCCAACAAGTTTGCTTTTTGCAGTTTTTCCTTTTGCTGATTTTAGATCCTCTACAATTTCTTTAGATAACGAAGAAGCGGAAGCTATTGTCTTTCCGTTCGCGTCGTCAATTACCTGTCCGTAAATATTATCAAGGCTGCGGTAAACCGATAATCTCGGTCTCTCAGGTGTACCTGAAATGATCTTCCTTATTCTTGTTTTGGCACGCAGCCTGCCGTTTTTCTTTCTTTTTATCATCCTCTACAAAATCTCCAAAGATTATTTACCTGCTGTTTTACCAGCTTTTCTCTGAATTTGTTCATCAGAATATTTGATGCCCTTACCTTTATAAGGCTCCGGCTTTCTGATAGATCTTATTTTAGCAGCAACAAGCCCGACTAATTGCTTATCAATACCCGATATAATTATTTGTGTCTGCACAGGAGTTTGAATCACAACACCTTCCGGTGGTATAAAATATATTGGATGCGAGTAACCAATATTGAGCAAAAGATTTTTTCCCTTTAACTCTGCTCTGTACCCTACACCTACTATATCGAGTGTTTTTGTAAAAACATTAAGAACTCCATTAACCATATTCTGGATTAATGCTCTTGTTAAGCCATGCAGGGCTTTATTTTCTTTCATATCATCCGGGCGTGTAACAATCAACTCATTATCTTTTATTTCAACACTAATATTAGGATGCAACCTGCTTTCAAGTTCTCCTTTGGGTCCTTTAACTTTTACGTTTGAGCCATTCTTAGTAATTGTTACTCCCTTTGGTATTTCAACTGGTTTTCTACCGACTCGCGACACTTTTGATCTCCATCTTAAAAATTACCAAATATAGCAGATTACTTCACCGCCAATAGATTGTTTCCTGGCTTCTTTATCAGTAAGTAATCCTTTTGAAGTTGATACAACTGCAATCCCTAAACCATTCAATACCTTCGGAAGTTCATATGATTTTTTATAAATCCTAAGACCCGGTTTGCTGATCTTTTTTAAACCGCTGATAGCAGGATTACCTTTTGCATATTTCAACTCTACTCTTAAAACATTTTGCTTGTTATCTTCTATTAAAGAATAATCATTAATAAATCTTTGTGTTTTTAAGATTTCAGCCAGATTCTTTTTCACGTTTGATGCTGGAATATCAACGCGCAGCTTTTTAGCCCTGGAAGCATTTCTAATTCTGGTTAAAAAATCTGAAATCGGATCTGTTACTGGCATAAATAAAATTCTCCTTTTACCAACTTGATTTCTTTACACCCGGCAATTCACCTTTAAGTGCCATCTCTCTCATTACAAGCCTTGACACTCCGAACTTTCTGTGAAATCCGCGCGCTCTTCCCGTAAACAAACAACGATTATGCTGCCTGACAAGTGAAGAGTCCCTCGGGAGTTTTTGTAAAGCATCGAAATCTCCTTTGGCTTTTAGTTCCTCTCTTAGCTTTTTATATTTTTCGTAGGCTCTTTTTCTTTTTTCTTCACGAGCTATTAAACATTTTCTTGCCATAAAACCTCTTGTTAAGCTGTTTTCATTTCTTTTCTTCTGAACGGAACTCCAAATGCCTGGAGTAATTCATAAGCTTCATTATCCGTTTTTGCCGTTGTTACAATAGTTATATCCATTCCAAGCACTTTAGTAATTTTATCCACATTAATTTCAGGAAAAATTATCTGTTCCTTAATACCGAGAGTATAATTTCCTCTCCCGTCAAACGATTTATCAGAAAGACCTCTAAAATCCCTTACTCGTGGCAGAGCTATATTCACAAGCCTATCAAGAAATTCATACATCTTTTCTCTTCTTAAAGTTACCATTGCACCAATGTTTACTCCTTCACGAAGCTTAAAGTTCGAGATAGCTTTTTTAGCTTTCCTGATACTTGGCTTTTGACCAGTTATAGATTCAAGATCTTTCACAGCCTCATCGAGTATTTTTGAATCTGCTACGGCATCGCCCACTCCCATATTAACAACAATTTTGTGAATACGGGGAACCTGCATCATGCTTTTATAATTGAATTTTTTCCGAAGTTCCTGAGCAATTTCCTTCTTATATATATTTTGAAGTCGAACAGGAACTTTAATTTCCTTCTCTTTTTTATGGGAACTGTCCGCCCCTTCTTTTTTTGGTTTTTGTTTTGGTACAGTTTCTTTTTTTACTTTTTTATCCGTTTTGTCAGTCATAATTTTTAAAGTTTTATGTTAAACCATCTCACCGCTTGCTTTACTAACGCGCTGATTTTTCTTTTTACCGGTTTTCTCATCAAGAATAATCTTCGATCCCAATCTTGTAGGTTCATTTGTCTTCGGGTCTATTAACATAACGTTAGAAACATGAATCGGAGCTTCTTTCTCGATTATTCCGCCCTGCGGCTGTTTCTGATTCGGCTTAGTATGCCTTTTCCTCAGATTTATTCCTTCAATAATTACTTTTGATATAGATGGAAAAACCTTCAACACTTTTCCAGTTTTTCCTCTGTCATTCCCGGATATAACTACAACGTTATCGTTTTTTCTTATTTTCATTTTAAGCCTGTTTTATAAAACTTCCGGAGCCAAAGAAACAATTTTCATAAATTGTTTTTCTCTCAGTTCTCTTGCAACCGGACCAAAAATCCGGGTTCCGCGGGGTTCATTTTGCGGGTTTATAAGTACAACAGCGTTTTCATCAAATCTTATATACGAACCGTCTTTTCTTCTAACTTCCTTCTTGGTTCTCACAATAACAGCTTTTGAAACTTCGCCTTTTTTTACAGTTCCATTTGGAATAGCAGATTTTACAGAAACCACAATAGTATCTCCTACACTCGCATAATTTCTTCCGCTGCCACCAAGTACTCTTATACAACGGGCTCTTTTAGCTCCTGAATTATCGGCAACAACCAGATTTGTTTCTTCCTGAATCATTCTACAGTTACCCTTCTATTTCGCTTTTTCCACAATTTCTACCAGGCGCCATCTTTTTTTAGAACTAAGAGGGCGAGTTTCCATAATTTTTACTTTATCGCCTATACCGCACTGCCTGTTTTCATCGTGAGCCATCAGTTTAGTAGTCTTCTTAAAATATTTCTTGTAAATAGGATGCGGAACTCTTCTTTCAATTGCAACGGTAATAGTCTTTTCCATTTTGTTACTAATTACAATCCCAATTCTCGTTTTACGAAGATTACGTGCTTCCATACTAATCCTTATTCACAGTCGAAACTTTTTCTACTGTCCTGTTTCTTTCTTTTAGAATCGTTTTCATTTTGGCAATGTCTCTTTTAACCAGCTTAATCTTAGCTGTATTTGTTAATTGTTTAAGTTGATGCGAAAACCTGAGATCGATAAGATTTTTTTCTTCTTCTTCGATTCTTTTTACAAGCTCATCATCTTTCATTTCTTTTATTTCATGAATTTTCATTTCACAACACCTATACTATATCCGGTCGGGATACGACTTTTGTTTTAATGGGCAATTTGTAAGCGCAAGTTCTTAGTGCATCGTGTGCAATATCTTTGGAAACACCGGAAACTTCAAACATAATCCTGCCCGGCTTAATAACAACAACCCAAAACTCAGGGGCACCTTTTCCTTTACCCATCCTGGTTTCAAGAGGTTTTTTAGAGACAGGTTTATCCGGAAAGATTCTTATAAATACTTTACCGTCTCTTTTCATCTTCCTTGTTAAAGCAACCCTGCAAGCTTCAATTTGCCGGCTTGTAACCCAGGCGGGTTCCAGAGCCTTGAGTCCATAATCTCCGAAAGCTACAGAAGAGCCTCTGTAAGCTTTACCAGTCATTCTTCCGCGCTGGGCTTTTCTGTACTTAACTCTTTTGGGCATTAACATATTAAAATCGCCTTATCTTAAAAAAATTATTCTGATACTCTTTTACCAAGAATTTCTCCTCGGCAAACCCAAACCTTAATTCCGACTGAACCGTAAATAGTTTCCGCTCTTCCTGAAGCATAGTCAATATCTGCTCTTAACGTATGCAGAGGAATCCTGCCTTCTTTATATTGTTCTGTTCTTGCCATTTCGGCTCCGCCTAATCTTCCTGCACACATTATTCTTATTCCTTCAGCACCCATTCTCATTGCGGCTGTAATAGCCATTTTCATCGCTCTTCTGAAGGAAACTCTTCCTTCAATCTGATTTGCTATATTTTCTGCAACAAGGTATGCATCCAGTTCAGGTCTTTTTATTTCATTAATCTGTACCTTTACGTCTTTATCCGTAACCTCTTTTAATTCCTGTTCGAGTTGGGTAATCTCTTTACCGCTTTTTCCGATTACGACTCCTGGTCTTGAAGTATGTATTGTCAAAATTACATTCTTTGAAGTTCTGTCAATTACAATTCTGGAAATACCTGCTTTCTTAAGACGGTTTCTTACATACGATCTAAGCCTTGAATCTTCTTTAATTTTACCTGCGTAACTTTTATTCTCGTACCAATTAGAATCCCAGCCTCTGATGATACCGACTCTTAACCCGATAGGGTTTGTTTTCTGTCCCAAAAAACCTCCTATGCTTTAGTAGCAACTATAATTGTAATATGACAAGATCTTTTTCTTATTCTATATGCACGACCCATTGGCGCAGGTGAAATTCTTTTGAGCGTTGGACCTTGATTAACAAATGCCTCTTTAACAAAGATATCAGCCGGTTCCATTCTTGTAGCCTCATCTTTGTTCATTAAATTAGATACGGCAGATCTTAAAACCTTCTCAGCATCCTTTGAAGCATGCTTTGGAGAAAAGTGAAGAACATCTATTGCTTTGTCAACGGACATTCCCCGGATCAAATCGATCACAAGTCTCATTTTTCTCGGAGAAGATCCTAAGAATCTATGTATAGCTTTTGCTTCCATTAAGTTGTTGTCCTTAGTTCTTATTTCACCTGGGAAGCTTTTTCTGCTTTTGTTCCCGGGTGTGCCCTAAAAATCCGTGTAGGAGCAAATTCACCTAGTTTATGTCCTACCATGTTTTCTGTTATATAAACAGGAATCATTTTATTTCCATTGTGAACAGCGATTGTATGCCCAACAAAATCAGGAGTTATTGTAGATGCTCGTGACCATGTTTTAATAATTTTTTTCTGATTTATTTCATTAAGCTTGGCTATCTTTTCAGCAAGCTTGTAATCTACAAAAGGACCTTTTTTAACTGATCTTGGCATAATATCTTACTATTTTTTACGACGTTTAATTATATACTTGTTAGAATTTTTTTTGTGCTTTCTTGTTTTCAATCCTTTAGCTTTCTGACCCCAGGGTGAAACAGGATGTCCTCCTCCCGAAGTTTTACCTTCTCCACCACCCATAGGGTGATCTACCGGATTCATAGCAACACCTCGAACATGAGGTCTTTTACCCAGCCACCTGGTTCTACCTGCTTTACCCAGACTAATATTTTCCTGCTCGGCATTACCAACAACTCCGTATGTTGCTATACATTCCAATCTAATCATTCTTACTTCACCCGATGGCATTTTTAGCTGAGCATAATTTCCTTCTTTTGCCATAAGCTGTAATGAAGCGCCAGCGCTTCTTGCTAACTGACCTCCTTTGCCAGGTTTAATCTCTACATTATGAACAAAACTACCCATTGGTATTTCAGATAACGGCAATGCATTACCAATACTTATTTCACTGCCTGCACCGGAAGTTACAGAGTCGCCTACTTTCAAACCATCGGGTGCTATAATGTACCTTTTCTCACCATCGGCATAGTGAAGCAAAGCTATCCTGGAAGTTCTGTTCGGATCATATTCGATAGAAAAAACTTTAGCAGGGACTTTATGTTTATCTCTCTTAAAGTCAATAATGCGGTATCTTTTTTTATGCCCGCCACCTATATGACGTGCAGTTAGCCTGCCAAGATTATTTCTACCACCGCTTCTTCTTAAAGCTACGGTTAAAGATTTTTCCGGTTTCTCTTTTGTGATTTCATCAAATAATGAATTCGATCTGAATCTTGTTCCTGGAGTAACCGGTTTTAATTTTCTAATTGCCATTATTAAATTCCGTCAAATCTACACTTGCTCAAATAATTCTATTGTTTCTCCCTCTTTAAGAGTAACAATAGCTTTTTTATATTTTGAAGTTTTTCCTACAAACCTGCCGCTTTTTCTAAACTGAGTTTTGGTTTTACCCTTATGTCTTAGAGTCCTAATATCTGTTACATGTACATTAAATTTTTGTTCGATCGCCTTTGCAATTTCAACTTTGTTTGCCTTCGGATTAACGATAAAACCATACTTGTTTTCAACTGCTGAAATGTTTGTCATCTTTTCGGTTATTAACGGTCTAACTAAAATATTGTGCATATTATTCCTCTGAACTACCGTTTCCGAAAGAGTTGTTAATTACATCAACAGCACTTTTTTGTAAAATCAAAACCTGATTGTTAAGAATATCGTATGCAGAAACTTTATTAGCTTCAAGAATTTTTACCTTTGGAATATTTCTGCCGGACTTATAAATATTTTCCTGGTTGCCGTTTGTTAGAAGTAAAACTTTTTTACCGGATACATTCAACGCCTTAAGTATACCGGCGAATTCTTTCGTCTTCGATACATCAAAATTAAAATCCTCAACTACAATAACCTGTTCATCTTTCAGCTTGTAACTAAAGGCAGATTTTCTTGCAAGGCTTTTTACCTTTTTAGGAATACCCTGCCTGTAATCTCTGGGACGCGGTCCAAAAATTCTTCCACCGCCGACCCATAAAGGAGAACGGTTTGTACCGGCTCGGGCACCGCCTCTTCCTTTTTGCTTCCACGGTTTTTTACCTCCGCCTCTTACCTCACCACGCTCTTTGGTCTTATGAGTACCTTGTCTTTGGTTGGCAAGATATGTTTTAACAGCAAGGTATATAGCATGGTCGTTCGGTTCTATACCAAAAATATCTTTGGACACGTCTATTTTTTTACCGCTGCTTTTGCCATCTATTTTATAAATATCAAGTTTCATCTTTAATAATTACTTTTTTCTCAATTCTACGATTGTGTTAATAGCACCGGGAACGGCTCCTTTAATCAGGATAAGATTATCTTCCGGCATAATCTTTATAACTTTCAAATTGGAGATAGTTACTCTACTATAGCCCATCCTGCCAGCCATTCTTTGTCCTTTAAAAACTCTTGAGGGATAAGAACTTGCTCCAATTGAACCAGGGGCTCTCAGCCTATCACTTTGTCCGTGTGTTGTACCACCCACACCGCCAAAACCATGTCTTCTCATAACACCCTGAAAACCTTTTCCTTTACTTTTGGCACTAACTTTTATGATTTCTCCCTCTTTAAAAAGATCAACTTTAACTTCATCGCCTATTTTTAAATCGTTACCCGTAGAAAATTTAAATTCTCTTAAGAGCAAACTTGGAGAAAAGTTGTTCTTTTTAAATTGTCCCATATACGGCTTGGAAGTTTTCTTTTCTTTTCTTTCTCCAAAGCCAAGCTGAAACGCTTCATAACCATCTTTTTCTTTCGTCTTAATAGAAATTACCTTACAAGGACCGGCTTGTATAACCGTAACAGAAATCTGCTCTCCCTGGCTATCAAACACACTCGACATTCCTAATTTTCTACCGATTAACCCGGACATCTTAACTCCCGATGACTTTAAAGTTTAATCTCAATATCAACACCCGCCGGAATATCAAGCTTGCTTAATGAATCGACGGTTTTGTTATTTGAGTTATGAATATCTATTATCCTTTTATGTGCCCTTGTTTCAAATTGTTCACGAGATTTTTTATCAACATGAGGAGATCTCAAAACAGTATAAACAGTACGTTTGGTCGGAAGGGGAACAGGACCGGATACAACCGCACCTGTACTTCTTACAGTTTTAATAATTTTTTCTGCAGACTTATCAATCAGGATGTGATCGTAAGATTTTAATTTTATTCTTATCTTCTGACCGGGCACTTTTATTAACTCCTTAAATCTTTATACACAAAAGGGAGTTCAAAACTCCCTTTTGAAATCAATAATTTTATCTACTCATTAATTTTAGTAACTACACCAGCACCGACTGTCCTTCCGCCTTCACGTATAGCAAAACGTAAACCTTCTTCCATAGCTATTTCAGAGATTAGCTCAACGGAGAGCATAACTCTATCCCCCGGCATAACCATCTCAGTTCCCTGCGGAAGCGAAGCAACACCGGTTACATCCGTAGTTCTGAAATAAAACTGCGGTCTGTAACCGTTAAAGAATGGTGTGTGTCTTCCACCCTCTTCTTTAGAGAGAATATAAACCTCACCTTCAAATTTTTTGTGAGGAGTGATGCTACCTGTTTTAGCTAAGACCATTCCTCTTTCTATCTCATCTTTATCAACACCTCTTAGCAGAATACCGGCATTATCACCAGCCATTGCCGCATCAAGTTCTTTTCTAAACATTTCGATACCGGTAACGACTGTCTTCTTATGAACTCCAAGACCAATAAGCTCAACTTCTTCCTGAATCTTAACCTGACCTCTTTCAACTCTGCCAGTAGCTACTGTACCACGACCTGTGATAGAGAAAACATCTTCAACCGGCATAAGGAAAGGTTTTTCAACATCTCTTTTGGGAATCGGGATATAATTATCTACAGCATTCATCAACTCCCAAACACAATTAAAACGTGCGTCATCTATGGCTGCATTAGAAGTAGCAGCTTCTAAAGCCTTAAGCGCTGAGCCTTTAATAATAGGAATTTCATCCCCTGGAAATTCATAAGAATTTAAAAGATCTCTCAATTCAACTTCAACTAATTCAATAAGCTCCTGGTCATCAACCATATCAATTTTATTCATGAAAACAACAATCTTCGGAACACCAACCTGGCGGGCAAGAAGTATGTGTTCACGTGTTTGCGGCATAGGACCATCTGTTGCAGCAACAACGAGTATAGCACCATCCATCTGGGCAGCACCGGTTATCATATTTTTAACATAATCGGCGTGACCGGGGCAGTCTACATGTGCATAGTGTCTTTTTTCAGTAGAATACTCAACGTGAGCTGTGGCTATTGTAATACCTCTTTCTCTTTCTTCCGGTGCATTATCGATACTATCAAAAGTTCTAATTTCAGATAAGCCCTTTTTACTAAGAGCCATTGTGATGGCAGCTGTTAATGTAGTTTTACCATGATCCACGTGACCAATCGTACCTACGTTAACGTGAGGCTTACTCCTGTCAAATTTTTCTTTTGCCATCTAATTCTCCTTAAATTATTATTTATAATTTTTTATACTGTTACAGTTTTTTTACCAAGCGTTTTTTCTGCTATTTCATCAGCAATTGATTTAGGAACTTCCTGATAAAGTGCAAATTGCATTGTATATATTGCACGACCTTGTGTCATTGAACGCAATATAGTTGCATATCCAAACATTTCAGCCAGGGGAACCCTCGACTTAATTACCTGTGCATCTTTCCGTGCTGAAAATCCTTCAATCTTTCCACGACGGGAATTCAAATCACCCATAACATCACCTAAGTATTCTTCAGGTGTTACAACTTCAACATCCATTATCGGCTCTAATAAAATAGGTTTTGCTTTTCTTGCACCTTCCTTAAAGGCTATAGAACCAGCAACCTTAAATGATATTTCATCCGAATCAACATCATGATATGAACCATCATACAGTTTGGCTTTAATATCGACAACAGGAAAACCGGCAACTACACCGTTTCTCATAGCTTCCTGTATACCTGCTGATACCGGAGCTATGTATTCTTTAGGAACAACACCTCCCACGATTCCATTAATAAATTCATATCCTTTACCAGCTTCGTTAGGACCAAGTTCAATCCACACATGTCCATATTTACCCCGCCCGCCGGACTGCTTGATAAATTTACCTTCAGCTGACACGGTTTGCGAAATTGTTTCCCTGTAAGCAACCTGCGGTTTGCCAACGTTTGCTTCTACCTTAAATTCCCTTTTCATTCTGTCAACCAAAATTTCGAGGTGAAGTTCACCCATTCCGCTTATTAATGTTTGCCCTGTCTCTTCATCAACCTTTACTCTGAAGGTCGGATCCTCATCAGACAATCTTGCAAGTGCATCGGAAAGTTTATCCTGATCCGCTTTTGTTTTGGGTTCAATAGCTATTTGAATTACCGGTTCAGGGAATATTATTTTTTCCAACAATACAGGATCGTCTTCAGAACAAAGAGTATCACCAGTCTTGGTATGCTTCAATCCAACCGCAGCAGCAATGTCTCCTGCTCTAACATCTTCAATTTCTTCTCTGTGATTAGCATGCATCTGCAATAATCTGCTGATTCGTTCTTTCTTCTCACTCACAGCATTATATGTATAAGAACCGGATTTCAAAACTCCGGAATAAACTCTGAAGAATGTTAGTTTGCCAACGAAAGGATCGGTCATTATCTTGAAAGCTAGAGCAGTAAATTTCTCGTTGTCATCAATTTTTCTTTTTACTTTATCATTAATTCCTATATGATGAGCTTCAATTTCTTTGAAATCAAGAGGTGAAGGAAGAAAATCGACTACGGAATCAAGAAGTTTCTGAACACCTTTGTTCTTAAATGCAGAGCCGCATATTACCGGAATTATTTTTAGCTCGATTGTTGCTTTTCTTAGAACTGCAGTAATTTCATCTACACTTATATCTTTACCTTCCAGATACTTTTCAAGCAAGGTATCATCAACATCAGAAACAGCTTCGAGCATTTCTGTTCTGAATTTATTCGCAATCTCCTTTAAATCATGGGGAATCTCTATTTCATCATACGTTGCGCCAAAAGTTTCATCGTGGTACATTCTTGCCTTAAAACTGATTAAGTCGATTATTCCTGAAAATATATCCCCTTCACCAATAGGAAGAGTTATAGGAATCGCATTAGCTCCGAGCCTGTCTTTCATCATCTGAACAGCATTATAAAAATCTGCACCCGTTCTATCCATCTTGTTTACAAAAGCAACTCTCGGAACCTTGTATTTATCGGCTTGTCTCCAAACAGTTTCTGATTGCGGTTCAACCCCACCAACAGCACAAAATAATGCAACAGCTCCGTCTAACACTCTTAAAGAGCGTTCTACTTCAACAGTAAAATCAACGTGACCGGGAGTATCTATTATATTAATTTGATGATCATTCCAAAAACATGTGGTTGCTGCACTCGTGATTGTAATACCACGTTCTTTTTCCTGTTCCATCCAGTCCATAGTAGCTGCACCATCATGTACTTCACCCAGCCGATGTGTTCTACCAGTATAAAAAAGTATTCTTTCTGTAGTGGTAGTTTTACCGGCATCGATATGAGCCATTATTCCAATGTTTCTAACCTTTTCTAAACTATATCTTGCCATTCTTTATCTATATATTATTAATTACCATTTAAAGTGAGCAAAGGCTTTATTTGCCTCTGCCATTTTATGTGTATCTTCTTTCTTTTTAACTGAAGATCCTTCTCCGTTCGAAGCAGAAATTAGTTCGGAAGCAAGTTTTAATGACATTGACTTGTCATTTTTTTCACGTGAATATGTTTTTAGCCAGCGCATAGCTAATGCAATCCTTCTTTCAGGTCTGACTTCTGTAGGGACCTGATATGTCGCTCCTCCAACTCTTCTGCTCCTTACTTCAATAACGGGTTGTGTATTTGCTATAGCTTTTTTAAAAATTTCAATCCCTGGTTTTTTTGTTCTTTCTTCAATTATATTAAAGGCATCATATACTACGTCCCTGGCTTTTGATTTTTTGCCATCATACATCAACGCATTAATAAACTTTGCAACTATTACATCGTTGTACTTGGGATCAGATTTTATATGTTTTTTTTCAGATCTTTTTTTTCTCATTGTTATTAAGCTTTCGGTTTTTTAGCTCCGTATTTTGATCTTCCTTTCTTTCTATCTTCTACGCCACTTGTATCTAAAGTTCCTCTAATTATATGATAACGAACCCCGGGTAAATCTTTAACTCTTCCTCCTCTTATTAAAACTATAGAGTGTTCCTGCAAATTGTGCCCTTCACCTGGGATGTATGCTGTTACCTCAATGCCATTGGTCAGTCTAACCCTGGCAACTTTTCTTAAAGCAGAGTTAGGCTTTTTAGGAGTTGTTGTATAAACTCTTGTACAAACCCCTCTTTTCTGAGGACACGTTTCTAGTGCGGGGGCTTTCTTTTTTACTACTATCTGAACCCTGCCTTTACGTATCAATTGATTAATTGTTGGCAAAAATAACTCCTAAATAAGTATTTTCTAAAAAATTTCAGACTTCTAATATAGCTTTTGGGCATAATTTTGTCAAGAAAACAAGAATTATAGTATTCTAACTTCAAATGATTAATCAGTTACCTGAACTTCCTCTCCGGAAGTGACCTCTGGCTCTACTACTTCAGTCTTCAATAATATATTACTATACTTCCTTAAACCTGTACCCGCAGGAATTAAGTGCCCCATAACTACATTTTCTTTAAGACCCAGCAACATATCTGTTTTAGCTTCTGTAGCAGCATTTGCTAATACTTTAGTTGTTTCCTGAAATGATGCAGCAGATATAAAGCTTTCGGTGGACAATGCTGCTTGCGTTATGCCTAACAGCATATGCTCAAATGTTGCTGGCTCAGCATCCCTTACCTCAACAGGAGCTTTATCCTTCTTTTTAAGATCTGCATTTATTTCTCTTAACTTACTTTTCGGTATAAGCTGACCATCTTTAAATTTAGAGTCACCCTTATTTTCGATACACACAAGAGATATAATTTTATTATTTTCTTCTATGAATTCGTTTTTATCAACTATGTCTTCTTCAAGGAACTTCGTGTCGCCGGGAGAAACAATTTTTACTTTTTGTAACATTTGACGAACAATAACTTCAATATGCTTATCATTTATTTTAACACCCTGTAGCCGGTACACATCCTGAATTTCGTTTACAAGATATTCCTGGACGGCACTGGTTCCTTTTATTTTAAGAATATCGTGAGGATTAATAGGACCATCTGTGATCTTTTCACCGGCTGGAATTTCATCCCCATCCTGTACCAAAATATGTTTTCCTAAAGGTACACTGTACTTCTTTTCATCGGAACCATCAGGAGCTGTAACGCTAATTTCTCTCGAGCCTTTTTTCCTCTGTCCAAATTTTATGGTACCTTCAATTTCAGATACGATAGCAGTTTCCTGCGGACTTCTGGCTTCGAATAACTCTGTTACCCTAGGCAAACCACCGGTAATATCCCGACTTTTAACCTGTTGCTTTGATATCTTGGCTAGAATTGTTCCAGCCGAAATAAGCTCTCCTTCTTCAACAGAGAGATAGGATCGTGTTGGAAGATTGAAAGACTTTTTAGAGTCGCCTTCTCCTTCAATTAGAATACTTGGAGTAAGATTTTTATCTTTAGATTCAATAACAACTTTCTGTACATGCCCCGTCTGTTCATCCGTAACTTGCTGTAATGTTACTCCATCAATCAAATCAACGAAAACAACCCTACCTGCTATATCCGTAAGAATAACTGCATTGTATGGATCGTGATTATATAAAGGAGCTCTTTTTTTAACAGGGCTACCCTCATTTACCATCAATTCTGCTCCATAAGGAACATCATATTTTTTGATTTGGCGATTGTTTTCATCATAAATTCCAATAACTCCTCTGCGACCCGTAACTACTTTTATCATACCAAGAAAATCGGATTTCTCTACATATGAAACTCTTTCAAATCTTACTACACCTTCAACGCTCGTTTCCACTTGCGACTGACTTGCAATTCTTGAAGAGGTACCACCCAGGTGGAAAGTTCTGAGTGTTAACTGTGTACCCGGTTCGCCTATAGACTGAGCAGCGATAATTCCCACAGCCTCACCTATTTCAACGAGCTTGCCATTAGTAAGATTTCTTCCATAACATTTTGCACATACACCACGTTTTGATTCGCAAGTAAGAACGGTTCTTATATATACGGAATCAATATTTGCATCCTCAATCTTTTCAGCTACGTCTTCAGTTATAACATCACCTGCCGGAATAATTAATTCATCATTTCTAGGATCATATACGTCTTCCTGGGCAACACGTCCTGTAATTCTTTCTGCGAGCGGTTCTCTTTCCTGCTCAACATCTTTTAATGCTGTTACTTCAATACCAAGAATGGTCCCACAATCCAGTTCACTTATAATAACGTCTTGGGAAACATCAACCAATCTTCTGGTCAAGTATCCTGCATCAGCTGTTTTTAAAGCCGTATCAGCAAGACCTTTTCTGGCTCCGTGGGTTGAAATAAAATATTCGAGAACCGTAAGTCCTTCTTTAAAATTAGCAACAATAGGGTTCTCAATAATTTCACCAGCCTGACCCGATAAAGTTTTCTGTGGTTTCATCATTAAGCCTCTCATACCGGCAAGCTGACGAACCTGTTCCTGCGAACCTCTAGCTCCTGAATCAACCATCATATGTAAAGAATTAAAGCCACTATTGTGTAACCTGATTTTTTCCATGAGAGCACGGGCTACGTCGTTTGTTGTGTGTGTCCATACATCAATTATTTTGTTATATCTCTCAGCATCTGTAATAACACCCTGCTCATGCTCGTTAAGTATGCCCTCTACTTTTTTATTGGCTTTGCTTATCAAAGTTTCTTTTTCTTCAGGAACGATCATATCTATATAGCTAACTGAAAGTCCGCCGGCAGTTGCATACCTAAAGCCGGTATCTTTCAGATCATCAAGAAATTTTGCAGTTACTTTATTACCGAGTTTCAAAAACATCTGACCAATAAACCCTCCAAATGTTTTCTTAATAAGAAGCTGGTTAAAGAAGCCCATCTCCTCAGGTACAATTTGATTGAAGATTACCCGACCAGTCGTAGTTTCAATCTGCTCACCATATATTTTAACTTTAATCTTAGCGTGTAAGCCTAGAACCTTATTGTTGTAAGCTATTATGACTTCCTCAGGAGAACTGAAAATCATTCCTTCACCTTTGTCCCCCTCGCGAAGTTTTGTAAGATAATAACATCCAAGAACTATATCCTGGGTTGGAACAACTATAGGACTACCGTTTTGAGGAGAGAGAATGTTGTGGCTACTCAACATAAGTAGTGATGCTTCGAGCTGGGCTTCAAAAGAAAGAGGAACGTGAACTGCCATCTGGTCACCATCAAAGTCAGCATTAAATGCCGTACATACCATAGGATGAAGTTGAATAGCACGTCCGTCAATTAATATAGGTTGAAAAGCCTGTATTCCAAGTCTATGAAGAGTTGGGGCACGATTTAGAAGCACCGGGTGACCTTCAATTATCCTTGCAAGTATATCCCATATAATAGGATCTTTCCTATCTACAACTTTTCTTGCGCTTTTTACAGTTTTGTTATGACCTCTTTCAATAAGCTTCCTAATAATAAACGGTTTAAAGAGTTCAACTGCCATATCCTTTGGCAAACCACATTGATGTAATTTTAATTCCGGACCTACTACAATAACTGATCTTCCTGAATAATCTACTCTTTTACCGAGCAGGTTCTGACGGAAGCGACCCTGTTTGCCTTTAAGCATATCACTTAAGGATTTCAGAGGTCTGTTATTATCGCTTCTTACTGCACTTCCTCTTCTTGAATTATCAAAAAGAGCATCTACTGCTTCCTGAAGCATTCTCTTTTCGTTTCTCAAAATCACTTCCGGGGCTTTAATATCAATAAGCCTTTTAAGCCTGTTGTTTCTTATTATTACTCTCCGGTAGAGATCATTTAAATCGCTTGTAGCAAATCGTCCACCTTCAAGCGGGACTAATGGTCTGAGTTCGGGAGGTATAACAGGAATGTAACCTAAAACCATCCACTCCGGTCTGTTAGCAACTTTACCTTCCTCTTCCTTAAACGCCTCAATAACGCGAAGTCTTTTAAGAATATCAGATTTCTTTTGCTGAGAGGTTTCTATCCTCAATTGATTTCTTAACTCGCGTGAAAGTTTTTCAACATCTGTATTTTTAAGAATTTCTTTTACGGCTTCTCCGCCAATTTTTGCTATAAACTTTTTAGAATCATCATCACCAAGTTTTTCATTGCCGGCTGGTAACGAGTTAATGACCTCGAAGTATTGATCTTCAGATATAAGATCTAACCGTGATAAGCCTGTGGGCCCGGGATTAATTACCACGTAAGATTCATAATAAATAACTTTCTCAAGTTCCTTTAAACTCAAACCAATTATATTACCAATTTTAGATGGCTGTGCCCTGAAGAACCAGATGTGAACAACAGGGACGGCAAGACCGATATGCCCCATCCGTTCCCGCCTTACACTTTTTTGTGTAACTTCAACTCCGCACCTGTCACAAATGATGCCCTTATATCTTATTCTTTTATACTTACCGCAAAAACATTCCCAATCTCTCGTGGGACCGAAAATTTTCTCACAGAACAAACCATCTTTCTCAGGACGGAAAGACCTGTAATTAATTGTTTCGGGTTTGGTAACTTCTCCATAAGATCTCGACAATATATCATCAGGACTGGCAAGACTAATAGTGATATTTGTAATATCACGCATTGCATTTTCTTGAACTCTATAAGGCATTTTTTTATCTCCTAATTTCTAAGTGAAAAAAATTCTTTTGTGTTAATTAATTTTAATATCCAGTCCCAGACCCTGGAGTTCTTTAATCAACACATTGAATGATTCAGGAACATTTGGTTCCTGCAAGTTTTCACCCTTAACAATTGCTTCATAAACTTTAGCTCTTCCTGCAACATCATCGCTTTTTACTGTTAGAATTTCCTGCAGAATATGCGATGAACCGTAACCTTCGAGAGCCCATACTTCCATTTCTCCGAATCTCTGACCTCCGAACTGAGCTTTTCCGCCAAGTGGTTGTTGAGTAATAAGTGAGTATGGACCAATTGATCTTGCATGAATTTTATCATCAACAAGGTGACTGAGTTTCAGCATATAGATGTATCCGCAAGTAACCCTTTGATGAAATTTTTCCCCGCTTCTGCCGTCATATAGTTCTGTTTTACTTCCTTCACTGAGACTTGCTTTATTCATCCAGTCTTCAACATCTTCTAATTTTGCACCATCAAAAATGGGGGTTGCGAACTTTACACCTAGCACCTTACCTGCCCATCCAAGTGCAGTTTCATAAAGCTGTCCAAGGTTCATTCTTGAAGGTACACCTAACGGGTTTAGAATTATATCTACAGGGGTACCATTAGGCAAGAATGGCATATCTTCAACAGGAACGATTTTAGCTACAACGCCTTTGTTGCCGTGACGCCCAGCCATTTTATCACCAACAGCAAGTTTACGTTTTTTGGCAACGTAAACTTTTGCAAGCTGAACAATGCCCGGAGGAAGTTCATCTCCCGTTGTTATTTTTACTTTCTCTCTTTTAAATTCTTCTTCCAAATCAGACTGAACATCAAAGTAATTTTTATAAAGAACATTTATATGGCTGTTAAGTCTTTTAGATTCGAACCAATCAAGAGTATAATCGAGCTTGGTAACATCTTCTAAGGAAGAAAAAGTAGTATCTTTTATTGTAGTTCCGCTTCTCAAAACAATGCTTCCATCCAGATCTCTGATCCCTGTTGTTGCATCTCCTTCAGAAAGTTTTGTAAGCTTTTCAACTAACTTTTGGTAATGAGCAGCCAACCTCTGCATATGTTCTACTTCAAGAGTTTCAAGTTGTTTTTTCTCAACTTTCTTTGCCTCATTATCTTTTCTCTTTCTGCTAAACAATCTTGTTTTTATTACTGTACCTTTTAATCCGGGAGGTGCTTTTAAGGAGGCATCTTTAACGTCTCCTGCTTTATCCCCGAATATTGCACGAAGTAATTTTTCTTCCGGTGTCGGATCAGTTTCTCCTTTAGGAGTAATTTTTCCTATAAGAATATCTCCCTCTTTAACCTCAGCACCTTCTCTGATTATTCCGTTCTCATCGAGATTCTTAACCGCTTCCTCACTTACATTTGGAATTTCCCTGGTCAGTTCTTCTTCACCCCTTTTCGTTTCCCTGACCTGAAGTTCAAATTCTTCAATATGAATTGAAGTATAAACGTCTTCACTAACGACTTTATTGCTAATTATAATAGCATCTTCGAAGTTATAACCCCGCCATGGCATAAAGGCAACCAGAACATTTCTACCTAATGCAAGTTCTCCCTGGTCTGTAGAAGCACCATCAGCAATAACACTGCCCTTATTAACTCTTTGCCCCTCATGAACAACAGGTCGCTGATTTATACATGTTTCCTGATTGGTACCGTGGAATTTTATAAGTCTGTAAGTGACCCTCCTCAAATCGTTAAAGCTTGTTATAGCTTCAATACTATTGGGATTAATATCATACTTAACAACGATTTTATCTGAATCAACGTATTCAACTACACCATCGTCTTCAGCTACAATTATAGCCCGGGAATCCGCGGCTACTTTCTTTTCCATTCCCGTTCCTACAATAGGAGCTTCGGGTCTTAACAATGGAACTGCCTGACGTTGCATATTAGAACCCATTAACGCTCTGTTTGCATCATCGTGTTCCAGGAACGGAATTAATGCAGCAGCTGCACTAACTATCTGCGCAGGTGCAACATCCATATATTCTACATTATCTGGTGTAACAATTGGAAATTCGCCTTTAAATCTTGATTTTACTCTTTCATTAACAAATTTAGAATGCTCTGTTAGTGGGGCATTTGCCTGAGCTATTGTAACGGCATCCTCCTGCTCTGCAGTTAAATAATCCACATCATTAAGAACCTTACCTTTTTCTACTTTTCTGTAAGGTGTAACTAAAAATCCGTATCGGTTTACCTTAGCATAAATTGTAAGAGAAGAGATTAACCCTATATTTGGTCCTTCGGGCGTCTCTATCGGGCAGAGTCTTCCATAATGAGTATAATGAACATCACGAACTTCAAAGCCTGCACGCTCTCTAGTTAAACCACCCGGTCCTAATGCAGACATTCTTCTTTTATGTGTTAATTCAGCCAATGGATTTGTTTGGTCCATAAACTGAGATAACTGGTTTGTTCCAAAAAAAGCATTTATAACACTAGTTATTGTTCTCGCATTAACAAGATCCTGAGGTGTGAAACTCTCAGAATCACGCATATTCATTCTTTCTTTAATCGTCCTTGCCATACGCGCCATACCGATATTAAACTGCTGACCTAACTGTTCACCTACTGTTCTTATTCTTCTGTTCCCAAGATGATCTATGTCATCGACAGTTTCATTACCTACTCTAAGCTTTATTATATACTTCATGATTGCAATAATGTCTTCTGGAGTAAGAACCGTAGTAGTCTCAGGTATGTCTAATACGAGTTTGTCATTCATCCTATGACGCCCTACGTCACCGAGATCGTATCTCTTATCGTTAAAGAAAAGCTTTTCTATTAAAGCCGCTGCTGTGTCAAGGTCAGGGGCTTCACCTGAACGCAATTGTCTGTAGATTGATAAGAGCGCTTCTTCTTTATTATGAGAAGTATCTTTTCTTAATGTGTTGACAATTAAATCCTGATCGGGAGAAGTTTCGGAGTTAATAAACTTTAACACATCAACTTCTGTTTCCTTTAGCCTTTCCAGATCCTCTTCGCTAAGAATGCTATCTTTACTTAAAAAGATTTCTCCTGTCGAAAAATCAAAAACATCACTTGCAATTGTCCTTCCGAGATAATTCTCAATTTTAGATTTACTAACCTTAACATCCTCCACAAGATTGAAAAGCTTTAATATCTCTTCATCCGATGCAAATCCAAGAGCGCGCAAGAGAGTAGTTGCAGGAAATTTCTTTCTTCTATCTATATATACATACATCACATAATTTATGTCGGTAGCAAACTCAACCCATGAGCCACGTAGAGGAATAATCCTGGCTGAGTAAATCGGGGTCCCGTTGGGATGCAGTGTTTGCGCAAAAGCAACACCGGGTGAGCGGTGCAACTGGGAAACAACAACTCTTTCTGCACCATTAATTATAAAAGTTCCTTTGTCTGTCATGTATGGAAGATTTCCCAGGTAAACTTCCTGTTCAACACTGTTTACGAATTCTTCCGTTTCGGGATCCTTGGTTGATAACCTTAATTTGGATTTAAGAGGTGTGGAAAAAGTGAGTCCTCTTTCAAGACATTCCTGAACTGAATAACGGGGTTTCTCGATATTATATTCAATAAAATCCAGCCTGTAATTCTCTTTGTTATCAAAAATCGGAAAATTAGAACTAAAGACAGCCTGTAATCCCTTATTCTCCCTCTTGGAAGGAAAAACCCGAAACTGCACAAACTCTTCAAAAGAATCCGTTTGGATACTTAGAAGATTTGGCGCTTCAAGTATAGATGGGATTTTACCAAAAGAGACCCGTCCATTACCATTATTAGTACTCAATTTAATACCTCCGATAATTTTTTCAATTTCTTACAGAGTAGTATCCGAATCACGATAATCAAAATAAACACAAAAAGCAGTAGGGCAGAATATTTCCGCCTACCACTTTAGTGATTTCAAATATTATAAGATGCTAATAGAAATTTATTTGACTTCGACTGTTGCTCCAGCTTCTTCAAATTCTTTCTTAAGCTTTTCAGCTTCATCTTTAGATATAGCTTCTTTAACTGTGTTGGGAGCGCCATCAACAAGATCTTTAGCTTCTTTTAAGCCAAGACCGGTATGAGCTCTCACTACCTTGATGACATTAATCTTTTTATCACCAGCAGCTTTCAGAACAACATCAAATTCAGTTTTTTCCTCAACTGCAGGACCAGCAGCGGCAGGAACTGCACCTCCGGCAACCATAACAGGAGCTGCTGCCGTTACTCCGAATTTCTCTTCCAAAGCTTTCGTTAATTCCGAGGCTTCAATGAGTGATAACCCGGATATCTTATCAACAATCTCAGCTACTTTATCAGACATTTTTATGTATCTCCTAATATTTAATAATTAATAATTTTTCCTACGCAGCTTTCTGTTTGGCAATCTGGTCAGTTACATTAACAAGATCTCTTGTTACTGCATTAATAGCTCCGACAATGCCGGAAGCCGGTGACTTAAGACAGCCTAAAATACCTGCGATCAAATCATTTTTAGAAGGAAGCGCTGCAAGCATATCAAGATTAGTTCCTTCATAAAATTGCTGATCGATATAGCAGGCTTTTAAAGAAAGCTTTTGATTTTCACTAAAATATTTTTTTATGATTTTGGCAGGTGCAACAGGGTTATCTGATGCAAAAGCATAACCCGTCATTCCAACCAAATGAACAGCTAATTTATCATACTTCCCCAATTCCTCAAGAGCTCTTTTGAACAAAGTATTTTTAATTACTTTGTACTTAACTTTCTCTTTTCTGAATTCACCCCTTATCTTGCTGATATCCTCAACATTAATCCCGGAGTAATCTGTAAGATAAATAGCCGAAGAATTCTGTATCATTTCTTTTAATTCAGAAACGACTTCTGCTTTATCATTCTTATTCATTTTTCTCCATTATCAGAAGTTTTAATTTACACTAAATGTAGAAGCATTTTTGAGTGCGTAATTTCTCTACCTGCTCAATGAGCAGCAATTTCATCTTGATTTATCTGCAGACCAGGACCCATAGTGCTTGATAAGAAAACACTTTTTATATACTGTCCTTTGGCTGAAGATGGTTTTAACTTAATTATAGTATTAAGAAAAGTTTTGGTATTCTCAACTAATTTATCTGCATCAAAGTTCATTTTGCCCAATGAGGTATGAATAATTCCGGCTTTTTCAACACGGAATTCAATTTTACCAGCTTTTACTTCTTTAACTGCCTTAACAACATCCTGTGTAACTGTGCCACTCTTCGGGTTCGGCATTAATCCTTTTGGTCCTAATATTTTTCCAAGTTTGCCGAGTTCACCCATTACATCCGGTGTAGCAACAATAACATCAACATCTGTCCATCCACCTTTGATTTTTTCAATGTACTCATCTAATCCTGCATAATCAGCACCTGCATCCAGGGCTTCTTTAGCAGAAGATTTTGTAACTACTAATACTCTAACTTCTTTCCCGGTACCATTCGGAAGCGATACAGTTCCTCTAACCATTTGATCCGCGTGTCTTGGATCCACGCCTAATCTTATAGCACAATCGAGGCTTTCATTAAATTTTACTTTCGAATTAGCTTTAAGAATACTTACAGCATCAGTTATTGAATATTCTTTAGAAAGATCGACATTTTCTTTTATTGCTTTTGTTCTTTTAGAAGTTTTCATTGCTAATAATCCTCGGTTCAATTTACATTTATTCTTCTACTGTTAAACCCATACTTCTTGCCGTACCGGCAATCATACTCATAGCATGGTCAATATCGAAAGCATTCAGATCGGGCATTTTTAACTCTGCAATTTCTTTCAACTGCTCTTTAGAAACTTTGCCTACTTTATTTCTGTTTGATTCGGGAGAACCTTTTTCAACCTTTGCTAATTTTTTCAAAAGAACAGCTGCCGGTGGAGTTTTGGTTATAAAAGTGAAAGACTTGTCAGAATATACCGTAATTACAACGGGAATAATTAATCCATCTTTATCTGAAGTTCTTGCATTAAACTGTTTACAAAATTCCATAATGTTTACACCCTTTTGACCGAGCGCAGGTCCTACCGGTGGTGAGGGATTAGCCTTCCCGCCTGGAATCTGTAATTTTATAAATCCTGCAATTTTCTTTGCCATGTTTTATTCCTAATAAAATTTATTTTTCTAATTCTGCCTGATCAAAATCTATTTCGACAGGGGTTTTTCTTCCGAATATCGAGACCATTACTTTTATCTTCATCTTTTCTTCATTTACTTCCTGAACTGTTGCGCTGAAATTGTTAAAAGGTCCGTCTATAATCTTAACTAAGTCACCGGTTCTGAATATTGTTTCCATCCTTTCCCCGTTCTCATCCTGAGTAATTCTTCCAACTATTCTTTTAACTTCTTCAGGCTGAAGAGGACTTGGATTCTTTCCTGTTCCAAGAAATCCCATTACAGATTGAGTGTTGAGAATAAACTCCTTAACCTGGTCATCAAGTGCGGATTTTACCAATATATACCCGGGAAAAAAATTCTTTGTTTTGCTTTTCTTCTTACCGTCTTTTACTTCAAATACTTTTTCTGTCGGGACAAGAATTTCCTCAATCCTATCGCGGAGTTTTTCATTATCTTTCAGTTCAGTTTCAAGAAGAGTTTTAACTTTATTCTCATGCCCTGAAAAAGTTCTCACGACATACCATTTAGATTCCATACTTTCCTAACCTAAAATATTCCTTTTAATACCTGGTTTATTATCATATCTATTACATAAGTAAAGGCAGCTATTACGAGACACACAACAATAACAACAGTTGTTGATTCCTTCAGTTCAGCTTTTGTAGGCCAGGTTACTTTCTTCATCTCCTTGACAACATCATCAAAGAAACCGATTATTTTTTCTTTCATTTCAGAAGACCATTACTTTCTATAAAAACTCCGCACGTCAGGAGGGACTCGAACCCCCAACCTGCGGTTTTGGAGACCGCTGCTCTAGCCAATTGAGCTACTGACGTAATTAGCAATTACTTAGTCTCTTTATGTATTGTATGTTTTTTATCCCAGCGGCAGTACTTCTTAAATTCTACCCTTCCGGAGTGAAGCCGCTTGTTTTTAGTAGTAGTATAGTTTCGTCTTTTACAGACTGTGCATTCTAAAGTTATAATTTCTCTCATTTTATTTTCTCATTAGTTTTGAGCTGATGACCGGGATTGAACCGGTGACCTCTTCCTTACCAAGGAAGTGCTCTACCAACTGAGCTACATCAGCAGTATCTTAGTTAGTTGGTTCGAGCTTTTTGGAGCGGGAGACGGGACTCGAACCCGCGACCAACAGCTTGGAAGGCTGTGACTCTAGCCAACTGAGTTACTCCCGCACTGTTGCAAACAATTTTGAAAAGAACAAAAAAATAAGGGAACCAATTAAAAAATATTTTATTCCCTTTTCTATTTTCATCGCCGTTCAGAATTCCGTGGGCGGCGAGGGATTCGAACCCCCAAAGGCGTAAGCCAACGGATTTACAGTCCGCCCCGGCTCTCCAACTCCGGCGTCCGCCCGTTTTAAAAACGAACAGTAAATATATTCCTATTTACGAAAAAATGCAAATATTAGGTACCGCGGGGTAAACGAATCAACAATGATTATTTAGTGGTTCCACAATTCCCTATCCAAACTTCTATACTGAATCGCTTCACTTAAGTGTTGAGGTAAAATATTGTTAGAATGTTCCAAATCTGCAATTGTTCGGCTTACTTTTAGTATCCTGTCATAAGCTCTGGCTGAAAGACCGAGTTTTGTCATCGCCATTTTTAATAATTCTGCACCGGATGAATCAAGGCTGCAAAATTGCCTGATTTCTTTAGTGGTCATATCCCCATTA
>Ga0209640_10000213_pt1 | contig 42036 bp, 44 predicted proteins | sample RifCSP10_1_FD_184018 | JGI IMG/M metagenome (GOLD analysis project Ga0209640, IMG submission 184018) | Soil microbial communities from Rifle, Colorado - Rifle CSP2_sed 10_1 (SPAdes) (version 2) | ecosystem: Environmental > Terrestrial > Deep subsurface > Rock core/Sediment | place: Rifle... | reverse complement strand
GCATGAAATCTGGTATCATACGACCATGGATATCCAAAGCCATCGTATTGTCGCGCCCTCATATCAGGATCCACAAATCCTCCGTATCCATCCGCGATTATCCGTGCACATACCGTGCTTCCATTCTTCCGCCTTCCATCCCCTATCCCTTATCCCCTCCCAGCATTCGTTCCTCGAAAAAAACGAATTCGAAAAACGAATACTCAACCTTCAACTGCCCGCCCATTCGTTCCTCGAAAAAAACGTAACAAATCTTTTTTTACTCAAAATCTTATGTCAGGTGTTCCCTGGTATTCGTTCCTGAAAAAAAGTATATAAATCATTTTTTTACTCAAAATCTTATGTAAAGAATCTCCCGGCCGGCCATCCAACAATCGCCCAATCCTCAACATCAACCGTCAATCTCCAATCTTAAATCTTCAATTTGCAATCTTCTTGAGCTACTGTCAAGGATTCGCCGTCCCTTCCGGCGTTTCAACAGCGGTGGCCTCGGGAGCGGCCGTCCCTAGCGGCTCAGGCGCGTTGACCGGGATCTGGAGCACAAGCCCGGCCTGGATGTCGTTGGCGTTCTCCAGGCCGTTCTGGGCGACGATGGCACCCACGGTGGTGTTGAAACGCTCGGCGATCTCCAGCAGGGTATCGCCGGCGACGATCTCATATTCGACCAGGCCGGCGGTGCCGGCCGGGACGGGTGTAGCGGCGCCGCCGGCCTGGGCAGCCGGGACGCGGATTTGCTGGCCGACGACGATGAGATCAGGATCGATATCGGGGTTGAGGTCCAACAAGGTCTGATATAGGACGTTAAGCTGCCGGGCGATGCTATCCAGGGTGTCGCCCTCTTTGACTTCGTAGACGGAAGTGCCGGCTTCGGCGGGAGTCTCCTCTACAACGGGACTACCGGTGAGAAGCGGGATCTCGGTATCGGTTGGGATGCTGGCGGCAGGGGCGGTGGCGCTGGGGAGGACGGTCTCGGCAATGGTTGGCTCCGGGCTTTCCGTGATCGGTGGGGGCGAGTCGGCACCGGAGCGACGCAGCAGCACAACCACGCCGACACTGACCAGCAGGATGATGGCAATTCCGATGAAGAGGAAGGTTTTATCTTTTTCGCTCATTTGGACCTCCTGTTGTATTTGCCGACGTCCACATGGTACCACAAGCCGTCGCGGCGGGCTTAGAATCAAAGGATATTATATTATAGAGACAAAGGCGCAAAAGGATACAAAGGTGGCAGAGGTGCCAGAGGAAGCGAAGGAGGGGGGAGAGGACGGAAGAAGGGATGCAGATTGTTTTTTAACACAAAGGCCACGAAGGTGCACGATGATTTTTGGGTACGCGGCTGACACGGACTTGGGATTTGCGATTTGAGCTGGGGGCGGTGGGGCGGAATCGGATTGCGAATTACGGATTACGAATCACGCTTTCTCGGCCCCGTTACCATTGTTACTTAGCAATACAGTTTGAATACGACCAGCCTCCCAGGCGCGCTTGAAGGCTTCTACGACCCGGGGGTCGAACTGGCTGCCGGCATTGCGCACGATCTCGTGGTAGGCGTCTTCGGGGGAGCGGGCCGGCCGGTAGGGCCGGGAGGTGGTTATGGCGTCGAAGCTATCGGAGACGGCGACGATGCGGGCTGCCAGTGGAATGTCATCAGCCTCCAGTCCGTCAGGGTAACCGTCCCCGTCCCAACGCTCGTGATGGTGGCGAACAACTGGGATGGCGGGAGCGAGGTAAGGGATATCTTTGATCATCTCAAAGCCGGTCACGGGATGCTTTTTAATCTCAGCCCACTCTTCACTGGTGAGCGGACCTGTCTTGCGCAGCGTGGTCTCGCGAATATGGATTTTGCCGATGTCGTGCAGGATGGAGCCAAAACGCAGCTGCTCGAGCTGCTTTCCCTGCCAGCCCAACTCCTGGGCCAGGACCAGGGCATACCCCATCACACGGTCGACGTGATCGCGGGTATACTGGTCACGAACCTCGATGGCGTTGGACAGCACGCTCAAGCTGGCCTCGTAGGCTTGATGGAGCTGAGCAACCAGGACCTGCCGCGAACGAGCCAGACGGGCGCGGACGGCGGTGACGAGCTCTTCGCGAGCAAGGGGCTTAATTAGATAATCGTCGGCTCCCAGGTCCTTGCCGCTCAGGATATCCTCTTTCTCACCACGTGCGGTAAGGAAAAGGAAAGGGATGGTGACCCACTCGGGACGTTTTCGCACAGCCCGGAAGAATTCATACCCATCCATCTCCGGCATGGAGATGTCGGAAAGGATCAGGTCGGGCGTGAAGGAATTCATTTTCTCCAGTGCATCGCGCCCATTGATGGCGCTGACGATCGAAAATCCCTCCAGGCCCAACATCTCACCCAGTCCCTCTCTGAGCGCATGATTATCTTCAACGATGAGCAAGCTCTCTCTATTCACGCATTGACATCCTGTGACCGTGGTTCCACATTAACTATTAATTAAGGAGTGACCCTAACTATACCTCAAAATGTATCCGAATTTGTATCCGGGATATGCATTCCGGTACATGGTCAGAAACAGCCTCTCCAATTTAGAATAACGTAGAAGCGGGTACTTTTGTTACGATCTATAAGGAAAATGTAAGCTTATGAGCGAGAACAAGCGGCTTGCGCCCCTCTTCGGCGCGAACATCGATCCCTCGGCCGCGGAGCGAGACGAGCCTTTCCGCCGCGCGCAAATTGCTGACCAAAACGGTCTGCATTTAATCACCATCCAGGACCACCCATACAATATGCGGTTTTTCGACACCTGGACGCTGCTCACCACCCTGGCGATGAAAACCGAGCGCGTGCACGTCGGCACTAATGTGCTCTCGATCCCATTGCGACCGCCTGCCATGTTGGCGAAGATGGCGGCGACGTTGGATATTCTGTGCGATGGCCGCCTGGAGCTGGGCATAGGCGCCGGCGCTTATTGGCCGGGGATCGAGGCGTTCGGCGTTGAAAAGCGTTCGCCGGGGGAAGCGGTGACGGCCTTTGAGGAGGCGCTGCATATCCTGCGGGGCATGTGGGAGAACGCAGGCGGATCTTTTTCTTATGACGGTGAGTTCTACCGGGTGAAAGGCGCACGCCCGGGCCCAGCGCCTGCGCACCGCATCCGCATCTGGACCGGGGCTTACGGCGACCGTATGCTGGATTTGACCGGCCGCTACGCCGATGGAATCCTGGTGAGCTCACCATATCTACCGCCACGTGGATTAGCGCGCAGCAACCGGCTGATTGACGAGGGCGCTCAAAAAGCCGGCCGCGATCCCAGCGAGATCCGGCGCGGCTACAACCTGATGGGCGTACTCGATCTGGATGGCGCGGATACTCCGCTGCGGGAAGAGAAAGAAGGCGTGTTTTACGGACCAGTCGAGCACTGGGTAGAGGAAATCGTCCACTTATACCAGGAATACCGCCAGGATACCTTCATCTTCTGGCCGAACGCCGGGAATGAACCGCTGCAGATCGAGGCATTTGCCAGGGAGGTCGTGCCCGCGGCGATGCAGAAGATCAGGGAACTTGATGGCAAGGCAAAGCTGTAAGGTAGAAAAGGAGGTAAAGAATATGGTAAAGGAGCTTGTTGATTTACGAGATGAATTGGACGAAGTTGCCAACGATATCGCCGCAGTAGAAGCGGATCCCAGCCAGTGGGATATCCCCTTGCTATACCTGTTCGAGACGATGGAAGTAATGGCCATGGGGAATGGTCCCAGCCACCCGGCGGCTTACCGGGCGATGGTTGAGAAGGTCAGAAACGGACTGTCCGACTGGTTGGAACAAGGCAGCTGGTGAAAAATCAAAGGGGCGGGGCGTTCTGCGTAAGAAGGATTATGCAGAGCGTTCTATCCACCCTCCACGGAGCGGACGAGCAGGAGAGGCCGGTCGACCTGGTGGAGCACCCCCGCGGCCACGCTGCCATAGAACACGCGGGAGAGCCCGGTGCGGCCGTGGCTGGCCATGGCGATCAGATCAGCGCCTTCCCGTTCGGCGACGGTAATGATGGTGCTGACTACCGGGCCAGTTTCAACGAGGCCCTTTGCCCGGAGGCCGCGCTCTCGAAATTCCCCCTCCACGCCGTCGATATAGTTGCGCGCTTCCGCCTCACGCTTCTCGGTCAGTTCCATGGTCAGATCCATGACCGTGCCGTGCGGCCCAATCACATCGTAGGCGGGCTCAATTACCTGAAGGAACACCAGCTTGGCATCCATCTGCCTGGCCAATTCTTCGACATGATTCAATATCCTTTCGGCGCGTTTCGATCCATCCAAAGGCACCAGTATGCTATTGTACATTTTATGCTCTCCTTTCTGATTGGCGATATTGTAATGCTTAACTGCCGGGAAAGGCATCTCGAAGGTCTTCCACTTCCATGGGCAATAACTACGATCCCTTTGGCCCCTTCAGGTAGGCCCAAGTCACCTTCCGGCTCCACGTCACCGGCTTTGATTTTTACCAGTTTGATATCATGAATTTGGTTTGCCTTCTGTTTACCCCTCCGGCGCCAGTTCGGCGGCCTTCTCGAGAAGGTCGCGCACCTGGTCATCGGTGGTTTGCGGGAAGTCGGCGTAAAGTTGGGAAGGTATTGATGTATCGGGTATAACCTGGGGATACAGATTTCGATACATTTTTCAAAAAATTGACGTCGCAGGCCAAATGTTGACAGAAATCGTCGATGCGGTATAATTTTGGAGCGCACGGCCCCGTAGCTCAACTGGCAGAGCAAGCGCCTCTTAAGCGTTAGGTTACAGGTTCGAGTCCTGTCGGGGTCACTAACCTGTTTGGCGCTAGACGGCCATGCTTTCATGGCCGTCGTTTGATTTAAATGGGCTTCTCGCTGGCACCAGATATTCGATCGCATTCAAGAGTCACGCGATTAAAGGCGTAGGGAAAACCCTATGGGGCAATAGGGAATGTCCTTAGGGACAGGTGGGGAGGATTCCCCATTGAAGCGGGGGCTTTTTTCGCTTATATAGAATGGCATGGAATATACCTTCGACCTGGAACGCATCCTTTTCGGCGACCTGCCCTGGCTCTTTCTCTTAGAAATCGTCCTGCGCACGGCGTTGCTGTATGTTTATGCCCTATTCATGCTGCGGCTGCTGGGGAAACGCGGCATGGGCAGCCTCTCCCCCTTCGAGCTTGCCATCATCATCTCGCTGGGCTCAGCGGTTGGCGATCCGATGTTCTATCCCGGCGTACCTCTCGTGCATGGAATGCTGGTAATGACCGTGATCGTCTTGCTCCAGCGCGGGCTAACCTTTCTCACCCGTCGCAGCCAAAGGATCGAAACCTTTGTGGAGAGCCAGGCGAGCTGCCTCGTGGCGGATGGGCGTCTGGTTTTAGATGCCTTGAACAGGGAAATGCTGGCCAAAGATGAGCTGTTCACGGCACTGCGTGAGGCCGGAGTGGAACAGCTCGGCCAGGTAAGACGGGCATACCTGGAATCAACGGGGAAGGTCAGCGTGTTCCTGTACCCATTCGAGGAGGAACGACCCGGATTGGGGCTGTTGCCCGTTTGTGATGACGAGGCGCGTTCACCAGAATATGAGGAAGGTGACGTGGTGGCTGAAACGGGAAGCTATGCGTGCTGCGCATGCGGCCAACCCGTGCGCTTAGCCAGCGGTGAAGTGTTCTCCGCTTGTCCGAGCTGCGGTCATAACGTGTGGGCGCCCGGCTTCGATCAAACCATTCCAGAAATGACCCAGGTTTTTGAGCCCCAGGCTAGCTCTCAGGCGGGTTTATGAGCGGCACGATCAAGGTGAAGGCGATCAGCAATAAGGAGCCGTAAAGAGGGGAGTACCAGGCCTGAAAGTTGAAAGGCCCGCCCAGGGCAAACACCCAAACGCCGAAGGCCAGGGTGGAGATGGCCGTTTGGGTGAGGGCAGGCGGCTGACCCGGCAAGCTGGTCTGCCGCCAGGTCCACAGGGCGGAAACCGCCAATCCTACCAGGAATGATATCCACAGCAGGGTTCCGCGGGGTTCATTAGTGGCGCCGGCGATGAGACCGGAAACCGCCGTCCAGGCTGCCACCACATCGGCAGGTATAAACTTGATCAGCTTGTCGGTATAGGTGTCGACGGTCTGGGCGGAATCGGTAGCTTGCAGCTGCGTGGTGATGATTCTGCGGGTCATGTCTTCTCCTTACTGCAAAAATTGCTCGATCTCTGGCAAGATGGAGCGGATCAAGATGCCTTCCCGGATGGTGCCGAAACTGCGGGAGCGTTGAGCGTGATGCAGGGCGACAACCTGCCAGTCGTCGTTGAAGCAGGGAGCTCCGCTGGAGCCTCCCAGCGCGCGGGTCGAATACTGAACCAGTCCTTTCTCGGGGAAGACGCTTTCGACTCCATCCCCGCTTAATGCCAGCTTCAGGGCCTCGCCGCCGGGGTGCTGCAGGATGTTCAACCCCATGCCTTTAAGAGGGGTTTCATCGCTTAACGGTGCCGGGGAAATCTCCTGAGCACCCAGAATAGCAGGGTCGGCCTGCAGCAAGGCGTAGTCCAGCTGACCAACCGGGCTGGATTTGAGCACCGGCTGATCACCGACCAGCTTAAAAGACTGTCCCATGGTCTCCTCGCCATCCGGCGCAGTGATTTTTCCAAAGTGGAGAGTCAGGTCCCGGGCGTTTTCCAGCAGATCCTCGCCAGATGCGCCCATGAGGACATGGTAGTTAGTCAGAACCAGGTTACCGGCTATCAGGAAGCCGGTGCCGCGGCGGGGCAGTTGGCCGAACTCGATGCGGCAGACAGAGGCAGCCCGTTCGATGGCGCGCTTGAGAAAGCCGACGTCTTGAAGGTCGGGCTTGGGCCTTGTCCAGAACTGTAGCTCGACACTTTCTGTTGGGCCGAACCACTCAATCTCCGGCCCGAATTCCTCCACGGGCGCGCCGGCGAGCTCGGCGTGCACCGGCACCTTGTAGCGCAGCCGCAGGGCTTCTTGAAGGCGCGGATCATGGTACAGGCCACGCGCCAGGATCAGGGCGGCCAGAAAGCGGGCATCTTCCAGGCCGACATCGTTGATCACATTTGACAAGAGGCTGCCCAGGACCGTAAAACGGGCGTCGGCAGGATTGGTGCCCTGTTCTGCTGCCCAGTTGGCCAATTCTCGGGCGTCAAATTCGGGGTCACCCACCAATCCGCCAGCGCGCTGGCTCTGCCAGGATTGCGGAACGTTGGTTTTAAGGATCAGGCTGCGGTAATACCCGAGCGGGCCGATGTTGAGCGGAGCGCGGAATGCGCGGCGGGCCAGGATGCCGGTAAGCGCATTAATTTCTTGGTGAGAGATCGGGTTTGATGGTGACATAAGCGATAGGTTGATTTATCGTGCGCAGATCAGATTTTCCCCAGGTTATAGTCTGAAATCATTGCGTGTAACAGATTCCTGTCTTCTCCGCCCACGTCTTGCAGCATAGCTATCAATAATCCACCTAAAATGGTTTCCTCGGCATAATCCGGATTTGTGCCTTGACCGATCGCATATTCGATGAGGTCGCGGGCATCGGTTTCGGGGTCGCCAGTCAACCCGCCGATGCGCTGGCTTTTCCATTCATCCGGCCAGCGCGTCTCGTTGATCAAATTGCGGATAAAGCCCTTTGCGCTGAGAGCCACTGGAGCACGCGAGGCTCGCCTGGCAAGCATGGCAACGATCTTATTCACCTGCTGGTCATCCTGTTCGAGATCGGCGAGGGCTTTCCTTGAGCCTTCGGGTTCCCGAATCACATTCTGCGATACCTCTTCAAGCAATAAGTGAATCCTCAAGATTTTCCACTGCAGGGATTCGACCAAGTTTCTAAGGTCCCTAATTTCCGTAAAGGAAATGAAGCTAATCGATATACCTTTTTGTTTTTCAAGTTCGTGAAATACGTACTTATACATGGCATTGGGAGGCGTTTCGTGAAAAACAAAGAACCTTGTTTCCGCTCCAAATCTGTTGGTGAAAACCTCAAGCACATCCTTCAGCGCCACCCGGTTCATACGGGAGGGATTACTCAAGATTTGGTCCTGTATATGGAACAGGTAGCGGTTATCCCGGCCATTGGTGACCAAGGTGAAGCGGTGCTGCTCCCCACTGATCTCTTCCATGACATCGGCGTGCTGAACGAGGAAACCGAACGACTGCAGGCAAGGAGATAATATAGCAGTATACTCTTCCGGCAAGTGCATGTCCTTCAGGGCCATAAAGGGATCTTCCGGGATCTCATAGGCTTCTTCCTGGAGCCCGAAGTAAACGCCGGCGGCAGTTCGGGGTTGGCTCTGCACCTCGGATTTTGAGGCGCGAGCCTGGGTCAGCGGCTCAGGAGGAGAGGCTTCGGCGGATTTTTCGGAAGGGGCCTGGGGTTCGCTTTCGGCGCGCGGCGCCAGCTTTTTTTCTTCCTGAGATTCACCGCGGGGAAGTTCTTGTGTACTGGTGGTAACCACGCCTTTCCTCCTCGAAAAGAAACGACTTTCTCAACCGGCTTGTTTTTCGCCCTTTTTATGCATTTGCTGCGCCTGTTCCAAGTGATGGCGAAATTCAAGGACATACGGCATCAGGGCAAGCGCCTGATCCAAGTGTTCAACAGCTTCAGGAAAGCGTCTGAGACGGTAATATGCCCATCCCAACGTATCCAGATAATCGGCTCTTCTGGGGCCGTGGGCCTCGAGCTCGACCGCCCGTTGCGCCAGGTCCACTGCTTTGGCCAGGTTCTGAGGGTCGGGCAGCTGCTCGACATACAGCCACGCCAGGGCATTGTGGGCGCCGGCGGATTCTGGCGCCAGTTCAACTGCCGTGATCAGGTCCACCTCGGCACGGCCATATCTTCGGAAAAATTCGAATATGGAAGCGCGGTCCAAATATTCTTCCTCACCGGCTGCACCCTCCGACGCCAGGGCACTGCGGAAATACTCCTCCGCTTTTTCAGCGCTATCCGTTTCCTGGGAAATAATCCCCAAACCGACCCAGCACCAGGAATTATAGAGGCCCTCACTTTGGTCCACCTGGAGAACTCTCTCAAAAGCCTTTTGAGCCTCCGGATAGTCGCTGCCCAGCAGGTGAGCTTTGGCCTGGAGAATATATGACCAGGCGTTGTCCGGGGCGTACCGCTGGACCTTTTGAATGGCAGACAAAGCCTCCGCGTACCGATCCAGATCCAACAGGATCTCAGCCTGTTGATTGTAGCAGCTGCCGCGCTGACCAGGCTCATCCGTTTTTTCTGCTGCCATCCCGAACGCCTCGAAGGCCTGTTGCAGCTTCTCGGGTTGCTTCAAGACCTGGCCCCACTGCATCAAGGCCTCAGCGGTGTTCTCATGCAGATCGAAGAGGAGGTCAGCGTTTTGCTCACTGGCCAAGAGCGCCAGAGCCTGGTCAAAGGAAGCGACCGCCCGGTCAAACGCATCCAGGGTGAGATGGGTGATGCCCTGGCTCCAGTATGTAGTCAAATTTTCAGGATCGCTTTCAAGAGCCGCTTCGAGATCCTGTAGGGCCTTGCTATAGGCTTCCAACATCTTCTCGCCGGCGCCCTGCTCCCGGTACTGATCGGCGAGGCTCAAATAGACCCGGGAACGCTCGCGGTAGACTTCGGCGTCCTGCTTCTCGATTTCCAAAGAGCGGGTGAAATCCTCAAGCGCGGCGGCGTGGTTCCCCATCTCGCTATTGAGCAGACCTCGCTGGTAGTAAGCCCAGGCATAATTCGGGTCAATTTCCAGGGCTTTATCGTAGGCAGCCAAGGCCTCCTGGGTGCGGCCTAACTTGCTCAGCGCGTAGCCCTTGTTCGCGTGAGCCCACATGTACTGAGGATCGAGTTCTAAGGCTCTGTCGTAGTCTCCCAGGGCCTGGGGATATTTCTCCTGGGATTCGTACAGGAGACCGCGATCGTTATAGACCCAAACATAATCCGGGTCAATTTCCAGGGCTTTATCGTAGGCGGCCTTTGCTTCCTCTTTGCGACCTAATTCACGCAAGGCGGAACCGAGATTAGCGTAGGCCCATTTATACTGCGGGTCCATGGCGATGACCCGCTCATATTCGGCGACAGCGAGTTCATATTCGCCCTGGCCGGAGAGGATACGGCCGCGCTCATGAATCGCCCAAATATCCTCGGGATCGAGCCGGCGGGCCTGATCGATGGCGGTCAAGGCCTCATCAAAGCGACCCAGTTCGCGCAGCGAGTAAGCTTTATTGCCGTATGGCAGCTTATTTTCAGGTTCGATAGCAATGGCTTTGTCGTAGTCGACAACAGCCTGTTCGTAATAGGCCTGGGCTTCGAGGAGCAAACCGCGCTGGTTATAAGCCCAGGCGTAATCCGGGTCAATTTCCAGGGCTTTGGTAAAGGCAGCATGGGATTCCGCATAACGACCAAGCTCGCGCAGTGCGTGGCCCTTATTGGCGTGAGCCCACTTGTATTGTGGATCGAGTTCGATGACCCGGTCGTACTCGCCGATCGCCTCCTCATAGCGCTGCTGGCTCGAATAGACCCGGCCGCGTTCATGAATGGCCCAGACATAATTGGGATCCAGGCGAATGGCCTCGGCCAGTGCGGCCCGGGCCTCATCATAGCGACCCAACTCTCGCAGTGCTGAACCCTTGTTGGCGTAAGCTGACTTATAGGCTGGATCTGACGCCAGGATGCGATCGTATTCGGCTATGGCCTGCTCGTACTGTCCCTTGCTGGAGTAGACCCGGCCGCGTTCGTGAATGGCCCACAAATAATCGGGATCCAGACGGATGGCATGGTCGAGGGAAGCCAGTGCCTCGTCATAACGGCCCAGCTCACGGAGGGCATAGCCCTTATTGGCATGGGCATGCCTGTAATCAGGATTCAAAGCGAGGGCTTTATCATATTCTGAAATCGCCTGTTCATATTTCCCCTGGGCTTCGGCGAGTAAACCGCGTTCGTTGTAAGCCCACACGTAGTTGGGATCGATCTCCAGGGCTTTGTCAAGAGCGACCTGAGCCTCCTGGTAGCGCCCCAGCTGCCGCATGGCGTAGCCCTTGTTGGCGTACCCGAGCTCATACCCGGGATCCAGGGCGATAGTTTTGTCGTAATCCGCCAGGGCTTCTTCAATGTTCCCTTGAGCTTCAAAGAGTAGGCCGCGCTCGTTATAAACCCAGGCATAATCCGGGTCGATTTCGAGGGCCTTGTCAAAGGCCGCCCGGGATTCGTCGTAGCGCTCCAGCTCGCGCAGAGCATAGCCTTTATTGGCGTATGCCCACTTGTACTGTGGATCCATGGCGAGCACCCGCTCGTACTCGGCGATGGCCCGTTCATACTGCTGCTGGCTGGAATAAACCCGGCCGCGTTCGTGATAGGCCCAGATATATTCAGGGTCCAGCTCGATGGCTGTATTCAAGGAAGACAATGCTTCGTTGTAATGACCCTGTTCACGCAGGGCAGAGCCCTTATTAGCGTAAGCCCACTTGTTTTGAGGGTCTAAGGCAATTGCCTTGTCGTAATCCTGGATAGCCTGATCGTGCATTCCGAGGGCTTCGTAAACCAGGCCGCGCTCGCCATATACCCAGCTGTAATCGGGATCGATGGCGAGGGCCTGGTTAAATGCGTCCAGGGACTCCCGGTGGCGGCCCAGTTCGCGCAACGAGTAGCCTTTGTTGGCATGGGCCAGCTGGTAATGCGGGTCCAGTTTTAATGCCTGGTCGAAATCAAGGATCGCTTTTTCATAGAAGCCTTGATCATGGTAGAGAGCGCCACGATCATTATAGGCGTTAATAAGATTTGGATCCAATTCCAGCGCCCGGTTGTAGGCCGCCATAGCGAGGTCGAATTTATCCAACAGCGTCCAGGCATAGCCCATATTGTAGTGCGAGGCGGCCTCGCCGGGATACAACCAAAGATCGATGATGGCGTTATCGAGCACCTGGATGCCATTGCCCTCCGGCAGCCGTTCCAGGAGCTGAAGGACCCAGTTCAGTTTTTCCCCCAGCTGGCCTCTCTCCAGCACCAATATAATCAGGTCGAGAGTTAGCTCCGGCTGTTCCGCAATCGAACCCAGGATTTCCTCAATCTGATTTTCAACAAGGTCAGATTCCCACTGATCAAGATAATCATACAACTGGCGCGCGGTGCTTACCGGATCACCTTTGACGGCGAGCATTTCCTTGAACCGCCTCATGGCTGGAGAGTTGTCTGCACTTTTAAGCTTGCTCAAGCTTTCCTCCCAGGTTTCAGAGAGTGGGTCGGCTATCATGGAGCGGACCTCTTTAATTTACACTATTTTAGTTGGAAAATCAACATCTGGGGGATGGAGAGCTGCAGCGCAGGGTGCAGAACCACCAGAAAATTATTTAAAACAAAAGCGGCAAGGAGGGAGATGAAATCCCTGCTTGCCGCTTTGAGCCAGATTGCCGGATATTTACTCCCAGAAAGGTTCGTATTCGTAGTATCTGCAGATCTCGACCAGCCACTCGCGATCTGTGGTGCCCGGCCAGTTGTCCTTGTCAAATCCAGGGGCATTTTCCAGCAATTCTTCAGGGACATCCAGAATGATCTGCTCACTTTCTGTGTCCACCATTAACGCCTCCCAGGGAACGGCAAAGAGCTTGTCGCCCATTCCCAGGATGCCTCCAAAGGATAGCACGGCATAGGCCACGCGGCCCGAGGAAAGGTCAATGCGGAAATCGTCAACGGGCAAGATTTATACACGTTATTGACATCGATGTTCCTGCACGGTGGATGGCTGCACTTGATCGGCAACATGCTCTTCTTGTGGGTCTTCGGTGACAATATCGAAGCCGTGCTGGGACATGTCGGATATTTGGTATTCTATCTGGCCGGTGGGCTGGCAGCTTCGGCTGCCCACATTCTTTTCAATACTGGCAGCGATATCCCCAGCGTGGGAGCGAGTGGAGCCATCGCGGCGATCTTAGGCGCTTATCTGGTGATGTTTCCCAAATCCAGGATTAAAGTCCTGGTGTTCCTTGGATACCGGGCGGGCGTTACCCGGGTAACCGCACTGGTTTTTCTTGGCATATGGGCGGTTACCCAACTCTTTAATGGAATCGCCAGCCTTGGTACGCCGACCGCACAAACCAGTGGGGTGGCCTTCTGGGCACATATCGGTGGATTTGTCCTCGGTTTAGCCGGCGGTATTGTCTTCCGCTCTTCGAGTATTCGACTGGCCCGAGATCCTAATTAAGACCCTGCTAAATACCGCCTGCGGCAGTTGAATGTTCATTATGGAGACCGGTTGCCGGGACAGCGTTGCGGTGCAGGTCTCCACCGCTCTCCCGAGCGAGCCGCAACAGCTGGCGGGTATGGGCCTTTTGGTAGATCACCCCGCAACTCGTACAGGCGAAAGAGAAGTTACTGCTGAAATCCGCCACGCAAGATGGCTCGTCCATCACCGCCGTGGCCTGTCCACAGTATGGACAATATCTGGGTACAAAGTCATATAATGCAATCATCCTCGCAACCTCCGATACCAAACCGCCCCGAGCAGACCTGACTGAAATCCCTGATTCCTGCTATGCGAGTGCTTTGCGGCTGTTACTACTACCTTTTCCAACTACCCCTTAAAATATTAAATGTACAATCCGACCCTTAATTATCAGTTTAACAAGTTAAACGCATGAGGGAGGACTTTGTTACAATTGCTCGCCTTATCCATGTTCCGGAAACCTTAAAGCGCGAGCGGCTGGAAAGTGCAAGTATATCATCCCTAAATTATCCAATTTCCCATATTCTAATGTAACAAATTTGTTAGTTTTACGTTACTGTATATAAGCAACCCTTAATAAACGCGGGGTTCCAGCCTGCCGGTAGAGTTACCGAAGCAACGGGGCGCCCTAAATAAATCCTTTGATGACGTTAAGACGGGGTGAGATGACCAACCAAATGCACAGTCTCCAGCGCAGTTCATTTCGACTCACAAACCAGAGGTATTCCAGGCCGGGAACTTACCTGGTCACCGCCAACACTTTTCAATTTGACGGGCTATTTGGCGAAATTATCAAGGGTAGAATGCGTTACAACCACCTGGGCATGATTGTGCGCCAGGCCTGGTTAGATTTACCTGTGCGTTTCGCGCACGTCGCCCTGGATGCCTTCTGCGTGATGCCCAACCAGGTTCATGGCATGATTATATTAATCGGCGATCTTACAGTGAGAGAGCGGATCAAACGCCCGGGGTTGCCGGAAATCATGCTCGCTTTCAAAAGCATTTCAGCCCAGTGGATTAATGATTTTCGCAAGACCCCGGGTCTTCCCATCTGGCAGCAAAACTATCACCGGAGGGTCGTTGACAGCCATGCGGAGGTGGATCGCGTGAGAGAGGCGATCGAAAATCAGCCATTAATCTGGCGCATGGATGTAGAACAATCTTTTAGCATTCTCCCTATTGAAGCCAGATAACCGCAATGATTCACGTGAGACAGAAGATATCCTGCGCGGCGGGACCAGAACGCCCGGACTGAACCGCTTCTTTCCTCACTTCAGCACCAACACCGGCCGGTCGGCCTGCACGATGATCTGGTGCGCCAGATCATCTAACAAATAGCTCTGCCACCCTTCTCGCCGGTGCGCGCCAATCGCGATCAGGCCATAATTTCCCATGCGAGCCTCGGCGAGAATCTCGTCCACAACAAAACCATGCCGGAGCACGACGCGGGGATGGATATTGGAAGTTTGCAGCACGTTGGCGTCCTGTTCCAACAATTCACCTTCCGGCGTATGCGCCTTCATCAATTCCTCGGCGTTGGCGCGCAGCTCCCAGCCTGGCACTCCGGGTCCAGCGCTCATCTGTGACATGACGTGCAGCACTGAGACCTGGAGGTCTGTCGTGACCAGCTCCCGCATTTGCCGAATAAAGCGATTCATCAAAGAGGGGCCTTCCGCACCGCTGTCGCAGATCAGCACATGCTTCAAATCTCCCTTATCTTCCTTGGCAATCAGAACCGGACACGGGGCCCTGGTGACGACCTGATCGACGGTTGGACCGAAGATGCGTTTCAGAGTGGAAGGTGCCTGGCGGAAGCCCAGGATTACCAGGCCATATTCTCCCTCGATCGCCTCCTGGACGATCTGCCGCACAGGTTTACCCGTGCGGACTTTCGTTTCAATGGGGAAGGATTCTTTGGATAACCACTCCTCGACTTCGACGAGGAAGTCATTGCACTCCTGGCGGGCGAACTTCGTCCGAGCGATGGTTAACACGGTGGCCGGACTCTCCGTCATGCGGGCGATCTTTGCTCCCAAACGCAAGGTGATTTGCGAGTGCCGGCTGCCGTCTACTGCGATCAAAATCTTCATCGAGATTCCTTGCTTCAGACGAATAACAGGATGATTGGCGCAACAATGATGACTGCCATGAAAAGGTAGAGATGGCGGTTTTCGCGCGTTATCCAGCTGACAAAATCAAGCATGGCCCGTTCAAAAGGATGGTAAAAGATGATCAGGACGATGAGCGATACAATCGTAATGCTGGTCATCTCCGCCAGAACGACGGTGAAGGCGTGTGGGTTTCCGAGCAGCACAGAGGCTATCAGCGTGTCGATGAAAGTAGTGATATTAGCGCCCATGATATAAGGGATCACGTTTTCCCGGCGAATGAATCCCCGGTCATTCAAAGGCACCAGAATGCTGAGCGAAACACTGACAGACATCGACATCGTCGTGACGGCAGCGCCTAGCAGGAACATCACTCCAGGACGGAAAACGAAGGTGGCCAGACTTCCGACCTGGCTCTCCTTCAAGGTCATCTTTGGCAGGCAGCGGTCAAACAGGTTGAAGCTAAGGATGATGACTCCCATGCCAAGTAAAAAGATCCCCCAGCCCGGCAATACCAGGGAAAGGGCAGCAGCGATGCTCTCAAAGACTATTTCGATGAAGGAAGTCAACAGCATGCCGGATTCTAGCCGGACGGGTTCCAGGAAACCTGACCGCAGCAGGGGAATGCCGATGATCAGGCCAATCAGGTAGGTAGATCCGGTGACGGTGAGAGAGAGCAATCCCATTCCCAGGCTGGTGGCCCAGTTGCGGCCGCGGAAAACATAGACCAGACCGACGAACAGCACAATGAAGCTCGCCCCGAGGCGACTGCCGGTGATCATTGTAAAGGTTGCGATGGTGTCGATGATGCCAGCATCCAGGAAAGTCAGTGCGGCGGCAGCTACCGGGGAACCGCTCATCACCAGATAGGCGAAAACCCAGCCGAAGCCGAGGCTGTTTGCCGGGTTGCTCACGTTAAAGGCGCCCCGCACCAGCGGCGCCAGCTCACGCGCACCGTTTTTCATAAATGTAATTGCTAATATGAATAAGAAGAGGCTGATCCCAAAGAGGGCTACTTTGCCCCAATGGATGCGGATCCAGATGGCTCGCAGTCGCCTGGACATCTGGCCCGCGCTAACAACCTTATCGCGTTTCGCCGCCGGAAGTTCCTGAATCGCTTCCACTGGATCGTCTTCTAAGGCGTCATTCATTGGCCCATTTTACCATCAGCCCGCGCCTTAGCATTAAAGCGAAAAATGGTATAAAATACCCAAGAGCTTATCCCCCGCATTACCCGCACAATACGAGCACGGGAAGGTTTTGTCTCTTCAGCATTAAGGATTTCAGTGCCTCCAAGGAGAGCGTCCCATGAGCGAAGAAAGAAATAGGGACCGGATTAGCAATCCGGCTGCGGAAGATTTTTCTCCCAGCAAACAGCAACTGACCGAGATTCTGGAAAGTATTCGCGATGGCTTCATGAGCTTAAATTATGATTGGCGTTTTACCTTCGCCAATCATAAGGCGGCCCAGACCGCTAACATGCATCCGGCTGATCTACTGGGGAAGTCCATCTGGGCAACCTGGCCGCAGCTGCGCGGGACGCCGCTGGAGGAATGTTATCGCAAGGTGATGATCGAACGGCAGGCGGATCAGTTGGAGGTTCAGGGATTGGTCAGCGGCAAATGGTACAACGTGCGAGCTTACCCATCCCGCGAAGGCATCTCTGTTTTTTTTGTGGACATCACGGAACGCAAACATGCGGAACAGGCCCTTAAAGAAAGTGAAGAGCGTTTCCGCAGCCTGTTCGAGACGATGACAGAGGGTTTTGTCCTGCACGAATTAATTTATGACGAGACAGGAAGCCCGGTAGATTTCCGGTTCTTAGAAGCAAACCCGGCCACCGAGCGGATTGCCCGGATCAAGAAAGAAGAGGTGATCGGAAAAACTTTCAGAGAGTTGTTTCCCAATCTTCAACTCCCCAGGCTTGACCGTCTCCAGCGTGTCTCGGAGACCGGTCAGCCTCTACACGTGGAAGAACACAACGAAATCCTGAATAAATATCTGGAAATTCACGCTTACCGTTCCCAGGCTGGCCGAGTCGCCGTGATCTTTTCCGATATTACCGCCCGCCGTCGAGCAAAAGAGGCCTTGAAGAGGAATGAGCGCCAGCTGCGGATCGTGCTCGAAAACCTGCCGGTGGGGGTGCGGTTTATCGATAGCAGTGGCAACATCGTTTATCGAAACCCGGCTGCCGAGAAGATCTGGAACGTTGGGGAAGCGGCAGGCGAGGATGGCCCGCCCGCCCAGCGAGGGTGGCGGTTGGCAAGCGGTGAGCCGATAGCCCCCGAAGAGTGGGCGGCTGCGCGGGCCATGGCACTAGGGGAAACCGTTCTAAACGAACTGATCGAAATCGAAGCTTTGGACGGCACCCATAAAATCCTGCGTCACTCGGGGATCCCCATCCTGGACGATGATGGCAAAAACATGGGCGCTATCACCGTCAGCGAAGACATTACCGAACTGAAGCACACCGAAGAAAAGCTGCGCCAGCTCAATGAGGAGCTGGAAAACCGCATCCGGGCGCGCACCCTGCAGCTCGCCCAAGCCAAGGATAGGATCGAGACTCTCGCCGAGCTCTCGCAGGTGCTGGCTGAAGTCCAAACAGACCGGCAGAAGGTATTAAACACGGTGGCGTCGCGGGTCGCAGAGCTGGTCGGGGATACCTGTACCATCGCGCTGCTTAGCGAAGACAAGCAGTTTCTGCAGGCGGTCGCATATTACCACCCCAACCCGCGGGCGATGACGTTGTTGCATGAAATGACCAAGATCAGGCTCCGGGCAGATAAGGGCGCCCTTGGCGAGGTGCTGCAAACCGGCCAGCCTGTCCTGATTGCTAACATTCAACCGGAGGTGTATCGTTCCACGGCGATGCCGGAATATCTTCCTTACCTCGACGAGTTTGGGATTCACGACGTCCTGATCGTCCCGCTGCGCGCCCGGGGCCAAACCTTCGGGACGCTGGCCGTATCCAGAGATGAACCGGGGCGGACATATACCCGCACGGACCAAACCTTTCTGCAGGGCCTTGCCGATCGCGCCGCCCTGGCCATCGAAAATGCCCAGCTGTTTGCCGATCTCGAGGAGCAGCTGGCAGCCCGTAAGCGTATAGAAGCGGAGAACCTTGAACTGCAGCGCCTTCTGTTAGACAGCGCGGAGAACGAACGCTCACGCATAGCGCGTGAGCTGCATGATGGGCCGATGCAGGATCTTTATGGCCTCATCTACCAGATGAATGAGCCGGAACGACTGAGCGCTGCCGACATAACCAGCATCAGGGATGGGCTGTCGCAAATTAATACTACATTGCGGACCATCTCCATGGACTTGCGCCCACCCACCCTTTTTCAGCTGGGGATCAAAAGCTCGATTAAGGAGCACCTCAACCGCATCCAGCAAGCCAAGCCCGACTTGATCATCAACTTCGACTGGGCATCGGGAGAACGAGGATTGCCGGAAATAGCGCGCCTGGCACTATACCGCATTTACCAGGTAGCCATTACCAACGCGTTGCGACATGCCGAAGCCAGCGAGGTCAGTGTCAGTTTTACACAAAATGACGATGTCGTGATCATGGAGGTGAAAGATAACGGCGTTGGCTTTGAGGTGCCACAACGCTGGATCGATTTCGCCCGCCGGGGACACCTGGGCATTGTCGGCGCTATCGAGAGGGCGGAGGCCATCGGAGGCAGGCTGGAAGTGCAATCGGTTCCTGACCAGGGGACCTGCTTTCGCGTGGTTGTGCCGTTGAATCGACCTGTTGCCGAGACTGTCGATTAGTTTTCGGTGGTTGAGGAAAAGGTAGGGAAATCCCTAATCTGGCATTAGGGTAATTCCGTATTGATCGGCGTGTTTATCAGCTTTATAGTGGATTCTCGAATATTTTTTGCCTGGAGCGGTTGTCTGGTAATTCTGGTGGTGAAGGAGTCCAAAATGGCGAAAAGTGGTGTCTACGAACCCATGTCTGAAGTAGAATTGCTGGTTGGCGCGCCCGTGAGAAACTCTCAAGGAGAAGAGTTGGGACGAGTCTATAAGGTATTGATGGATGAAAGTACTGGCCAAATCTCGAATGTCGTGCTTTCCCACCACGCTTTCTTTGGATTGTGGCGCAAAAGGTTCTCAATCCCCTGGGATGTCTTCCATTTTGACGAGACCAATAACGCCTTGATCCTGGAAGTGGAAAAGGAGTTCCTGGAAAGAGTACCTTCCTATAAGGAGAAGGTATAAACTATTCAAAGATGAATAAAAGGGCCAGATTCGCTTGAAAATGGGCTTACCCATCGGGTAGGCCCATTTTATAATAATACGGTTCAACGGCAGAGATGATAAAATAGACAACGTTTGTAAAATTTAGGCAAATCCCTCTGACAAGCCAGGATGGGGGGAATGCTTGAGGAGTATGAGGAGAATACCGGGCATTGTGCAGCAGCGCCTGGCCGAGGAGTGTTATGAGCGAGAATACGAAATCTCGATCCAGTCTCAGTGATGTGATCCGGAGGTTCATTTGGAGTGGAAAGATCCAGGACCAGGGATGCTCACATCTAGACCAGATACAAGATGTTTCACCCAGCGCAGAAGGATGCGAGGACTGCCTGAAGATCGGCGATTCCTGGGTACATCTACGTATGTGCGTGTTATGCGGGCACGTGGGCTGTTGCGATAATTCCAAGAACAAGCACGCCACCGCGCATTACCGTGAAACCGGACATCCACTGATCGTTTCTCTCGAAGCTAACGAAGAATGGATGTGGTGCTACGTTGATCGGGTGTTAATCTCCAGCCAGTAAAAGTGGCGTGAGGCAATCACGGCCTATCAGGCGGCATCTGTAAAATCTATATTCGCATCGGGTATCCAGCCTTTCCGGGAACATGTCCGGCGCGAGGTTGGCCTTGATTTTAACGTGCGGGTCGGCATAAATACCGGACCGGTGGTGGTTGGGGAAATTGGTTCCGAACTGGCCATGGAGTATACGGCGATGGGCGATGCGGTCAACCTGGCAGCCCGTATGGAGCAGAGCGCAGAGCCGGGCAGCGTGCAAATCGCGGAGGAGACCTACCGATGTTCTTGCCAGATCTTTATTATTTAAGAGGCCGAGTTTTGGTGGAAGCCGGCGAGTTGGAAGAGGGTTATAATAATTTATCAGATGCATGCTGGGAAGCGAAAGCTCAGCTCTCCCGGCGGAGTCTCTGGCCGATTTTGGCCGCCTTATCAAAATTAGAATCAAAACTCGGAGAGCCAGACAAGGCAGAGTCCAGGCGCCAGGAAGCTCAGCAGGTCATTGCCTTTATCGCCGATCATATTGATGACTCGCGATTAAAGGGGGTGTTCTTGAGTTCGCCTGCAGTGAGGGAATTATGGCAAAACCCATCATACTGACCATCGACGACGAACCCCAGGTGCTCAATGCGATCGAGCGCGATCTGAGAAGGCATTACGCTGCGGAGTACCGCATCATAAAAGCTCCCTCCGGAGAGGAGGCTCTATCGGTAGTAAAACGGCTAAAACAGCGCAATGATCCCATTGCGCTGTTTCTCGTGGATCAGCGGATGCCGAACGTGAGCGGCACAGAGTTTTTGGTTCAAGCGATCAAACTTTACCCAGATTCGCGCAGGGCGCTGCTCACGGCTTACGCCGATACGGAGGCAGCCATCGCCAGCATTAATGAAGTGGGCTTAGACTATTACCTGATGAAACCGTGGGATCCGCCGGAGCAGAATCTCTACCCTATCATCGACGATCTGTTAAGCGACTGGCAGGCCACGGTGGATTTGCCCTACGACGGCATCCGGGTGGCGGGCGCTCTGTGGTCGGCCAAGAGCCATGACGTCAAAGATTTTTTGGCTCGCAACCGCATCCCCTACCAATGGTTGGACATCGAACGCGATGAACAGGCCAGTGAACTTGTGGAAAGCGTCCTGGAGGGACAGAAGCTTTTGCCCGTGGTTTTCTTCCCTGATGGAGACGTGCTCATCGAGCCGGAATTTCGGACCCTGGCCGAGAAGGTCGGACTGCAGACGCAGGCCACCCAGCCTTTCTACGACCTGGTCGTCATAGGCGCCGGGCCGGCCGGATTGGGTGCGGCAGTTTATGGCGCCTCGGAGGGCTTGCGTACGGTAATGATCGAGCGCCAGGCTACCGGGGGGCAGGCTGGAACCAGCTCCCGCATAGAGAACTATCTGGGCTTTCCCAAAGGGATCAGCGGTTCCGATCTTGCCCGCCGGGCAACCGCACAGGCTATTCGCTTGGGAGCCGAGATTCTGACGACCCAGGAAGTGGTCAAGGTAAGGGTCGAAGATCCATACCGCTACGCATGCTTGAATGATGGGACCGAGCTGGGCTGCCGGGCGATGGTGATTGCCACTGGCGTGGACGTTCGCCAACTGGATATTCCAGGAATTGAAAAAGTTACCGGAGCGGGCCTTTACTATGGCGCGGCGCTTAGCGAAGCGGCGAACTACCGGGGCGAGCACGTGTTCGTGGTGGGAGGCGCAAACTCGGCGGGCCAGGCTGCCATGTTCTTTTCACGGTACTGCGATCGCGTGACGATGCTGGTGCGCGGCAGTTCCCTCACCAAGGGGATGTCGCAATACCTGGTCGATCAAATCGAAGCCACCGATAATATCGATGTGCTGGTTCACACTGAAGTCGTAGAAGTGTTCGGTGACAACAAGCTGGAGGCGGTCCGAGTGATCAACAATCAGACTGAGGAGACGCAAATCTGTGAGACTCCAGCCATGTTCGTGTTCATCGGAGCCAGAGCTTACACGGATATACTGGAAGGCGTAGTGGAACGCAACCGGGCGGGGTTCATCATAACCGGATCGGACCTGAAAACAAAAAATGGTCGCTGGCCGAAGAGTTGGAAGGTGAAGCGCGACCCCTTTTTATTGGAGACTAGCGTCCCAGGAATCTTCGCGGCCGGAGATGTACGCCAGGGCGCGGTCCGGCGCGTGGCTTCGGCCGTTGGCGAGGGAGCCATCGCCGTAAGCCTGGTCCACCAACATCTGAAGACGGTGTAAGATCTCAAGCGGATTGAGTTGAGTAAGCTGAACATAGATCACGTCACCATCGCCGGCAACGGGCTTGAAATATTGCGGGCACGGTTCGGCGAGATTGGGTTGGACGCGCATTACGGTGGGGTGCACTCGAACCGGATCACGCACATGGCGCTGCTGGGCTTTGACGACGGATCGTACATTGAATTGATCTCCACCATCGAATCCGGTTTGGAATCACCGTGGTGGCACCAACACATCGTGCAGGATGCCGGCCCGTGCGCATGGGCGGTGCAGGTTGGGGATATCGGGCGCGAAGCTGAGAGAATCGCCAGCCTGGGAATGGCGGTGCGAGGTCCCACTTACCACCAGCGAGAGCGACCTGATGGGAAACTGATTGAGTGGGACCTGGCTTTTCCCGGCGCGCACGAACCCGGCTGGAAGTTGCCATTCCTTATCGCAGATCGCACTCCGAGGGCGCTGCGGGTGCAGCCCTCGCCAAGCGTTTCCGGGAGAGAACTGGTCGGCGTGAGCAGAGTAATTCTGGGGGTTAATGATTTATCCCAATCCAGCAGTCTGTTTATGCACCTGTATGCGTGGGCAGCGCCTGAAATGGAAGAAGATCGCACCTTTGGGGCCCGCCTGGCGGCCTTCCCTGATCAACCCGTGATTCTGGCACAACCGCTGGGCCCGAACTGGTTGCAGAAGCGGCTCGACATGCTTGGGGAGAGCCCGTGCGGCTACCTGATTGGCAGCCGGGATTGGAACACGTCGGTTGAAAAGAGAAATCTAATCAACGCTCAGCGTTGGTTTCAACAAGATGTCGCCTGGTTCGATCCGGCACATCTGGGCGAGATCCGCCTTGGCGTGATGTGTCCATAGAGGAGAAAATTAATATGACCTCCGATACCAAATACAGTGCGCCAGCGCCGCCGATCCCGCCACCTTTAAGGGGTTCAGAAGCCGGAACGTTCGCCCATTATTCGGTGACAGTAAGACTTCCCGATATCGGCCGGCGCATGATCGCGGAAAATGATTTTTCGATGGAGATCGCGGGAAATCTAGCGGCTCTGATCGGTGAAATTCCAGAAGGACTTATCTGCCCGTTGAAAGATCGATCCGCACCAGACTTTGGCGCGTGGACCCGGTATATTGAGCCATACCTGGGACAGAACTGGCTGGAAGTGCCATGGTTTTTTGCGGAGACATATTTCTACCGGCGAGCTTTGGATGCGATCGGCTACTTCGAGCCCGGTCCCGGTCATGGCCTTGATCCGTTCGCCTGGCAAAAGCGCCAGGGTTTAGAGGCTAATGCGGAGGCGATTGGATCACTGGCCTCAGGCCTCAGTATGCAGTTAGCGGAAGATGATAGGGATGAACAGGCAAAGTTGAGGCGAGTAGTCAAGAAGAACCTGTGGGGGAATCAGGCGGATTTAAGCTTGTGGCCGGCCGGTGATGGGGAGGGTCCCGGCAGGGCAGAGGAGGCCGACCGAGACGAACGCATCCTGGTAGATGACAGCCAAAACGTGAGCAAGTTCTTGAGCGACAAGCAGCGTAAACACGGGCGCGTCGATTTCATCATGGATAACGCCGCGTTGGAATTGGTCAACGATCTGGCCCTGGCAGACTACCTGTTGGGAACGGGTTTGACAGTCAGTGTCCGCCTGCACCTCAAATCCCATCCCACCTTTGTCTCAGATGCTATGGTCAAAGATGTACAGCTCGCAATCGCGTATTTGTACGCGAGCTCAGATTCGCAAGTGCAGGATCTGGGTAAGCGCCTGGAACAGCATGTGCGGGCGGAACGTTTTCAGCTGGTAGAAGATTTCTTCTGGACCTCCCCCCTGGCTTTCTGGGAAATGCCGGCAACCCTGCGAACGGAACTATCGTATGCGGATTTGTTGATCAGCAAAGGCGATGCCAACTACCGGCGTTTGTTGGGCGACCGCCACTGGCCGTTCATCACGCCGGCTGAGGATGTGCTGCGCTATGTACCGGCGCCCCTGGTTGCACTCCGCGTGTGCAAATCCGAGGTGATTGTGGGATTAAGGCCGGGACAACCCGAAGAACTGGACCAGGTTGACCCTGATTGGAAGATCAATGGAGAATGGGGAATGATTCAATTTGTAAGACCGTAGCATCTTCCCGGAAGCTCGAAGCTTCCGGGAAGATGCCTGTCGCATTCTACTGCGACCACTCAGTTGGCCGGCGGTCCCAACGATGTTCCTGCAATTCAGCATGTAGATCTTCCGGAAGCGGTCCAGCCGGGCTGGCGGCCATGTTGCTCTCTACGTGGCGCAATTTGCGCATACCGGGGATGATGGTGCTCACCGCCGGGTTGTTCAAAATGAAACGGAGGGCTATCTCCGCCATAGTCATCCCCTCTGGAATCAGGGGCTTAAGCCTGTCAGCCCGTTCGACGCTGGCTTCCAGGTTTTCCGGAACAAAGTAGGTGTTGCGCCAATCGCCTTCCGGCCAGGTGCTGTCTTTGGTCAAGGTGCCGGCGAGAGAGCCTTCGTCGAACGGCACGCGGGCAATAACGGCAATATCCAGCTCCTGGCAGGCAGGGAAGAGCTCATCTTCGGGAGCCTGGTCGAAGATGTTGTAGATGACCTGGACGGCGTCAATAAAACCGCTGCGCACGGTCTTTACCCCATTCCAGGGTTCCCAACGGTTAATGCTGATCCCTGCTGCGTTGATCAATCCCTGTCTTTTGAGTTCGCCAATCTTTTGAACCCAGCGGTCATCTTCCAACCAGGAATCCTCCCAGGTATGGAATTGAATCAGATTGATGCTTTCCAACCCAAGGTTTTCCAGGCTGCGATGGACATACTCGTCAATATACTCAGGAGGAAAACAATCGTCCAGGTTAAACTCCCGGCGGCTGGGCCATTGGCGGTTTTTGGGAGGAATCTTTGTAGCTGTGTACAATCGCTTGCCAGGATAGGCCTTCAGGATGCGGTTCAACAATCGTTCGCTGTGCCCATTTCCGTACGCCCAGGCAGTATCGAAGAAATTACAGCCTAACTCTACGGCCCGGTAAAGCGAGCGCAGCGATGCTTCATCGTCAGAGCCTTTCCAGTCCCCGCCCATCCCCCACATACCATAACCGATTTCACTGACCATCCAGCCGGTTCGTCCAAAGCGACGATAGTTCATGGGTAGCCTCCTTGTCTTAGAATGACGGTCTACGAAAGTGTTAGTTGCAACAATGACGCAAATTGCTAAAAAACCGATATACTAGTCAGGATTATTATCCACAACGGCAAAACAAGCCTGTATAAATGGAAAAGCAGGCCCCTACAGGCCCGCTCGTGGCGACTTTTATCGAAGTTTACAAGGAGATGGCCCATGTTCGCGACCATGCTCAGGCTTTCAATCGGCGTAATTTCCTTGATCACCGGGCGCCAGCTTTACTGGCTATATTCTGGCGGCGTTGCATTTATAACTGCTTTCTTTCTATCACCGCTGTTCTATAACCTGGGGGCGGGCCTGGATCTATTCTTCACCGCGTTGGGGATTGGCGTAGTCGCGGCGTTCCTGACATTTCTGGTTGGAAGGGTCATGGTGGCGCTGCTGTCCTTCTTTGCTGGCGGATACCTGCTTGTGATGATGCCCAGTACCTTGGGCTGGGGGACTGAATGGTTTTCCTGGATCTTTTTTGTTATTGCCGGCATCGTCGCCACGCTGTTGGTACTCGTCTGGTTTGACTTTACCCTGATCCTGCTGTCGTCGTTAACCGGCGCAACCCTGATCGTTCAAACGGTGCAGTTGAGTGTGTTCAACATCAACATCGCGTTTTTTGCCCTGGCGATCTTTGGGATGGTTACGCAGGCGATTTTGCTTCAATATTGGCCAACGGAAGAAGGTGAGGAGACCTGAGAGCTAACGAATAAAAAATCTTGGCTCAGGCGTGTCCATATACGGTTCCTGGACCTGTTCCAACGCAGCTCGCGCGGCGTCGTAGTCCCGTTGGATCCTCATCAGGCGCGTATCTCTTGCCATGGCCTCCAGCCAAACCTGTTCATTGAGCTGTCTTGCCCTGGGCTCGGTCCAGCCCGCCGAACCAGCGGGTGTTCGCAGATGGCTGAGCTCGCGCTCTTGCATATCCTGCTCGGCTAAATTGAGCCCCGTTTCTTTGGTGCTTTCCAGCTCGCTGATGATCCAATTGGCGGTCTTATAAACCGCAATCGCTGATTCAGCGTCCTCGTTGCGGGCTAAGATTTCGGTTAATTGATTAATCAGTTGTCTCGCGGTATCTTCAAGGGGCAAAACCATTTTTACCTCCAAGGTTTTCCAGTACAGATTCGCACAATCACTTGTGTCCGACCATTTGTTCTATTTTACCACATAAAGCGATCTGTTGATTTTTCCAGTTCGCTCTAATATAATCTTTTCAGGATGTGCGTTCGACTGTCTCATCTCGCGATCAGCCTGTTTTTCGGTCTTTTTTGTTTAGGAGCGACGTTATTTTTCGTTAAGGGTCAGACGCTTTCGGCTTTGGCTGCCGATTGTGAAGTCCCCACCAGCCATCCTACGATCCAGAGCGCCGTCGACGATGCCCTTTGCCACACGATCAGGATATCCAGCGGGACTTACGCCGAGAAATTAATGATTACCCGCAGCGTTTCCCTGATAGGAGCCGGGCCGGATCTAACCATCCTGGATGGAGAAGAGTCTGGCCGTCCGCTGACCGTGGATGGATCAGCCAGCGAACAGGAAGTCTCGGTTTTTCTGGCGGGCGTAAGAGTGAGGAATGGCGACGCGACTGGCGCGAGCACTCCGATGACTGGAGGGGGAATATTGGTTACTGGAGGGGCGAGGGTAGATGGAGAAAATCTACAGATCGACAATAATCTGGCCAGTTCCTCTGTTTCCGGCTATGGCGGCGGCTTGGCTATCCGTGGCGGTTCAGTTTTTTTTACGGACACACGCATCCTATCGAACACGGCGAATGAACGGGCGGGTAATTCTGAAGGCAATGGTTACGGCGGTGGTCTGTATGTGGAAGATGGCGCACTGCGCCTGTTGAATAGCCAGGTGGTAGAAAACCTGGCTTCTTTCCGAGCAAACGGCAGCCATGAGGCCGCCGGAGGTGGATTGTATATAACGAAAGACACGCAGGCGTTTTTGAGCGGTAACGTTTGGACGGGCAATATCGCCCGAGGCGAGCAGAGCAGCCCATGCAGCCTGGTTGACTGTTCGAGTGAAGTCGATAACGAAGGCGGCGGCGCAGTGGGAGTTTTTCTTTCGTCCGGGAGTGCGGCGATTACGATAACCAATGACATTTTTGCCGGCAATGTTGCCAATGATGTGGTCACAGCAGAGCAGAATTCGGGGCACGGCGGGGCGATCTCCTTCAATACCACAGGAACCGGCCGGATCACGGCCACGTTGAGGGGGGTTACGCTGCAGCAGAACCTGGCGGCCCGGACGAGCGCCAGCGCCGGCGAGGAAGGGCGTGGCGGCGCGATTTACGCGCGGCGGACCGATCTGGAAGTCAAACAAGCTTTGTTGTTCGACAACCGTGCGGTGGAGGAGGGCAATGGGAGCGGCGGCGGGATCTATTTCCATTTTCCGGGGGACGGAGAATCCTTTGAATTGGAGAACAGCGTATTAGCCGGAAATATGGCCTGCACAACAAATGATTGTGGCGACGGCGCCCAAGTTTATATCGACTACTCCAATGCCATCTCGAATACTGCCCGGATCGTCCATACGACCATTGCCGGTGCTGGCCTTAATCCCAGGCAGGGCATCTTCTATACAACCCCGTTCGGCGGCGACAGCCTTTACATCACGAACACGATCATCGCCAGCCACGCTGTAGGCATTGAAAATAACAATCCACTGAGCGAGGCACGGGCCCGCTTTATCCTCTTTCACGGCAACAGTACGGACCACGTGGGAACGGCTTTTCCAGACACAATCGGGCACGTACCAGGGCAACCTGATCCCCTTTTTGTCGACCCGGAGGATCAAGACTACCACATTCGATCGGGCTCTCCGGCCATAGATAACGGTACGAATGCAGGGATATCTGAGGATATTGACCTTGACATCCGACCTCAGGGCGATGGCTTTGATATCGGGGCGGATGAATTTCAAGTTTCTGCTCCCGCTGATACGCCGACCGTTCCCTCTTCCACCACCCCGACCCCGTCACCAACGGCAACCGCTACGCCGCCAATCCCGCCAACGGCTTTACCCCCTGCCAGCAAGAACTTTTTACCCCTGGTGATCCGTTAATGAGCTTATTTGAGTCCCCTGATATCATCGAGGGGAGGGTTTGCATGGTTACCGGATCGACGTCGGGAATCGGGCGGGAGACGGCCCGCGCCCTGGCACAGCGCGGCGCCCGGGTGGTCCTGGTCAGCCGTAACGCCGAGAAATGCGCGGCGACAATGGAACAGATCAAGAAGCAGACCGGCAATGCTCAGGTAGATTATCTGGCGGCGGACCTGTCTGCTCAGGCCGAAATTCCGGATCTGGTCCAGCGGTTCCACCAACGCTACGACCGTCTGGATGTGCTGATCAACAACGCCGGCGGTTTTTTCTTGAGCCGGCGCGAGTCGGTGGATGGCATCGAGATGACTTTTGCCCTGAACCACCTCAACTACTTCCTGCTCACCAACTTACTCCTGGATACGCTGATTGCCAGCGGCAAGCCCGGGGCGGCATCGCGGATCATCAATGTGTCTTCGGATGCCCATCGCGGGTCTCGGATTAACTTTAACGATTTGCAGATGAAGCGCCGCTACAGCGGGATGGAGGCCTACGGCCAGTCCAAGCTGGCAAACGTGCTTTTCACATATGAGCTCGATCGCCGGCTGGCTGCAGCAGGGGTGAAAGAAAAGGTTACCGCGAATGCTCTGCACCCGGGCTTTGTGCGCACCAATCTGGCCGGAGATAACGGCCCGTTGGTGCGCATCATCATGCGCCTGGTCTACGTCATTGCTGGACGGAGCCCGGAACAGGGAGCCGAGACCACCGTATACCTGGCCTCTTCGCCGGAAGTCGAAGGTATATCGGGGAAGTATTTTGTGGATTGTGAACCGGTGAAGACGGATCCAGCGAGCTACGATGAGGAAACTGCGAAGCGTTTGTGGGAGGTAAGCGCTCAGATGGTTGATTTGAAGCCGGAGATCACCTAAAGGCGCCGCCGAGGACGGCGGCGAGAGCATGGTTGGGCAAGCTATGATGAGGAAACTGCGAAGCGTTTGTGGGACGTAAGCGCTCAGATGGTTGATTTGAAGCCGGAGACCATCTAAAGGCGCCGCCGAGGACGGCGGCGGGAGCAGGGTTAGGCGGCGACGGGAGCGTGGTTAGGCGGCCGCGGGAGCAGGGTAAAAGGCTATGAGTGTGCCTGGTTGGCTTTGATGGCGAGCGCTGAATAAATCTCCTGGAAAGTACGGCTTGGCCGCGCAGCCAAAAGCTGCGTCCGGACAAAGCCGTTGCGGGCTGCCAGGTCTTCCCAGTTCGAGTAAGCGATGGGGTGAGGAACCCAGGGATTACCGCGCGCGATGTTGTATTCCACCAGGATAAACTTGCCCCCAGGCCTCAGATAGCCGTGAAGCAGCTGCAAAACGCTATTCTTATCCCGGATAAAGTGCAGGGCGTTTGCCATTACCAGACCATCCAGCGCAGGCAGGTTGAGGGGTTGGCAGAAGTCGGCGACCAGATAATGGGTGCGGCCGGGGGGGCGCTCTGGAAAGCGAGCCTGTATTGAGCGGGCTTGATCGCGAAGAGCGCGGCGGTCTTTATCTATTGAATAGATTTCCGCGGATGAGCCGACCAGCTCCGCCAATGCCAGGGTGAAGGCCCCTCGCCCCGAGCCAATGTCGGCCCAGATCCCGCCCGGTTCTGTGATTCCTTTCCGCAGCAAGTTAAGGTGGTCGTTATGATCCATAGCAGCAATAATCAGTATATAATTATGATATAATAAGGCAATATTGTTTGGAGGTAAATTATGATTGCCAAAGTGATGGTGTCTTTTCCTGAAGAGTTTCTCGATGAAGTTGATCGCCTCGCCAAGGAGGAACATCGTAGTCGAAGTGAACTTGTTAGAGAAGCAATTCGCCTGTATATTTCTTTAAGGCGGGAAAAAACACGCCCCGAAAAAAACCTTCGTGTGCGTGAGGCTGTGGAAATCCAGGATCGAATCTCAAAAATTGCCCCTGGTATTGGGGAAGACAGTGTATCCGATATTCGTCGTTGGCGAGAACAACTTAGTCGATCTTCGTGACCAGCCAGTATGAGCACAGCCGCTCTCATACTGGATTCCTCGGTGTTCATAAAATGGTACCGACAAGGAGAAGTACTCGCAGAGCGAGCCTTGGTTTTACGAAAAGCTTACCTGGAAGGACAGCTAACTATTCTCGCACCAACCTTATGCCTTTATGAACTAGCCAACGTGCTCCGCTACAAAGATGACTTGACCGCAGAGCAGGTCCAATTAGCTGTTCAAAGCATGTTCGATATTGGAGTTGAGTGGATTTCTCCGTCACGCGAAATATTGAACAAAGCAATAGAGATCGCCCGTACATACCACACTACGGTTTATGATGCTGTGTTTGTTGCTTTAGCCACGATTTTGGATATGATTTTCATTACCGCCGATAAACGCTTGGCCGACGGTTTGGCGTCCTTGCCTGCAGTTAAATTTCTCGGTGAGCTCGACATCGAGTCCTTAACATCCCCCTAATAAAGATCCACATTAACGCTGTTCAGATCAGCACATTGAACCTAATGCCCGCAGCTAGAGCAGGCATGGCCGCTGCACGCGCTGCAGCTCGGGGCGCTCTGCGCCAACGCCCGCCCGTCAGAGTGGGCGAAGAACACCGAGAGCGTTCGGGAGGTGTGCTCCCCCTGGCAGCTCTGGCAGGGGATGGGCACATCGGCGTCTTTTATCGGGCGCAATGCATCGAAGCGAGTTCGGCAGTCCAGGCAAACGTATTCGTAGATCGGCATGGTTTTTGATATCCAAAGTCAATTACTTCGTGATGATCCAAAATTATTTTAATCCCGGCATGCACTCCGGTCAATGGACATTTCTTCGAGAACAATCACTAGCGCTCGTCGCATAGATGGCAAGCTGACAGGTTCTTTGAGATGGATTTTGCCATGTTCGTCAATTATTGCTTCAAGAGTTATGGGCATCATATACCTCTATGTCTCAATTATACTCTTGTTAAAGCATGAGAGGGAAAGTTGTGCAAATTTTTGGTCCTCGCAGGACAAACCCATCTTGGGCAAAAGAGGCAAGCTTAACGCTTCCTCAGAATTTGGGCACTAACTTTCCCTCATTTTAATTTTAGCGCATTTTTGAAAATTTTCAAGACCTATTCTTAATCTCAATAAAGTTCCGCTTGCCGACCTGCAGCACTCCCGGGTGCGGGAACTTTTCGTTGGGATCGGTTAGGGTCTCGCCATCCAGACGTACACCACTTTGCTTGATCAGCCGGCGTGCTTCGCTGCGGCTGGATACCAGGCCGGAGTCCTCCAAGACATCCAAAACAGTTTGATCTGCTTTAAGGTGGTATTCAGGCATCTTTTCGGGCAGTCTACCCTTTTGAAATACTTGCACGAAGCTCTGTTCGGCTACCGCGGCGGCTTCCGGGCCGTGAAAGATATCCACAATCTCGCGAGCCAGCATCATCTTGGCGTCGCGCGGATGCAGACGCCCGGATGCTACGTCCCGCTCCAGATTAGCGATCTCCTGCGCGGTCCAGCGGGTCACCAGCCGGAAGTAATCGCCCATAGCGTGGTCCGGAATGCTCATCACCTTGCCGTACATGTCCTCGGGAGCCGCCAGGATGGGGATATGGTTGCCAAGGGACTTGCTCATCCGGACTACTCCATCTGTGCCCGGCAGAATACCCATTAGGATAGCGATGTTTGGCTTGACTCCCAAAAAGGTCATGATTTTGCGGGCGGCGGTGACGATATTGAAGAGCTGCTCGGTTCCGCCTACCTGCACATCAGCCCGCAGCGCGTATGCATCGTAGCCCTGCATAATGGGGTAAAAGGTCTCGTGCTGGTATACGGGATCGCCCTGCTCCCAGCGTAACCGGAAGTTTTCTCGATTGATAAACTGCTGGAGGGTGAAATTCGAGGCCAACTTAATCAGGTCTGCAAAGACCAACCGGGAAAGCCATTCGGCATTGTAGCGCACCGCGGTCTTCTCACGGTCCAGGATTTTGAAGGCTTGTTCGGCGTAAGTGCGGGCGTTCGCCTCAACTTCTTCGGGCGATAGCTGCGGACGGAGCTGGTCTTTGTCAGAAGGGTCACCGATCAGAGATGTAAACGTGCCGATCAGAAAGATCACCTCGTGACCGAGCTCTTGAAACTGGCGCAACTTGCGGATGGTGATGGTATGCCCCAGGTGCAAATCCGTAGAGGTTGGGTCGTATCCGCAATAGACGCGCAAAGGACGGCCCTCTTCTTGCGCTTCGATCAGTCGCTGGCGCAGCTCCTCCGCCATCGCCTGCTTAAGGGCCTCATCGCCATATTCGGTACCCTGCATCAGGTAAGTGACTTGTTCATCAATGTTCATAATAATAACCGGTTTCTCGCTGGTGCAGATCCTGCAGGTTGCTGCGCTCCAGAATGTGCTTCAATATTCGTTCTCCATCTTCAAACCCGACCCTTCCGATGGTTTTTCCATACGCCTGGACATCGCCCAGGGTGCGAAATTCAAAATGAGCGTCTTCGCCCAGCACGTGGATTTTATTCCCCCAATTCGAGGGAAAAACTTCGACTCGCTTGATCTGGTCCCATTCCAAATGAACGCGACGCAGGCCGTTGCTGAAGGCAATTCCGCCATCCTGGAGGCGCACATAAGTGTGCCGGTCCAGCCAATTTCCCAGGCTGATGCTTAGAGCAGCCAGCAGGAGCAGGATTCCCAGGACAGGCACCACGGGAAGGACTGGCTGATCACTCTGCTTCAGGATAAACCATCCCGCCAGAACCATCAGTGCGGTGCCCCAGGCAATTAATTCGCCGCGCCGGGAGTTCAGTTCGGGGCGGAACTCTTGCTGATCGGTCACGTTCTTCATGCCGGTATTATAAATTAATTCCCGCAGCAAAGAGAACCTTGCGAAGGTTTTACGCCCATACGTTGATCCTGGAAATCCAACCTTCGCAAGGTTTTGCACCAAGGTCGAGTCTGGCAATCTACGCGCATCCCGCGGTATAATTCGCAAAGTTAAAGAGGAAATTATGCAAGCTCCGGTACTGGTATTGAACGCGAATTTTGAGCCCATCAACGTGTGCAACACGCGGCGGGCGATTGGATTAGTATTGACTGGTAAAGCCAGCCTGATCCTCAACGGGCGTGGAGAGATCAAGACTATCTCCCAGACTTTTCCGCGCCCATCGGTCATTCGCCTTGAACGGATGGTCAGGCGCCCCAGGCCGAGGATCAAGCTGACCAAACGCGAAATTTTGCGGCGGGATAATTTCACCTGCCAGTACTGCGGGAACACATACTCCTATTTAACCATCGACCACGTATTCCCGCGCCGGCTTGGTGGGAAGCATGTCTGGGAGAATCTCGTGGCGGCCTGCCCATCCTGCAACCACCGCAAGGGAGGGCGGACTATCGAACAGGCCCAGATGCGCCTGCTGCGGAGTCCGAAAGAGCCGCCGTCTTCGATGACCTACATATTTGGTCGCCATCTTTCGGACAACGAGGATTGGGTGCCGTTTATTGAGGGCTGGTAATAAAAATGGAAATCGATTGCTAAAATTGGATTTCCATAAAATCTCGAGCAAGGTTAACTTCTCCCCCAAACGTTTTTCGGGCTTCCAGCGTTAAGTACTCCGGATCAATGCTCCTGGCATTGTAGTGGATTAAGAGTAGAGATTTCGCGCCGGCCTGGGCAGCTACCTCGCCGGCCTGGGACGCCGAGGAATGCCCGGGCGAGGCGCTGGCGCATTCGTGGATCAGCATATCGGCATTCTCGGCCAGCCTTACAACCTGCTGGCAAGGCTCTGTATCGGAGGAGTAGGCCAAAATTTTGCCTGACTGGGGGAATTCTATTCTCAAGCCAATCGTAGGGATCAAATGACATACCGGCGAGGAAAGCACTCGCCACTCCTCGCAATCGCTGAGGATTGTCCGCTCCTCTTCGGGCAGCCGCTCGAAAAGTACCGGGAAGAAGTTCGGCCATTTTTCCCAGGCATAAGCCGCCATCACCCGTTGCGTGCGGTCAATCGTGTGATCCAATCCGTACACGTTCAAGGGCTGGCGCCGGCCCATCAACCAGGTATCCATCAGCAGCAAGGGCACACCGGAGACATGGTCGGGGTGGAAATGGGTCAGAATTAAGTCGGTCAGCGTGTTCGGATCGACCCCAGCCCGTTCCAGGCGAAGGATTGGATTGCTTACGCAATCGATCAAAAGCCGACGTTCCTTTCCGACCAGGATCATGTGGGTGTTTTCGTGGTTTTCAGCAGGGACGGCATTGGCTGATCCCAGGATGATTAATTTCGGCATTCAAGTTCCCTTCTGGCGGGCCAAGATAATCTTATCTACCCCCAAAAATCAAAGGAACCAGTTTTGGTGTAACGAAAACTTCCAGCAAGGCTGCTCCGAGCAGGAGAGGCAAAACCAGTCCAACGATCACCTTTGTCCAATCCCCAAAGGCTTGCAGCCAGGCTTCCCCGATCGTCTTTCCCGGGCTGGGCGCCGCCAGTGTGCCTCCCAGGCGCAGGATGGCCGCGCCCACCAGGATGATTGCCGGCACCTCCAGGATGCCATGCGGGACGACGAAGGCCAGCATAAATAGCCAGGGCGAGATGCCTGCACCGGCGACTGCTCCTGTGAAGTAGCCAATCAGCATCATGGGAACCATGAGGACCAATATTCCCAAAACTCCAAAGGAGAATATGCCCAGGACGGTCGCCAGCATCATGACCCTCAGGTTGTGCAGCCAGACGGCGGATACATTTTCAACCGAGAAGAAACGGATCGCCTCCAACCCGGTTACGAAGCCCTTTCCCAGGTTCTCCAGCTGGAGCGCATCAGCGGGCAGGACGAAGACCCGGGCCTGCCCGGCTCCGACTACCATCCCAACTGCCAGGGTGGCGGCAATCAGGCCAAGCGGCATGTTCAGACGTCGCAGGGTTGGAAAAACTTCCTTTTGATACCAGTCAAAGGGCGAAGTAGCGTGACCGATGAACGCTCTCCAAAAGGTGCTGATCCCCCAGCGCAGGTTGATCACGTCCAGCTCGCGTCCCAGCAGTTCTTCCCGGTTGAACTTGGACACGCCCGTCCTGATCAGGAGCGCGGCGACTACGATTTGACCGATGATGGCCCACCAAAGCACATCATAGTTGGCCCAAAACATCACGACACTTTCCCCCTGGATCAAAAATGTCATCGGGATAATGATGAAGGAGGCCAGCAGGTTGGCAGCCCGCACCGAAGTTGTTTGGGAGGAGACGACAACGGCGCCGCTTACCATTACGACGGCCTGCACAGTTGTGAGCAGCAGGATCTGGACCAACAAATCCGGTTCCGGCGTCCAGCCGATTTTGCGGTAAAGGCCAATCAAATAGACGCCGATCCCGATATAGCTGGCTATCAGCGGCGGAACGGTAGCCGCCAGCAACTTGCCCAAATAAAGCTGCCAATCACTCAAAGGGCTGCACAACAGCGGTTCAATGCTGTGGCGTTCTTTTTCTCCAACGAAGCTTTCCAGAGCAATGACCAGGGAGACGGAGATCGGAAAAAAACCGACCACCATCAGTAAGAAAGGCATCAACCGGTCACCGACAGCGGTCGCGCCGTAGCGCTGGACGAAATTCGCCGCCTGGTGGGCGGTGAAGTTCATCAAACTGGGAAACAGCACAGTGAGCACCAGGATGGGAATGATGATGCGCCAGTCCCGAAATTGATCGCGGATCTCGCGACGGGTGATGATCAGCGCCGGGCGAAGTTCAGCGAGCATCCGGCACCTCCATGGTCTCATAGGCGTGATTGATCGCCTTTAGATAGACCTGCTCCAAACTGCGAGGGATCTCGTGCAGGCTGATGACCGGAACATCCTGTTCAAGCAGCGCCCGCAGGAGACGGGGGTTGGCGTGTTCCGGTTGAATGGCGTGGTAACGGAACCAATCGGTCCCTTGTGCGGTGATCCTTACCCCAGCGGGCACTTGCGGGCTGCGACCATTTAGAGCGGATCCCAGCCGCACTTCAAATTCAACCGGTCCGAGCAACGTCTCCTTGAGCGCCTTGGGCGTGCCCTGGACGATGATCTTGCCGCGGCGGATGATGGCAATCTGGTCTGCCAGCTCTTCCGCTTCAGCCAGATTGTGGGTGCAGATTACGATGGCGCGTTCGGCCGAACGCAAGTCCCGAATCGAATCGCGCACCAGGCGAGCGCTTTCCGGGTCCATGGCGGAGGTCGGCTCATCCAACAACAGCACTGGTGGGTCGTGGAATAGCGCCCGGGCCAGGGCCAGCTTCTGGCGCATCCCTTTCGAAAACTCACCAATCCGTTGGCGACGCACATTCTGCAGGCCGAATTTCTCCAGGAGCTGGTCCACTCGTTTGCCGCGGCTTGCCGGATTCAAACCATACAACTGTCCGAAAAAATCCAGGTATTCAGCGGCGGGCATGCGACCATAAAGCCCATGCTGTTCCGTTAATACACCCACCGCAGCACGCACTTTTGCACCCTGCTCCACCACATCGTATCCGGCCACGCGCGCCCAGCCCCGGGAGGGCTTGAGCACAGAGGTCAACATACGCACGGTCGTTGTTTTGCCGGCGCCGTTGGGACCGAGCAGCGCTAAAACCTCACCAGCACGGACATGGATGCTGACCCCATCCACAGCCAGGAAACTATCGAATAACTTGCAGAGGCCTTCAGTGACGATCATTAAACGTATGAACCGGAGCTAATTTCAAGTTGGATGAATTATATTGCAGCCAGCGGATTTCGAACTTTCAAAGTTCTAAGTTTCAGTCCTGCGCGTCGGCGGTTCCGGGAGAAAATCCGAATTGCTGCCGGTGCCTCCAAATTAATGTCCCCACAGACAGCACGGCGACGACTAACATCAGGATTTGATTGGCATTGATACCCGCTACCCTGGACGGGTCCAGGCGCAAAAATTCCAACAAAAACCGTCCGAGAGGATATATGATCAAATAGACCAGGAAAAGGTCTCCAGGCTTAAGTCTATCCTGGTAGCGGCGACCCAACCAGAGTAGCAGCCCCAGATTGGCTAAGTTCCAAAGTGATTCATAAAGAAAGAGAGGATGGTAATATGCCTGGTCCTGAAAGCCGGGAAGGCGGTATTGAGGGTCGATATAAATTCCCCAGGGCAAATCCGTCGGTCTTCCGTAGAGCTCCTGGTTGACGAAATTTCCCCACCTTCCGATTGCCTGGGCCAAAGCGAGCGCAGGCGCGGCTATATCGATCCACACCAGGAAATTCAGTTTGTTGCGGCGAGCAAAAAAATACAGGGCGATTAATCCGCCGATTATTGCTCCAGGGATGCCCAACCCGCCTTGCCAGATGGCAATTGCATCCAGGGGATGGGTGAGATAAAACTCGGTTGTAATCCCGACCGCTTTCATCGATTCGGGAGGCGTGAGGATGTGCCAGATCCGTGCTCCGATAATGCCTGCAATCAAGACCCAGACTAACGCATCCCAGACGAGTTCACCATTCAAGCCCCTGCGCCGGGCCTCGCGCTCGGCCAACCAGGCGGCGGCCACGACGCCTATCATGATTATGATCCCATAATAGCGGATAAATAACGGTCCTACCTCAATTCCCATATTTTCTCCTCTGACGCTTATCGATTCGAGCGCGCCTGGCGGCGAATATCCAGGATGCGCTGCACCGCCGTGAAATTCGCCAGCAGCGCGATGATCCACAGGCCGATTTCCGGAAAGTTAATCAGCAAGGCCGGCGCCAATACCAGGTATCGCTCCAGGCGGGTCAGAACACCCACTTTCGTGTCGTAACCCAAGGATTGAGCCCGGGCGCGCACATACGAGACCAGAACCGAGCCAGCCGCTGCCAGGTAAGTCAGACCGGAAAGCAGCCAATCATCGTTTACCAGGAAATAAACTAACAGCCCGGCAAATATCACCAATTCGGAGTAGCGATCTGTTACCGAGTCGACAAAAGCGCCAAAAACTCCCGACTCACCGCGCAGGCGGGCCATGGTACCGTCCAAAGCGTCCACGGGCCCCATTAGAAGGATCAAGATGCCGCCTGCCACCATGTTGCCCTGGGCGAGGAAAAATGCGCCCAGCGTGTTGCCTATCAGGCCCAAAATCGTCATAGTGTTGGGCATCAGACCCAGGCCGTTTAGAAAGCCTGCAACGGGATCCAAAATCGCCTTAAAACGATTCCGCATCTGGTCTGTAAAAGTTAAGCGTTCATTATTTTTCGCGGCGTGTTCCACTTAAGGGTTACCTTCCTTATCTCAAGGTAATTCGATTTCATCTTCCGGGCTCATCAAGACCTCGCGCTCGCGACCACCTCCTTGGGCCGGTCCAACGACGCCTAGATCCTCCAACTCGTCGATCAGGCGGGCGGCGCGCGGATAACCAATTTTCAACCGCCGCTGGAGCAATGATGCGCTTGCCCGCTGGGATTTGCGTACAACTTCCACCGCCTTGGGAAGTAGGTCATCCTTGTCGGCCAGAGCCGCATCCTGCTCCAACAGCTCTTCCCAAGGGGGTTCTCCGGAATCTTCTTCCGTGTGCGCTTTTTGCCAGAAGGTGATGACCTTCTCGATCTCCTGGTCTGTGATCAGAACACCCTGGGCCCGGATGGGATGGGCGACTTCGGGAGGCAGGAAGAGCATATCGCCGCTTCCCAACAGGTTTTCTGCGCCGGCGCCGTCCAGAATCACGCGTGAATCGACCGAGGATGCGACCGCAAATGAGATGCGCGCCGGGAAGTTTGCCTTGATTAATCCGGTGACGACATCGGTGCTGGGTCGCTGGGTTGCTACTACCAGGTGGATGCCGGTAGCGCGCGCCATTTGGGCCAGGCGAACCAGTGTGTGCTCGGTCTGGTCAGGAGCCGACATCATTAAATCGGCCAGTTCATCCACCATCACCACGATATGCGGTAAGGTCTCCTCGGGTTTGCGTCGCCGGATCTTCCGGTTATAGGTGTCAATATTTCGAGAGCGGGTTGATTCCAACAGCTTATAGCGCCGGTCCATCTCGACGGTTGTCCAGCGTAACACACCCAGAATCCGTTCCAGCTCGGTCTCCACCTTGCCGTAAAGATGGGGAAGCCCGTTGAACCGCACGAGTTCGACCATCTTGGGGTCGATCATGACGAGCCGCATGTCCTCTGGCGTGTTGTTCATAACCAGACAGGCGGTCAGCGCGGCGATGCATACCGACTTGCCGGAGCCAGTCGTGCCAGCGATGAGCAGGTGGGGCATGCGCGCCAGGTCAGCGACCACGGCCTGGCCGGATACGTCCCTCCCCAAGGCAATGGTTAGCGGTGATCCGAAAGTGTAAAATGCCTCCGTCTCCAGGATTGGCCGCAAACGCACCATGGACGAGCGCGAATTGGGCACTTCCACGCCAACGTAGGGCCGTCCAGGGACGGGCGCCTCGATCCGCAGACGTTCGGCGGAGAGCGCCAGCGCCAGGTCGCGCGACAACGCGGAGATTTGCGAAACCCTTACCTTTTGACGGTTGGCTTCGCTATCGGACCCCGGTTTTTCTACAAAACCGGGTTCGAGGGCGAACTGGGTTACCGTCGGCCCGACCCGGAAACCAATTACCTTGGCCGGAATTCCGAATTCTGCGAGTGTTTTCTCAATGAGACCGGCGGTCAGATTGATATGCCTTTCATCGGGCCGGTTGGTCTGCTCGTTGACCAAGAGCTGCAGGGGAGGGAGCCGTTCGTCCCTGACCGGCGGCCTGGACTGCGCTTCCTCTGCGATCTGGATCTTAAACTTTTTGCGAAACTCTGCCGGTAGATCCGACAACTTCCGCTTTTTTGGATCTGCGGGAGCTTTTCCATTCCCCCCTTTGTCAGCCCGGCTTTCCACAGCCACCGCCGGTCCTAAGTTCAAAGAACCAACTGCGGGAGTACTTTTCTCCTTAAATGGCATTTTGAATAGCGAAATCATAGGCCGGACAAGTTCCAGACCGCTAATCAGAGAAGCGAAAAGGATGAGGCTTAAAATAAGACTTAAGAGCCAGGAAGGATGGATCAGTAGACTCAGGAGTTCTACCAACCCCCAGCCAACCAGGCCGCCATCCAGGCCTTGCTGCGCCCGCTGGATAGACGCGCCGCCTGTCAAGGTGAAGAGCGCAATGGCGGCGAAGGTGGCCACCTCCAGTGACAAAATACGTCCCCACTGGATCTCAGCTGGTGCTGCCGTCCGCCGGCGAAGCATCCAAACTCCTATGGCGCCGATTGCCAGCACGAGAACCAGGCTGGCCCAACCAAACCCGAGGCGCAAGAGTCGTGCCCACCAGGAGAGCAGCGCTCCGCCGGTAAGGTCAAAGAGCGCCAGTATGGTCATGAGGGCGAATGCTACAGCGAATACTCCGCCGATATCCCAGGCAAAACGCTGAAAATTTGTGACGAATCGAAAAGTTCTATTCATAGTGGGAGGCTAAATATATTCCTGCCAGGATAAGTATAGCACCAAAAATCTCAAGAGCGGATGGGCTCTCCTTTAAGATGAAGTAAGCCAGGATGGTAGAACCGACCGGTTCTGCGATTACAGCGATCGATACGTAAGTGGCCGAGAGATGACCGAGAGCCCAATTATACGTGGAATGTCCTAAGAGTTGGGGCACCAGGGCCAGCAGTAAAAACCAAAGGTATGTCTGGGGAGGATAGCCCAGTGGGCTTTGCCCTGCCAGCAGCACGATCAAGTCCAGGATGAGGGCAGCCATGCCGTACACCAAGAAGATATAGGCGACCAGCGTGACTTTGGATCTCAGGCGCCGGCCAATTAAGAGATACCCAACTGCCATCCAGGCGGCAAAAAGGGCAAGGAAGTTACCGAAGAACGACTGGTTTTTTAATAATTCTGCCGCGGGAGGGCAAATGAGCTGTTGGTCCATCCAGGAACAGGCCTCGCCAAACCCGACCACGCTGCTTCCAAGGAACGCCAGGGCCAATCCCGTTAGCAACTGCCGGCTGAGGGATTCTTTGAGGATTATGGGAGCCAGCAGGGCGACCCAAAGCGGCGTCGAGGTGGCCAAAACCACGGCACTGGCGACGGATGTATAGGCCAGCGAAGAAATGAAAGCGGCGAAATGCAGCGCCAGGAAGCAGCCGGAAATCAGGGCAAGGATGAGTTCAACAATTTTCAGCGCCGAAAGTTCAGCTCTGTGGCGGGTCAGGGCGATTGGAGCCAAAACCAGGCCTGCCAGCGTTAGCCGGTAAGCGGCGATGACGAGCGAGGGCGCCTCCTCTTGGGCCAGGCGGATAAAGATAGAAGAGGTAGAAACTGCCAGCACACCAATGACTAAAACCAGAATTGGCGGCAGCGACGGTCCATTTTTGACATTATTCATTATTCTCTAAGCGCCTTTGACTTGACAAAGCCAGTTAGGGAGCTTACAATTTTTTAAGGCGGGTTCCTCGTCACGATTCATTGTGCCTGCATTAAAACAATAGTAGATTATATACTTTAGTCGACCAAAGGAGTGAATTATGGCTTACGAATTACCCTCTCTGCCTTACGCGTTTGACGCGCTTGAACCATATATCGATACGATGACGATGCAAATCCACCATTCAAAGCATCATAACGCTTATGTCACTAA
>Ga0209640_10000212_pt1 | contig 42049 bp, 40 predicted proteins | sample RifCSP10_1_FD_184018 | JGI IMG/M metagenome (GOLD analysis project Ga0209640, IMG submission 184018) | Soil microbial communities from Rifle, Colorado - Rifle CSP2_sed 10_1 (SPAdes) (version 2) | ecosystem: Environmental > Terrestrial > Deep subsurface > Rock core/Sediment | place: Rifle... | reverse complement strand
CACCTGCTGGCCGGCGCCCGCCCCGCGGCCTCGCCCGCCTGCAGGTGCCTCGTCACCGTTCTGCGGATTTTGTGGCTCCTGCGGATCCTGTGCGTCGGCCCAGATGGGGTCCGAGGGGGTGACCACACCCTGGGAGGTTCGCTGCGCAAGAACCGCGGGTCCCGAGGCGACGGCGACGATAGTGACGAATACGAGCAACGAGCAGAGGAATGCGCCTCTCGGTGTCATAGAAGACTCCTCGGAGGATCTGAATCCAGCAGACGATGAGCGTGGATTATATGCCCGTCGTTGCCTCGTGCCGGGTCGGGCCGCCTGATCCAGAACGGCACACGTGATTTCTCGATAGGGAGGATTCGCGAACGTCGTGGGCTTGTTGGGCGACAGCAGACGCAGCGTGCTAGCATCAATGTCTCGCGTCCCGCGAAGTGGGCCTGTAGCGCAGTTGGGAGCGCGCCTGAATGGCATTCAGGAGGTCACCGGTTCGATCCCGGTCAGGTCCACCATCCTTCGGTCATGAATGCAGGCGAAGGATGCCCACCGTAGCGCAAAGCGCGGAGGTGGGTCCGCTCTGGCTATTGAACGAGCTTCGGATGGCGAGCCATCCTTCGCTTTGAGGATGCTGAGCCTTCAGCGCGCAACTGCGGTTGGTATCTTCAGGGGCCGCTATCCGCGATTCGAGTTTTTCTGAACGTGTTGAGCGGCTACGAGTTTGCTGTCCACGTCGCATGCCTCCCGCCAAACGCTTCGTGTATGTCCTTAAAAGTCAGAGAGCGCCGAACCGCTATTACACTGGTCTGACATCCAACGTCGAGGCACGGCTCTCAGCGCATAACGCCGGCCACTGTCCTCACACTTCAGACGGGCGTCCGTGGAGCACGGACGTCGTTATCGAGTTCAGCGATGAGCAACGCGCCGTAGCCTTCGAGCATTACCTGAAGTCAGGTTCTGGTGTCGCGTTTGCCAAGCGACATCTTCGCAGAGGTACCTGTTGAAGCGGAAGTCCGCGCAGGTGTGGTCAAGGCCAGCAGCCAGCAGGCCCGCGCAGCGAGTCCGAGCGGAGCGACGAGCCTTGACGAGGCCGAGCACAGCTCGACGCTCACGATGTGATGGCCGAACCAGCGCGAGTGCCGTCGCAGGATGAGAGTCGAAAGTGCAGCGCGTTCCGTGCGCGTTGTGCAACGAGTACTCAGCAGTCAACGCACTCGCAAACGGCGCGCAGATCGCTCGAATATTCCGAGTGATCGCGACACCGTCACCCTGGCGTGAGCAGCCCTCCCGGGAACCCCTCGGGGTCGCATAGGGCAGAAACCGGGGGGTGCCGGCACAACGCGCCGTCCGCTGGGCGGTCCGTGGGCCCCTGGCAAGTCATTGTTGGTGTGGCGCATGCGCTCTTCGAGCGCCTTTCCCATCGCGTGCGGTGGAAGACCAAGGCGGACGTTTGCCGGTCGCCAGGGCGACGCCAACCACCGCGGATTATCGCGGCCCCCCTTGCGGCAGCCGCTTGAGAACGACCCTCCGTTGACGAGGGGCTCGACCGTGGCGGACCCGAGCAGGATGCGTCCGATTCCAGCGCCGAACATACACGCCGCCAGGGCGAGGAGACACCGTGGGCGTCCTCTGTTTCGCCCTTCGCAGCTACCTGCTCGGCTTCGGGTTTGTGAGCCTGAGTACGGGGTTGGCGGCCGCCCCAAACTTTCGGCCGGGCACGGCGTTCGCGGTGAGGACGCCTTCCTTCTTCAGTTCGCGAACCACTTCGTTGATGTGCTTCGGCAACCACCATTCGGGCCGGATCGCCGCATGAAGATCCTGCCACCTCTCCGGCCGACGCGACAGGCGTTCGACAACCCATTGGCGCAGCGGGCGCAGGTCTGGCTCGGGCTCGATTAGAAACTGCTGATCGGGATTATCTGAGCGGCGGACCGGAAACTCACCGGCCGGCGAAACCGACCACGCACACTCCTTCATCAGGTCGCGTCCGTGATCAGAGTTCGTCAGATGGAGCAGTACGTATCGCGTCGCTCGTCCACCCGTGACCATTCGCACCGCCGACGTCCACCACTTGGCGCCAATACCTCGCGCCATCAGCGGAATCGCGCGGTCGAGACGCTCGTCCATGCCGTCGCCAATCACTTCCGCGCGCCAGGAGCCGGAACCGAAGATCTCGTCGAGCGTCTGCGCATGTGGGGTGCCAGGGGCAGGCCGCTGCTGGATCAGCATGTCCAGCTCACGCCACATCACGTTGATGAACAGCTCAACTCGGCCAGCTTTCATCAGGTCGCCAAGCAGCCCGGCAGGAATCTTGAACCCGTACGGGTCGACGAAGAGGAACGCGGGTGCCATTCGAGCACGATCGCGCCGGAGATCGTCCAGAATGGCCGACAGTCTCTGGAATGCATCACCCTCGCTGGTCTCTACGTTCACACGTCCGGGGAGCGGGCTTGAACTGAGCGAGTTCCTCTTCAAGTGCCGAGACGTTCGCCGGATCGCGTTCGATGAACAGGAAATTGAACTCAGAAGCGTTCAGCAGCTTCTCGCGGTAGGAGTGGCGCAGCAGAGTCTGCAGCGCGAGGACTGGTGACCCCGGGTCTCCGCTCTCGTAGCGCCCTCGTCCGGCGTGCGTATCGACGTACAACACACGACCGGCCCAGGTGCCAAGCTTCGGGTACCAGCCGTTCAAGTAGCATCGAATCAGTTCGTGCTTGACGTGTTGAAACGGCCCGTACTGCTCCCAATAGGCGGGATTCGGGTCCGATCGCCTGGGGTCATGCACTGCTCGTCTCGAGAACGCGATGGAAGGCCAACGGAAACTCGTCGTACGTCCGGCCGTCGAGCGTGCGTCCTGTCTGGTGTTTACGTGTGCCGCCCCACTGCTTGAAGAAGAAGGGCACTCGTTGCGCGCGGCACTGACGACGGATGTTAACGACCCAATCTCGAAGCATAGGCCGGGCGTGCGGGCCGCTCTCGCCGCCGACTATCACCCAATCGATTCCGCGAAGATCGACCGGGCCAAGATCCGCTAACAACGGTTCCACCGACAGGAACCTGATGCTTGCTGGTGTGCTCTGGAGCGACCGAATTCGAGGGAGGCCGTATTGCCGGTTCTCTACACTGACTCCATACGCGACGTTCTGAAGTTCGGCCATCCAGCGCAAGTCTGTCGACAGCAACTCGCGCATTCGTGTATCCCGTTTCGTAAGTACCTGGAAGACATGCCAGTCGGCGCGTTGCATGACCCGGCCTACACGCGCGATGAAGTCGGCCGGAACCTCCTCGTGAAAGAGGTCGCTCATCGAGTTGACGAATATTTTCCGTGGACGTCGCCAGTGCAGCGGCTGCTCCAGTTTTTCCGGAACGAGCCGCAGATCGAAGCCCTGTTCGAAAGGATGTCCCGGAACACCACGGAAGCGCTCGGCGAACACCTCCGCATAGCAGAATTTACAGCCTGGGCTCACCTTCGTGCAGCCGCGGACGGGGTTCCAGGTTGCATCCGTCCATTCGATTGCCGACCGGTCGCTCATGGCGTGTAGTCTACCTTTGGAGGCTGACAGCCTAGGTCAGTGCCGGTCTTCTGGACCGTCAGCCATCAGCCAAACGTTACACGCGAGCCCAGCCGATTTCTGTGCGTCCGACGATGACGCTGTCGCTTGAGATCACGATGGGACTCCGTACTTTCGAAGTGATCGCCGAAGACCTTATGCTCACTCTTCGGCTTCGATCCCGGTCAGTATCTCATCGCCGATCTCTCGAGCCTGCATCACTTCGTCGGAGTCGATGACATGGAGATCGGCGACATGCTCGCGAGAATCAGGGACGCTTACGGACTGGATGTGGCGGACCTGCCTAACGGGAACCTGCTCGAGATTTTCAGAAGACTGCACGAACAGCAGGCTGGCAGTCCCAGCGGCGGATTGGCTCAATAGACGTGCCGATCCCGAATGCCGATCGCGAAGTGCCTCGATTCATTACCATGTATCCAAGATAAGGGAGATGGCGTTCGAGCTATACAGCGACGTGATTCTGACCCGCGATGTCGTCGACTGCGGCCTTCGTGCGGGCGATGTTGGAACGGTTGTGGACAGACACGTCGTGCCCGGCACGGCCGAAGAAGGGTACTCCGTCGAGTTCTTCGACATGATCGGCAACACGGTTGCCGTGGTCACAGTCCCGGCCAGCGCCGTGCGCCTGCCCACCCCAACGGATCGCCCCGCTGTACGGGCACTCAGCGCGTAGCCCGCGCCGACATCGCCGCGTGCCGGCGCGGCCTTTGAGCGTGGTCTACTAGCAGCGGGGCAAGGTATAACCTGGCCCGCCCTCGACGCACGGAATTGCCTTCAGATACTCGTAGATGGCTTCCATCCACCGCTCTGTCCCATGCTGATATGCAGGCCAGGGCATCACGATGAGCGGGCCTGGAGGGGCGATGCCCTTGAAGTCGGTTCCGAAGCGCATCACTTCCTTGAACTGTTCGAGCGTAAGGCCGGCCGGAAGGCCCGCGTGGTCTGGAGTCAGGTTTCGGCTGAAGACTGGTCCAAAGGGCCTGCCACCGCCGAGATACTCGCCCATATCTGCGGTGTGGCATCCGATGCAGTCGCTCACACCGTTGACGTAGTAGCTTCCCAAACCAACCAGGCTGCGATTTTTGCCGGCCAGATCGAGCATCACGGGCGCGATGTCGAATCCCCGCTGCACCTCGCTCTCGCCATTGTTTCCTTGTCCACGAAGGCTCGGCACTTGCACCATAAACACGAAACACACGGCGTACACCAAAAGACCTATCGTGATCCGTCGGTTCATGACTCCTCCCCGCTGCTGCCAGGCGTTGGGTTTCCCACGTGGGAGAGTTGCTGTCAAGAAAACAATTTCGCGACGAATGGCCGACGGTGAAGACGATCGTAGGATTGTACCGATGCTGCGGTTCCGGTACGTGTGGGCGATCCTTGTCGTCGCCGCCTGCGTGGGGGGCCCGAACGCAGTGGGGCTTCAGCGCGCCGTCGGCGACTTCAAAGCCCAGCGGCTCCGGATGGTCAACGAGCAACTCAAAGGACGCGACATCCGCGACCCTCGCGTGCTCGACGCCATCCTCAGAGTGCCACGCCACCTGTTCGTGCCTGAATCGCTGCGCACGCAAGCCTACCGGGATTCGCCGCTGCCGATTGGGTACAACCAGACCATCTCCCAACCCTACATCGTCGCCTTCATGACACAGGCGCTGGACGTCCAGTCGAGCCACCGCGTGTTGGAGATCGGAACGGGTTCCGGCTACCAGGCCGCGGTGCTTAGCCTGCTCGCCAACCGCGTGTACACGATCGAGATCGTCGAGCCGCTTGCCGTACGGGCGCGCGCCACGCTGGCCGACCTGGACTACAGCAACATCGAGGTGCGCACCGGTAACGGCTACCTGGGGTGGCCTGAGCACGCGCCGTACGATCGCATCATTGTAACGGCCGCGCCCGAGGAAATACCTCCGGCGCTGGTGCACCAGTTGAAGATCGGTGGCCTGATGGTGATCCCGGTGGGTACTGTCACGCAGCAGCTTCGCGTCCTCCGACGGACACCGACAGCGATAGAGACGCTCAGCACCCTTCCAGTCCGGTTCGTGCCCATGACCGGGAAGCCCTGACGTGGTCGGCAGGAAAGGAGCGCTCACTCCTTCGGCGCGACGTAGTTCCTGCGGGCGCGCGGTTTCAGTCCCCGCTGGCTGACTCTCACGTCGATGTCGTGTGCCTTGCCGTCGCGTTTGGGCGGCGCGAACGAGATGAGGTACTGACCGTGCAACTCGTCGGCGACCTGGGTAAAGGCGGCGCCGAGGTCCTGCCCGAAGCGAATCTCGGTGTAACCGCCCCCGGTGTGTTCTGCGACGAGCGCGAGGCCCGCGTCGGGTAGATCGGCGAGCAATGCCGCCTGCAGGCTGCCCGGACCGATTCCCACCTGCCTCTGGCGTGGCCGGCTGCGCATGCCGATGCCGTAGATCATCACGTCGTCGTCACGTGCCCGGTCGATGACCTCTCCCTGGCTGACGTAACGCTGCCGGAAGTCGATCGGGCCGCTGTCCTTGCCGTCGCTCAGTACGAGGATCACGCGGCGCTCCTCGCTGTTGTCTCCGAACGCGTCGAGCGCTTCATCGATGGCGCGCCAGAGCGGTGTGGGTGCATCGCCGGCAATCGCGCGCGGCAGTGTGTCCAGGAGCTCGCGAGGATCTTTCGTGAACGAGGCGCTGATCGCAACCGCATGTCCGAAGGTGCCGAGACGCATGAGGTCGTCGGGGCGGAGCCGCGCGATGAGCTGCTCCGAGGCAACACGCAGCAACGGCAGGTTGCCCTCCATACTCCCCGAGATATCCAGCATCACGATGAGCCGGATCGGCTGAGGACTGTTGTCGAACAATGTGATCGGCTGGGGCCGACCCTCGTCGCGGATTTCGAAGTTTTCACGCGCGAGATTCGTGACGAGCCGGCCGTCACGATCGGTCACGGTGACGAAGACGCGGACCGCGTCGCCCCTGCCGCGGAAGGTTGGCTGCTGCTGCTGCGCGGCAACGCCAAGCACGCCGAGGACACAGGCGGCAAGTGTTCCGTATGTGAGAACCCGAGTCATATGAACACTCCATCGGCAGGCTGGCCGTCGCACCTTCAGTCATATCACTCTGATTCTAAAGGCGCAAACGAACTTCACATTCGTCAGTCGCTGCGCCGAACCGTAATCGCCGCCAGCGGGCCTCGTTGGGAAAGCGTGCCACGACGTGAAGCCGTGGGCATGCACGAGCGGCACCAAGAGTGCGAATCGTTGTGCAACATGCCGGAGCGACGGCAGGAGGCCTCAGTGAAGAAGTTACTTCTAGTAGTGACCGGAACGATGATGGTGGGCGCGTGCAGCGGCAGCAGCGCGTCGGTCAGTTCGACGTCTGCAGCCGCGGATTCGCCCATGACGGCGCAGCGGGCAGCGCAAGCCGTGTCACCGAGCGTACAGACCTCCTATACGTTTACTGTAGATCCCGCCCAGAGCGCCGGGCAGCCGCCTGCTGCAACAGCCGGAATCGTTCAAGACGCATCACACGATGCACCTTCGCTCACGAATCGTGTTCCCGAGTATCGCGAAGTGATGCTTCCTGCAGGCATGGTCCTGGCGCTGCGGCTGACATCCACCGTGGCGTCGGATAGCAGTGAGATCGAGGATGCCGTTGGTGCCGCGCTACGCGAAGACATCATGGTTGACGGCAATCTCGTCGTTCCAGCGGGCGCCGAACTGATGGGGCGCGTGGTCGACATCGACCGTTCCGGTCGAGTCAAAGGTCTGGCCCGTGTAGCCTTTCGGTTTACGACGCTCAGGCATGAAGGCGACGAGTACGATCTCCGGACCGAACCGATCGAACGCCTCGCCGACGCCACGAAGGGGGAGGATGCGACGAAGATTGGCGTTGGCGTTGGAGCCGGCGCCGCACTGGGTGCGATTCTAGGTGGGGGAAGTGGCGCGGCCAAGGGCGCGGCAATTGGTGGAGCCGCAGGTGCAGGTGCGGTACTCGCGACGCGTGGCGAGGAAGTGAGGCTCGAGCCGGGCGAAGTGGTGGACACCCGTCTGACGGCCGCGGTTCCGGTCCGCGTGCGCATGGACTGACCTCGTCTCCCGCCGTTTATCGCTGATCCATCCTTATCCTCTCTGTTCCGTTAGAGCCTCACGGAACAGCTCCGATCTTTAGGGCGGCAGGCCCAGCGCGGCGGCAGATCCAGCACCTTCACTCCATTCGGAGGCACACTTCCGGCGCCCAGGTGCTTGCCCGCCGTAGCGCGCAGCGCGAAGGTGGGACCTGGGTTGTCACACCCCCAAGCTAAAGTTTCCTGGAGGCCGTCTCTATGGCAGGGGCAGCCACCCGGCGGTGCGCAAGCGCGAGCCACTGCGTGAGCTGCCGGGCGGCTTCGTCGGGGGTTGGTCCGTAGAACGGCATCATCGCCGTCGGGACGCCAGGCGCGCGCAACAGCTGCGCCCGCCACCGGTTGCTGACGGGCGTCACTTCGATGAGATACGGGCGCCCGCCGATGTTTTCTTCGAAACGATGAACGGCCACTGTGCGATGTCTGCTGTGAAAACAGGTTTGCCCGCCGACGCGCAAGTGTCCGCCAAAGGTCCGTATGATGCCCGCAAGCGCGAGGGGGGGACGGCGGTTGATCTTACGCAACACGCGCAGGGGATCAAGCGAAGCGCCACGCGAAGGCGACATCCAAGCGGCTTCCGGCGTCGATTGCCGAAACGTCACGCCACAAATATTTTTGCGTGCGCAGGTTCTCCACAAGTTTTGCACGCGTCGTCCACAATTTTTCCACACTGCACTACGTTCGAGGCGGATGTGATGGAGCGACACGAGAGTACAATGAAGCACCGCGCGACAACGTTGTGATCTCGAGGCTAATTTTCCCAGCGCTTCTGTGGCTCGCTCTGTCGAGCGTCGCCTCTGCTGCGGAAGCGATGTTGTTTCGGCTGTATCTCACGGACGGCACGAGCATTGTCAGCTACGGCGAGTTCGCGCGCGTCGGCGATCGCGTCGTGTTTTCGATGGTGATGGGTGGCGCAGACCAGCCGCGCCTGCACGCGACGACGCTGCCGGCGAGCGCCGTCGATTGGACGCGAACCGACCTCCATGCTGCGTCAACCAGATACCAGTGGTACGCGCAAGCGCGGGGCGAAGAGGATTTCACGCGCCTCAGTAATGAGGTGGCGTCGGTGCTCAATGCAGTTGTTCTGAGCCAGGACCGCGGGCGGGCGCTCGAGATGGCGCAGCGGGCGCGCGCCACGCTGGTGGAGTGGTCGCGTGCGCATTACGGGTATCGCCAGCAGGACGTCGGCGAAATCACGGCCATTCTCGATGAAGCCATCTCCGACTTGCGGGCCGCAGCGGGCGCCAGCTCGTTCGAGGTTGCGTTGGTGACCTCCACAGCGCCAGCCGTGCCGCTCGAGCCGGTCGCCGAGATGCCTTCAGCACGGCAACAGATCGATCAGGCGTTTCGCGTGGCCACGCTGACAGGTCCTGCCGAACGTGTCGCCCTCCTGCAGGCGGCACTGCAGGTGCTCGCAGACGCGGGCGCCGTGATTCCACGGGCGGAGGCAGCCGTCTTGCGGCGGTTTGCCGAAACCCGAATCCGGGCAGAGCAGGCGATCGACGCGCAATACGGAGCGCTGTCCAGCCGGTTGATGAACGACGCGACGCGTGGCGCGACGCGGGCGCGGGTTGCCGACGTGCAGCGCGTGCTCGATCGGATTCCACGGGAAGATGCGCGCCTCGGACGCCGCCGTCCAGATGTCGTCCAGGCGCTTCACGCGTCAGTCCAGGCCCAACTTGGCGCGGCGCGGCATCTGCGGCTCCTGCGCGACCAGTGGATGATTCGCCGGTCGCTCTACTTCGCGTACCAGCGGTCGATAGGCGCGCAGCTGTTGCAGCTCGTCAAGTCGCAGCCGGCGCTCGAGGCGATTCGGCGCCTCGACGGACCGCCGCCCGAACTGCTCGTGACGCTGCGGGCGCAGCTTCAGGGCGGCGCCACTCGTCTGGAGCGCATCCAGCCTCCAGCCGACCTGCGCACCATGCACGAGCTCTTGCTCGGTGCGTGGCGGTTTGCTGAAACTGCCGTGAGCGGCCGGTACGAAGCCGCGCGCAGCGCCAATGTCGTTGCGGCCTGGGAAGCCTCGTCTTCTGCCGCCGGCGCGCTGCTGCTGCTGTCGCGCGCGCAACAGGAGCTCAAGACGCTGCTCGAGCCGCCGCGGCTGCAATGACTCGTCCGTTTTTGTGATCAAGCAGTTAGCACGTATTGATTCCCAATCACCAATCACAAGTCACGAATCACCAATCACAACTGTCCGTGACTGCTCGCACGACACGGCTCGTGCGGGCGCCCGATCTTCATGCGTTTCGCGTGGCCGTCGTCGATATGGCCTGCGCCGGCACACCTTTCGACGCACGCGATCGCCTGGTGTTGGTGCCAACCCGTGCCGCCGCTTCCTACCTGACCGGCTCGATCGAGCAGCGGCTGCTCGGCGCCGACGGCGCCTTCGTACTTCCTGACTTTGCCACTCGAGCGGAACTGCACGTGAAGCTTGCGCAACGGCTGCCGCAGGCCCCGTTGCCGCTTACCGCGGCGGAACGCGAAGTGCTGATGGGAGCTGCCTGCCGAGTGGCGCGCGAAGAGGGCACGGAGCCGCCCTTTCGTCTTCGTCCGGGACTCATCGCCGCCATTGTCGAGTTCTACGACACGCTTCAACGCAATTTGAAGCAGCTGGACACGTTCGAGCGTCTGGCGCTCGGCATGCTCGAGCCGGGCGCCGCCGACGATCGCGGGGCCGAACGCCTGGTGCGGCAAACCCGGTTCCTGCTGGCCGCGTTTCGCCGGTTCGAGCGCCTCCGTCAGGAGACCGATGGGGTAGACGAGCACCTCCTGCGCCGGCAACTGCTGGTCGAGTCGGCGTCTTGTCCGTGGCGTCACGTCGTTGTCACCGTAGGCGATCGAGCATTCGACGCTCACGGCCTGTTCCCGGCCGATTGGGACTTGCTGGCGCGCATTCATGGTCTCGAGCGACTGGACGTCGTCGTCACCGAGGCGATGCTTGCGAGCGCCTTCCACGAGCGGATTCATCAGCTGCTTCCTGGAATCGAGGAAGTTCGCCCCGATACCGGTGGCCCGCGTGCGCTCCCGGTTCTCGTCGTGCCACCCGGCGGCTCGCTCATGTACACCGCGCGCGATCGCGAAGAGGAAGTGGCGGCTTTTGCGCGCTGGGTTCGGAGCGAGACACGAGCGCTCGACCGCATGGCGCTCGTCGTGCGCCGTCCGCTTCCGTACGTCTACCTGGCGCGCGAGGTTTTGCAGTCTGCCGGCATCCCTTCTCAGATGTTCGACGCGCTTCCGCTTGCGGCTGAACCATTTGCGGCCGCGCTCGATGTTGTATTCGCGTGTGTCACAAGCAACTTCGCGCGCCAGCCGGCTATCGCGCTGCTGCGCTCGCCGCATTTCAGCCTTGGATCGGACCACGGGCGCTTCGACGAGGCTCAGGGCGGGTCGACGCTGCATGCCATCGCATCACTCGACCGTGCGCTCAGCGAAGCCGGCTATCTCGGCGGTGTCGAGGTGTTCGAAGGTCTTGTATCGAAGTGGGACGCGGACGACTCCGATTCCGACTCCTCGCGTGCGAAGCGCCGAGTTGCCCGTCGTTTACTCGAGGTCGTTCGAGAACTGGCGCCGCTCCGCGCTCAGGCGCCGTGCGCCGGGCATCTCGATCGACTGCTCGGTTTTCTCCGCGCACATGAACAGCTGCCTGCCGCGACCGATCCGCTCCGGCCGCGACTGCTGCGCGGCCGCGTTGCCGTCCTTGATGTGCTGGCCAGCCTCCGCGACGGCTATGCGCGGTTCGAACCGGCGCCCATCGACTTCGATATGTTGGTTCCCCTAATCCGCCGCTGGATCGACGAACGGACCTTCACCCCATACACAGGTGAAAGCGGCGTTCATGTCGTCGACGCAGACAGCGCGCGTTTTGGCGACTTCGATGAGGTTCAGCTTGCCGGGCTCGTTGACGGCGAATGGCCCGAGAGCCCACGCCGCAACATTTTCTACCCGTCGGCGCTGCTGCGCGAGCTTGGATGGCCGTCGGAGTCGCATCGCCTCGATCAGACGCGAGCGGCATTCAGCGATCTGCTTCGGCTGCCAGCGTCACAGCTCGCGATCTCGACGTTCACCCTCGAGGACGACGTCCTGGTGGCGGCCTCGCCGCTGGTAGACGCACTTGCTGAAGCCGGGCTGCCGACGCTCGAATACATACCGCGGTTCACGCGGATCTTCGAATACGAGGCGCTCGCGCTGGATCCGGTCGAGCTCGACTACGTCAGCGATGTTACGCGCGCCGCGGCCCTTCGACGCCTCGCCGTCAGCGCCCGGTGTGACAAACGAGCGGCAGCCGCCGGTCATTCGATGCCGGCCTACTCGGTCAGCGCTCTCGAGCGGTATCAGGACTGTCCGTTCAAGTTTTTCGCCGCTGACGTGCTGCGCCTCGAGGAGCCGCCCGAGGACGAACCGACGTTGTCGCCGCGAGCACGCGGCAAGCTCATTCACGAGCTGTTCCAGCGTTTTTTCGAGGCGTGGGACGCGCGCGGCGCCGCCACGATCGCTGTCGACCGCCTGGACGAGGCGCGCGCGCTTTTCGAGGAAGTCGCGGAACCGATGCTCTCACGGTTGTCCGAAGCGGAAGCGGCGCTCGAGCGTGTGCGACTCTTCGGATCGGCGGCATCCATGGGAATCGTCGACGTTGTCCTCGGGCTCGAAGCGTCTCGTCCGGTGGAGGTGCGCGAGCGGTGGCTTGAGCATCGTCTGGAGGGCGAGTTTTCGCTTGGAGCGCCCGCCGGTCGCCGCGTTGCGCTCAAGGGCGTCGCCGACCGTGTCGATTTGCTGGCAGGCAACCGCCTGCGTGTCATCGACTACAAATCGGGCTATCCACCTAACCCGAAGCGGGCGTTGCAAGCCGCGGTTTATGCGTTGTGCGCGCAAGAGCGTCTTGAGGAACATGGCCGTGGAGCGTGGACCGTAGAGGAAGCGGCGTACGTGGCGTTCTCAGGGAAGCGCACGGTTGTCCCCGTTGTTCGGCCTGGGGCATCCGATGCTGCGACGGTATTGAACGGCGCTCGCACACGCGTGCTTGACGTCGTGGAAGGAATCGAGCACGGCATCTTTCCGCCCCGGCCATACGATCCGCACATCTGCCTTTACTGCGCATATCCGTCGGTGTGCCGGAAGGATTACGTTGGCGACGAGTAACGCCCGGCTGCCGTTCGGCGACAGTGACGACACGGTCGACGCCCACATCGCGGCTCGCGACCAGGCTGCACGTGAGCGTGCGGTCGATCCGCGGTTCAACGTGGCGCTGGAGGCGTCGGCCGGCACCGGCAAGACCAGGGTCCTCGTCGAGCGCTACGTCAACCTGCTTCGTGGGGGCGTCGATCCCGCCAACATTCTCGCGATTACGTTCACACGAAAGGCGGCGGCGGAGATGCGCGACCGCATCATGGTGACGCTTCGAACCGCCGCGGCACGCGGGGAGATTGCGCCCGCGCGCTGGCGAGATTTACGCGATCGTACGGGCGACGTCGCCATCAGCACGATTGACGCGTTCTGCCTGTCGCTGCTGCGTGAATTTCCGCTCGAAGCCGATGTCGATCCTGGTTTTTCGGTCGCCGATGACACGGAACTGCCCCGGCTGATCGACGAGGCGCTCGACCGCACGCTGCGGATCTGCCGTGCGGCGTCGCGTGGGGACGAGGATATGGCGCTCGTTTTTGCGCAGCTCGGGGAACGCCGCGCCCGCGCCGGACTGGCCGCCTTGCTCGATAGGCGGCTGGTCGGGCCCGGCGTCTTGGGCCGTTATCTGGCGCGAGGTGAGGCCGACATCGATGGCGCTGCGGTCGGCCACTCTACAGCCGTCGCGTTGATCGCGTTGTTCGAATTGATGCGTGGTGGCCTGGAACGGTTCCTCGACTCCGGTCCCCTCGATCCCGCGTTCCAGCTTTTCGCGCGGAGCCTTCGCCGCATGTCTGACGCGCTGTGCGCCGGGGCAGTCGACCCACAGACCGTCCAGGCGGTGATCGTACGCGCGCGCGCGCATTTTCTGACGCAGGAGGGGAATGCGCGAAGCAGGTCGCCTTATCCGCGGAGTGCATTCGCGAACGTGGCCGACTGGCGAGTCCATGCGGGTCTCGTTGTCGAGCATGCCGAGGCGTTCCGCCGAGTCGATGCAGCCTATCGACGTCACCTCAACGCGCTGCTCTCGCGCGGAATCTGGCGCATGTTCCGCATTGCCGACACTGAATACCGGCGAACGCTCGAAGCGCATGCCCTCCTCGACTTCTCCGATCTGGTGCGACGCGCCCTCGATCTGCTGCGCCGCATGGAGGAGTTTTCGCGGAGCCGGTACCGATTGGAGTCGCGTTATCACCACGTGCTGGTGGACGAGTTCCAGGACACCAGCCGCGCCCAGTGGGAGTTGGTGTCGTTGCTCGTCCAGTCATGGGGAGAAGGAGCAGGTCTGGCCGAGACGGGACCGCTGCGGCCGTCCATCTTCATCGTCGGCGACCGAAAGCAGTCGATCTACGGGTTCCGCGACGCGGATGTCTCGATCCTTCGCGAGGCCGCACGCCACATCGGGACGTTGCGGCCTGATCGCGATGTCAGCCGCTCGATTTCGCACAGTTTCCGTGCGGTGCCACAGCTCCTGGCATTCGTGAACGATATCTGCCAGGACATGGAGAAAGCCGCCGGCGACAGCGCGTTTCAGTACGAGGAAGGCGACCGCTTTCCGATCGAGCCCGGTTTCGCGGGTCAACAGGACGGCGCGCTCGGCCTTGTGCGTGGCGCCGATTCCGATGAGTGTGCAGAGATCACGGCCAGCGAGATTGCGCGACTGCTGGCCGCAGCGACGCAGGTCAGGGACCGGGCGACCGGCCTTGCACGTCCCGTCCGGCCCGGCGACATCGCCGTTCTCTTTCGGTCGCGCGAGAGCCACCGCGAGTTCGAAGCGGCGCTGGCCCGGCGCGGCGTTCGGTCGTATGTCTACAAGGGCCTGGGCTTTTTCGATGCGGACGAGATCAAGGACGCTCTGGCGCTCATTCAGTACCTCGCCGATCCGGCATCCGACTTGCGCGCTGCGGCGCTGCTGCGCTCGCGATTCTTCGGCGTGTCGGACGACGCGCTGCGACGGGTCTCTACTCGTGAAGGGGGAAGGGAGAAGGGGGAAGGGAGAAGGGGGAAGGGGGAAGGGGGAAGCCTGTCCAACGTTCTCGTGGCCGCGGAGCCGCCGCCTGTCCTGGGCTCCCTCGATCCTCAGGATGTGACGGCACTTACGGAGGCGCGCGCATCCGTAGCCCGATGGCGCTGCCTCGTCGACCGAATTGGGCCGGCCGAGCTCGTCGACATGATTCTGACCGAATCGGCTTACGCCTTCGAGTTGCGCGGTTCGCGGTTTCAGCAAGCACAGGAGAATCTGAAGAAGCTTCGAGCGTTGCTGCGCCGGCTGCAGAACCGCGGATACGCCACCCTCGCCCGCGTGGCGGAGCATCTCGATCGCGTGGCCGTAGGGGACGAGGCGAATGCCGTCATCGATGCGCTCGACGCCGTCAACCTGATGACGGTGCACGCCTCCAAAGGGCTCGAGTTTCCAGTCGTATTCGTCGTCAACCTGGCGCGAGGAACGGGAAACCGGCGGAATCCGGTCAGGTGGTCGTCGGACTCGCCGGGCGAAGCGGCATCGGTCGCCGTGGGTGACTTTGAGCCCGAGACTGACGAGCGGTTGGACCGTCGAGAACACGAGGAGACAAAGCGGCTGGTGTACGTCGCGCTGACGCGCGCGCGAGACCGCCTGTACCTTGCTACCAATTTGAAAGACGGGCAGGTGGCGCCGATACGTGGCAGCCTGGCCGAGGTGATGCCACAGTCGCTGCTTCGACAGTTCGGAGCCGTCGGGCCCGACTGTCTGGAGTGGCGCGCAGCGTCAGGCGCTGTCCATCGCTTCCGCGTGTGTTCGAGGGACGACAGCGCGCCAAGCCTCCACGGCTCGGATCGCGACGGCGCTCGGCAGGCGTCCGATTTCAAGCCCCTGGCGGCCGCTACGACGGGTACGCGAACCGTCGCATCGATCCTCCAAGAGCGTGCCCCTGCGGCGTCGGGCCAGGATTCACGCACAGCCGGCAACGAACGGGATCGGCTTGTAGGTACCCTCGCCCATCGACTGCTCCAGAGGTTCGGATTCACACTCGACAACGTCGAAATTGGGACGGATGCCTTACTTCGCACGCTTCGCTCGAGCGAAGCGGTTCTTACGGCGACCGATTGCTCGGCAGCGGATCTGGCAACGGAGGCCTTCGCTGCCTATCGGGCGTTCTGCGCGCGCGTCGACGTCCGCGATCTGTACTGTTCGGGCGAACGGCTGCACGAAGTGCCGTTCACGATGCGTGTCGACGGCGGCATCGTGCGCGGGACGATTGACTGCCTCGTTCGCACTGCGCCCGATCGCATGACCGTGCTCGAGTTCAAGACGGGCCGCCCGCGTGAGGAAGCTCGCAGCCAGCTCGATTTGTACCGCCAGGCCGCCGAACGTCTCTTTCCCGGCACGGTCATCGAGGCACGGCTCGTATATGCGGCCACATGATCTTCACCGTAGGCCATTCGACGCAAACCGCCGCCGAATTTCTTGCGCTGTTGCAGGCATACGGCGTCGCCCTTCTTGCCGATGTCCGCACGGTGCCGCGCTCGAAGCGCCACCCCCATTTTTCCGCGGGGGCGCTTGCCGCGTTTCTGCAAACGTGCGGCATCGAGTACACGCACCTGCCTGACCTGGGAGGCTTGCGGAAGCCGCGGCCTGACTCGCCAAACGGCGGCTGGCGGCACGCTGCGTTCCGCGGTTACGCGGACCACATGCAGACAAGGGAGTTTGCCGCGGGGCTTGACAGGCTCATCGTTTTCGCCCGAGACCGTCAGGCGGCCATCATGTGTGCCGAAGCGAGATGGTGGCAGTGCCATCGCCAGCTGATTGCAGACGCGCTGGTTGCACGCCAAATCGAAGTCCGGCACATCATGTCGCTCCGGGATGCGCCCCGCCACGAGCTCACGGCGTTCGCCAGAGTCGCCAACGGCCAGGTTGTCTACCCGGCGCTCGTCTGAAAACTGGCTAAATTGCCATCACTTCCGCCTAAGACGCGAAATGATGCTGCCAGCCCAGCTGGCCACTTTCTGCATTGCGCTGCCCGATCCCTTCTCCTACAATCGAACTTGAGGACGCGCCAAGCGTTCGGTAGGAGTTGCTGTTGACGACAAAAGAGGAGACCCGCGTGGCGTTGACCTGCCCCAATTGTGGGAATGACCAGAATTTCCTCGTGAAAACGCTCCAGATGCACGTCGTGCACCTGGTCGACTCGCGAGTCGAGGTCTCCGAGGAGGGGCGGCCAGCGGTGCTCGAGGTGCTGTGCGACGAGTGTGAGTCGGCGCTCAACCTCGACGACCTGGACGAGAGCCTTCGCAAGGAATTGCTGCTGACGCTGGGCGCCCGGTAGGCGCCTTCGGGTCAGTTCACGTTCCCACCGCGTTCTGCAGGTAAGGTTGACTTCTCGCCTTACGATCCCTAAGGTACCTACAGTTCATGAGCGGTCATACGTTCCGTTCATTCGGAAGGGATTCCCTCGTCGTTTCGGGTACCGCCGAATTCCGTGTCGACGCCAGCTGCTTCGCGGATGAAGTCGTCGTCGACTTCCCGTCGGTTGCGCCGGCCGTCGAACGCATTCGCCGGTCGTTTCTCGACGACGAGCGAGCGGCTTCCCTGAATGCCACGATTCAGCTGACCCCCCACGAGGCGCGACTGGGCGCCATGGTCCCGCTCGAAGTGCCCGTGTCGTGCACGTGTCGCGAATGCGGCGGCCGTGGAGAGACGTGGACCGAGCGGTGCGGCTGTTGCAACGGCAGCGGCGCCGAGCTGCGCCGCCATCAGCTGAATGTTGCGGTCCCTGCCGGGGTGTCCGACGGCGCCTGCTTCAACTTCACGCTCATCCCACGCCACGATCCTCCCACTCGTATCGAGCTCCGCGTCCTCGTCGCCTAGACGTCTTGAAAGGCCAAACTCCCAGTGGGTCGCCACGTCAGGCTTCTCGGCATCCTGGCGAACATCTGGGGCGCGCTGGCGACGCTGGTGGGACTGTCGATGCTTTTGCTCGCGGCCGGAGCGCTCGCTCTTGTTGCAGATCCCGATGCCGAAGCCGTGTCATTCGCGGCTGGCTTGACCGCCGCGGTTTTCGCCTCCATCGGCGCCTTTTCGCTCCTGTGGGGCATGGCGCATATCTGGGTCGCCCGGCTGCTGCACCGACGCAATGCGCTCGGCCGCGCCATCATGCTGGGCCTTGCCGTCGTCAATTTGCTGGTATTTCCCTTTGGTACGGCCCTGGGCGGGTACGCGCTCTGGATCCTGCTGACGAACGACGGCCGCCGCCTGTTCGAACCTGGCGTTACGTAGCACGGGGTTCCTGACACGCCGCGAGGGCGATCTGTTTCCCGTCGGTCCGGCTGAAGCCGGACACTACGTACTCACCAAAGCGCGTGTGGATGGCGCGCGATAAGATAGGCAGGATGGCCCCAACAGTGGATCGCGAAAAGGTTCTAACCGCCTTGAAAGTCGTCACCGATCCCGATTTGCGGCGCGATATCGTCTCGCTTGGCTTCGTGAAGAACCTGGCCATCGACCAGGGGCGCATTTCTTTCACCATCGAACTGACGACGCCAGCCTGTCCGGTGAAGGACCAGATGCGCGATCAGGCGATTGCCGCAGTGCGCGGTGTGCCTGGCGTCACCGACGTTGATGTTCGGATGACCGCCAACGTCCGTTCCGTGTCGGCGCCAGAAACGGGCCGAACTCCGCTCCCGGGAGTCAAGAACGTGCTCGCCGTGGGCGCGGGAAAGGGCGGCGTCGGCAAGACGACCGTGGCGGTCAACCTTGCGCTGGCGCTCGCTAAATGCGGCAGCCGCGTCGGCATTCTCGACGGCGACATTTACGGGCCGAACGTCCCCATCATGATGGGCCTTCAGACGCAGCTGACGACCGACGGCCAGCGGATCGTTCCCGCCGAGAAGTACGATGTGCAGGTGGTCTCGATGGGGTTCCTGACCGGCGAGGACGCGGCGGTGATCTGGCGCGGACCTATGCTGCACGGAGCCATCCAGCAGTTCTTCCGCGACGTGGCCTGGAGGGATTTGGACTATCTGATCGTGGACATGCCGCCTGGAACCGGCGACGTCGCGCTCAGTTTGAGCCAGACGGTGCCGGTGGCCGGCGCCATTCTCGTAACCACCCCGCAGCAGGTGTCTCTCGCCGACACGCGTCGCGCCGTTCGGATGTACCAGAAACTAAACATCCAGCCGATCGGCATCATCGAGAACATGAGTTACTACACCTGCCCTAATTGCCACCATGAGGCCGACATCTTCGGGTACGGCGGTGGGGAACGGCTCAGCCAGTCGATGGAAGTACCGTTCCTCGGCCGGCTTCCCGTGTATCAGCCGATTCGGGAGGGGAGCGACACCGGATTGCCGCTGGTCATCAGCGAACCGGGATCACCGGCGGGTCGGGCATTCGTGGCGCTGGCCGAGCGAACCGCCGCGCAGCTGTCAATCGCCGCGCACAAGGTGGCCGAAGCCAACAGGGGCAAGATTCCGCTCATTCCGGTTCGATGAGGTACGCGTAGCCAAGTCCCACCGCGCCGAGCAGGATCATCGTGCCGGGCGCCAGGGCTGGCGTCGCGCCCTTCATCGATTCCCTGAACAACTCCATTCCTGACGCGTCCGGATTCAATTCCAGCTCGAATTCGACGTTGCCTTGGTAGTGCAGCACGACCCCGGCGACGCCGCTCGCGACGAACAGCATCATCACGAGCTGGAAGGCCCGCAACTGTGCTGTGCCACGCGTTGTCGCCACCATTCCGAGGCCGCCACACCCGATGGCGAGGAGGACCAGCGGGACGTTCTGCCACACACCTTCTGTGTGGTCCATGAGCACGAGCTCTGCGCCCGCGCCAAGCGACCCGAAGAGAAAAATCGCCGCGAGCGTCCGCCGAATCGTGGCCAGCCGCGCGGCCATCCCCGACCCGTGATCCATTGCCGTATCAGCAGCTCAGTTCAATGTGACGTACCGCTCGAGTCGCGCCACTTCTTTGTCGTCGACGTACTTTCCGATCTCCCGCCGGAACTGCTGCATCGCTTTGTACGGCCGATACTCCTTGAACTCGCGCAGCATGCGCTGTCCCATGCCTGGGATGCTGAGGATGTCGGCATCGCTGGCCGTGTTCAGATTGATGGGAACGAAGACGTACTGCTCGAGGCGCGCGAGCTCCTTCTCGTCGACATACTTGCCGATCTCTCGCCGGAATTGTGCCAGCGCCCTGTAGGGCCGGTACTCTTTGAATTCGCCGAGCATGCGATTGCCCAGGCCGGGAATCAGGAGGATCTCCGCGTCCGAGGCGGTGTTCAGGTTGACTTGGACGAACAAGCGCCGATACACGTCCCCTCGCTGATCCAGGGAGAGTGACGCCCCGAGCAGGCTGTCGAGCTCGGTCATGGTTAGAAAAGGACGGCGACCGAGGAGGCTCTTCGCAAGCGGAGGAGTGAGGCCGGGCACCGCGAGCAGGTCCTTCTCGGATGCGGTGTTCGCATCAAGCACTTCGCCTCGTCGTCCGGCCTGCCCTTGCACCCCCGTCGGTACGAGCAACGCCACGACGACCGCCGCTGCAGAGAACGTCAAACGATTCATGCCCCGCCTCCGGTATCAAAATGCGAGTCTGACACCCGCCTGGACCAGCCTGGGGCTGCCCGGCAGGATGCCGCGCGTGCGATCCACGATGAACAGCTCGTCGAACAGATTCTTCACCGTCAGGAACAGTGTCGCACGTTCGACCGTATAGTTAACCGCCGTGTTCCACGTCGTGTAACCGGGAATCAGCCCTCGCTGGCCGTCCGCCGTGGGCGCCACCGTGTTGAGGTCATCTGCAAACTCGTCGCTCGTGCGGACCGCCTCGAGCAGCACGTCAATTGTGCCGTGGACATACCCGACGCCGATGGCCGCAACCTGCTCCGGAGCGTAGGGCAACCGGTTCCCGCTCACGCTTGCGCTGCCGAAGCCGGAGATGTTGCTGAACCGCGTCCCGGTGAACTCCGCGATCGGCAGATAGGTATACGCGAGGCGAAGGTATGTGTCGTGCGACGATCCTGTGATCGGGGCGCTGTCGATCTGCGCTCTCAGTTCGATGCCCTGGTGCAACGTCGCGCCGCCGTTGGTCAGCGTGGCTCCGACCCCACCCGCCAGGCTCGCCGGGATGATCTGATTCTCGTAATCCATGCGGAAGAACGTGGCGTCCACGCTCACGCCGGGCCGCATCGTGCTTCGGAATCCCGCTTCGTAGTTCCAGCTCAGCTCCGGATCGAGATCGATGACACCACCCGTATTGGAGATGATGTCCTCGGTGCGAGGCGGCGCGAAACCGCGATGGACGCCGCCGAAGATCGTGACCTGCTCTCCGGTCGTGTGGGACACGCCGATTCCCGGAATGAGACGGGTCAGATCCGTATTTCCCGTGACGCCGGCGCCGGCGTTCGCCAACCGGTTGGTCCGTTCGAAGCGCACGTGCTCGAGCCGGACGCCTGGGGTGACGGTCCACCCGCCGAACAGGAACGTGTTCTGAACGAAGCTCGCGTAGGCGGCATTGTTCCGCACGTTGCTCTCGACGAGCACGCCAGATCGGGCGGTCGGCGTCGCGCCGTTCTCCTGCAGCCGGTCCTGGTGTTCGAAATGGGCGCGTACGCCGAAGTCGGTCTCGCTCGCAATCCCGAAGACGCGGTGATGCACGCTGAGGCGCGGCTCGACACCCCAGACGGAATACTCGCGCAGGCGCCCTTCGTTGCCGCACGTCGTATTGAGATTTGCCATGCCGCCGCAACTGGGATCTGCGACGTCATTGGGCCGCTGAGCGGAGTTGCTCGACTGCCGCCACCAGTGGCGGCGGAAGGAGTTCCAATACAAATTGGTCGTCATGGCAACGTCACCGCTCATGGCAAACGCGTGCGTTGCCGAGGTGCCGTACCGATCTGCGTAGAAGAAGTCGTTCCTGAACGGATTGGCGCGAGGATTGTCGAGGTATTCAGCCTGCCGCAGCCCGGAGTACGTGACGTTCGAGTCCTCGCCGTAGTAATTGCCGCGGAGCGTCAACGTTTGGCTGGCGCCGACCCCCTGTACGACCTTGCCGTTCACATCGTTCAGCTTGAAGTTCAGGTTCTCGCGCGAGCCGTCTCCTTGCTTGCGCATGTAATCGAACAGGAACCCAGTGCGGCCCAGCGTTGCGCCATACGAGCCGTGGCCGTTGAAGTACTCGCGGTTTCCACCTGTCAGGATCACCGAGCCGGAGGGCCGCGCCGGTGGCCTCGGCGTCACGTAATTGATGGCGCCGGCGATCGTCTGGGGACCGTAGGCGATCTGCGCGCCGCCCTTGAGCACTTCGATGCGCTCGAAGCGGTCGACTGGCGGGTGGTAGTAGGTGGCGTTGTCACCGTACGGCGCGTAGGTCAGCAGGATGCCGTCTTCGAGCAGCAGCACCTTGTTCGCGCGCGTTGGATTCAATCCGCGGATGCCGATATTCGGCCGCAGCCCGAACCCCTCCTCATCGCGCACATACACGCCTGCCACTTTCCTCAGTGCGTCGTTGGTCGTCATCACGTGGCCCCTCTCGAGCGTCTCGCGCTCGACGATGTCCACGGATCCGGGCAGACGCCGCAGGCGCTCGTGACTACCCGCAATCTCCCCGGCGACGACGACGACATCCTCGGTCAGGCCGCCTACGCGCAGTTGGAGCGGAACACGGCGGGCTTCACCCGGACGCAGCGATACACGCTGAACGGCAACGGCGAACCCGGCGCTCGTCGCCGTCACTTCGTAATCGCCGGCCACGAGCTCGGGAATGGAAAACACTCCCTCGCTGTCGGCTTCGACGCGGCGCTCGAATCCGGTCGATGACCTGCGGACCGCAACCAGGGCCCGAGGAATGACCGCACCACTCTCGTCGACGACCTGTCCGATCAACGAAGCTGTCCCGACCTGTGCGGCGGCGGGGATGGGAGAAACGACGAACAGGCAGATAGCGAGGCCTACACGGAGAACGGCGCGGCGAATCATCTGACGACAGCTCCTGGAAGTTGTGGACGCGACAAGTGAGACTGAGTCTCACTTTCAAATCAGCAGGAGTCTATATCCGACCGCTTTTGTCGGTCAAGGAGAGAGTCAAGCAGAGAAACGGATCCGGCCGCCCGTGACGCTCAGGATAGGATGCAAGGTACTGTGTCCTCCGCAACGCTCCCCTTCCTCAAGCACACGCTCCCCAACGGGCTGGACGTCATCGTGCACGAAGATCACCACGTCCCGATCGTCGCCATAAACATCTGGTATCACGTGGGTTCCAAGAACGAGCACCCCGGTCGTACCGGCTTTGCGCACCTGTTCGAGCACCTGATGTTCGAGGGGTCCCAGCACCACGATTCCGGATACTTTCCGCCGCTGCAGCGGGCTGGCGCCCTCCTGAACGGGTCGACGAACACCGATCGCACGAACTACTGGGAAGTAGTCCCGAAGAGCGCCATCGACCTGGCGCTCTGGATGGAGTCGGATCGAATGGGCTATCTGCTGCCGGCTCTTACCCGGCAACGATTCGAAACACAGCGTGACGTGGTGCTCAACGAACGGCGGCAGAACTACGAGAACCGCCCGTACGGGTTTGCGTTGATGGCCATCACGGCCGCGATGTTTCCTGACGATCACCCGTACCACTGGATGACCATCGGCAGCGCGGACGACATTCGCGCGATGCAGCTCGACGATGTGCATGATTTCTTCCGCACCTACTACCACGTATCGAACGCCTCGCTCACGTTGGCAGGCGACATCGATGCGGAACGGGGGTTCGAGCTGGCCGAGCACTATTTCGGTGAGCTGCCGGCCGGCGTCAGGCCGGCGCCGCTCAGTGTCACCGCCGCGCTCGAACGCGAGCTCCGGTTGGTCATCGAGGACCGAGTCGAAATGCCCCGCGTGTACATGGCATGGCACTCGCCGGCCATGTTTGGCGAGGGTGACGCCGAGATGGACTTGCTGGCCGACCTGCTCGCCAACGGCAAGACGTCGAGGCTCTATCGGACGCTCGTCTACGAGCAGCGAGTGGCGCTCGACGTCTCCGCGTATCAGAACTCGCGCGAGTTGGCCGGCTTCTTTCTACTCGTGGCGACCGCCGGCCCGGGTCGGTCGCTGGCAGACATCGCCGCGGTCATCGACGTCGAGCTGCAGCGAGTGGCAGACGGCGGACCCTCAGATGCTGAGATGGAGCGCGCTCGGGCCCAGACGGAAGCCCACTTCATGTACCGGATTCAAACCGTTGGTGGATTCGGCGGAAAGTCCGATCAGCTGAATGCCTACAACGTGTTTCGTGGCGACCCGGGGTTTTTCACCGCTGACCTGGCGCGGTACAGCCATGCGACGCGCGAAGGGGTCGGCAACGCCGCCCGGCGCCATCTTGCGTTCGATCGACGTGTCGTCCTTAGTGTGGTGCCGCGCGGTCAGCAGCCGCTCGCTCTGCCTGGCTCCGAGCCGGTAACCGTCTCCTGATGCGCGTCGATCGCTCGCGCCTGCCCGACGTCGGCCCGGATCCGGCATTCAAGTTTCCCGCAATCGTCCGACACAGATTGGGGAACGGTCTCGACGTGCGAACGGTGGAGCACCACACCGTCCCTGTCATCACGTTCGTCATGCAAATCGAAGGTGGACTCGGGGCCGACCCGTCCGGTCAAGAGGGACTTGCGGCGATGACTGCCGACATGGTGGACGAGGGCACGGGCGCACTCGGTGCGATCGAGGTTGCGGAGGCGTTGGCGGCGATTGGCGCCGAGTACGACGTCGAGGTCGGCGCCGACGCAACGGTGTTTACGTTGACAACGCTCGCGCGGTTTGTGGAGCGCGGAGCGGCGCTCCTCGTTGACATACTCCTGCGTCCGAGCCTGCATGAGGCCGATTTTCATCGCGTACAGCGGCTGCGGCTCGATCGTGTGCGCCAGCTCAGAGATCTGCCGCCCGCGGTCGCGGAACGTGCCTTTCTCGGGCTCATGTACGGCGAGCATCCGTACGGCCACCTCGCCATTGGCACCGAACCGGCCCTGCTCAGACTCGGCCCGGAGCATGTGTTGGACTTCCACGCACGAACGTTCCGGCCGACACGCGCCATCCTCTCGATGGCGGGCCCGATGTCACACGACCGACTGCGCACCATTGCCGACGAGGCGCTCTCCGGCTGGCATGACGACGCTTCGTCGACTGCGATGACCGCGGCAGCGGACGTCGAGCCGGTCGCCTCGCCCCCGCAGCTGGCGGTCGTCGCGCGCGACGCCGCAGCGCAGTCGGAGCTGCGGATGGGCCATCTGTCGGCTCGGCGCAACAACCCCGACTATCCCGCGTTGCTCGTGATGAATGCAGTGCTCGGAGGGCAGTTCGTCAGCCGGATCAATCTGAGGCTGCGCGAAGAGAAGGGATTTACGTACGGTGCCCGGACAGGCTTCGATTGGCGACGTGGCACATCGCCGTTTGTGTTGCAAGCGAGCGTCCACACCGCCGCAACCGCCGAGGCAATCCGCGATTGTCTCGCAGAGTTCGACGCGCTTCGAGGCGCACGGCCACCGTCGGACGCAGAGATGACCCTGGCGAAGGCATCGTTGACGCGAGGCTATCCGCGCAATTTCGAGACGGCGCAGCAGGTGGCCCGGTCGGTGGCACAACTTGCCCTGTACGGCCTTCCAGACACGTACTTCGAAGAGTTCATTCCTAAGGTGAACGCCGTCGACGCAGCCGATGTCGTCCGCGTCGCTCAACGGTACGTCGATCCGATGCGTACGGTCACGCTCGTCGTCGGTGACCATCAGACGGTCGGCGATTCGCTGCGCTCGCTTGGTCTCGGCGAGCCGCGGCTGCTGCCAGCCGAAGTTTGACACCACTCTGGTCCGGCTATAAAGCCGGACACTACGTCCGCTCAATCGCCGTGTCCGCCTTCACCCCTCGACGCTGCTCGGGGTGCCCTGAGTGAAGTCGAAGGGCAGGCGGACTGCGCGCTCGGCTTACAGGTTCTTGCGGAGGAACTGCGTCAGCACGTAGCCGTCCAGAAACTTGAAGGGCGCCGATCCGGTGCTGTAGTGCCCGCAGGGCAGCGCCGTCACGTCGTGCGGCAGTCGCCGTCGCTGAAACTCGCGAACCAGTTCCTGCGACAGATCGACGGGAAACGTCAGGTCGTAGCGTGCGTACACGAGCAGCGTGCGTGCGTGACCGACGCGGTCGAAGTAGGACGAGGGGCTGATCGGCCGCCACAAATCGCGGAGTAAATCCAGATCCACATGACCGTCGAGCCCTTGACGAACGTGGCGCGTCGAGATTCCTCGCCAGACCACGTCTGCAAATCGTGGCGATACGTGATTGAGCGCCTGCACGCGTACTCGCGGTTCGTGCGCCGTCGTCAGCATCGCAAGGCACGAACCCAGGCTGGTTCCGAGGATGCCGATGCGTTCGAATCCCTGACGTGCCAGCCACGCGATGGCGCGGCGCGAATCGAGCACCGCCTGGCGGCATACCTGGATCGTGCGCGCGATATTGGAGCTCACGATGTAATCGGCGCGGGTCAGCTCCGGTGGCATTCGGAGGTCATGATAGGGGAGGCTCATCCGCAGGGCGGACACGCCGAAGCGCGCCAACACTCGCGACAGTCCCACGTGGCCGTCCGCGTCCGAGTTCCATTGCGGCAGCACCAGGACGGCGCGGCCTCGCCGGCCTGACGCGTCCAGCAGGCGCTCGCCACGAGCCGGGAACCATCGGGCGTACACGGTGTTGTTCTCGACGTGCGGCGTAGTGAGCGCGCTGGGAAAACGGACCGTGCCAGCTTCGCCTCGCGCGCGTCGATCGGCTGCGGCCTCCGCGAACTGGTAGTCGTGTGCTGGCGGCGCGTCGAAGAATGCCGTTGTGTCGCCCATCACCTCGTTCACCCAGTGGCGAAGCCGATCTGCCGGCGACAGGCTCCCATTCGGCGGAATCCAGTCGAGACCCCATTCGAACGGTCGGACGACGCGGTCTGTGGTCGAGGACACCAGCCGGCGTTCCCATGCATGAAAGAGCGTCGAAATCACGAGCTCAACAGTCCTCCGGCCTGCAGGTTGCACGTCGATTTGCCATGATCGAGCATCCACGAAAGCCCGACGTCCCACGGCCGCCAGGCCCGGACATCATCGACGCACCTCCGCCAGACATCAGTCCGGCTCCGCCGCCCGACATTCCCCCGCAGCCGCTGCCGGAACACCCGGAACCTCAGCGTGACGCTCCCGGGCCCAGATAGGGCTCGAGCGTCTCGGCCAGTTCGAGAAGCGCCGCCGTACCTTCATGAGACCCAACGATTTGGGCACCCACCGGTAGATTCTCGGCCGTGCTCCCGCATGGCAGCGTCATGACGGGATGCCCCGTGATGTTGAACAGTTGTGTCAAACGCAGCATCACGTTTCGAACAGGTTGGTCGGATTCGCCAACCCGCACGGTTTCGACGCCGAGTCTGGGCGCCGTCACCGGCAGCGTGGGCAGGAAGAGGCCGTCGCACCCTTCCAACGCCCGGTCGACTTCCATTCGCAGAAGATCGCGTCCTCGCAGTGCGCGGACGTAGTCCTCGGCAAGGATGTAGCGCCCCGTTTCAAGACGCAGGCGCACGTCCGGCGTGTAGTCATCAGGCCGACGTTCGAGCGTCGCTGCATGATAGGCGGCCGCCTCACTCAACACGATGTGCACGTAGACAGCGACGATGTCGCCGGCATGCGGAATCGTGGCGTCGCAGAATTCGACGCCGGCCTCCTGCAGCCGCGCGCACGCGCCTTGAAAGGATGACGCGACTTCAGAGTCCAGCAGCGTCGTGAAGTATTCCCGCAGCAATCCAAGTCGAATTCCGCGTATACCGCGGGCCGACGCGGACAGGGGACCGAGCTCGCCGCGCAAGGCGCCGTACAGAATCCTTGCGTCCCCGACCGAGCGGCAAATAGGTCCGACATGGTCCAGAGTGGCGCTGAGCGGCACGACACCGTCAGTCGGGACCTCGCCCAGCGCGGGCTTCAGGCCGACGAGACCGCACGCGGCTGCTGGTATTCGTATCGAACCGCCAGTGTCGGTGCCGATCGAAGCGTACGCCATGCCCGCGAGGACAGCCGCCGCAGAGCCGCCAGACGACCCACCAGGCGATCGATTCACATCCAGCGGGTGGCGGGCGGGCCCGAACGCCGAGTCCTCGTTCGTCGTGCCGAGGGCGAACTCGTGCAGGTTGTTCTTGCCGACGAAGACGGCGCCTGCCGCGCGAAGACGCTGCACGATGGCGGCGTCTGTGCGGGCGACATGATTCGTGCGCACACGCGACGCGGCCGTCGTACTGACGCCGGCCACGTCGAAGAGGTCCTTGAGGGAGATGGGAACGCCGTGAAGCGGGCTACGGTATCGTCCGGCCGCGATTTCGGCATCCGCTTGGCGCGCCTGTGCTCGCGCTTCATCGGCAAGCACTGTGATGAACGCGTTGAGCGCCGGATTCCTGTCGGCGATCGCGTCGAGGCAAAGGCTGGTAGCGCGCTCCGCAGTCAGCTCGCGCGTCTCGAGCGCCCGCGCCAGTTCTGCAATCGTGTGCGGCTCAGCGTGCATCCGGTTTTCTGGCGCGATCCGAAGTGTCGCTTGCATCGAGGTTCCAGTCGGCGGCTCTCAGCACCGCCGTGGCGCGCGCGAGCGCTTCGAGCAGCGGGCGCAGGGCAGGCAGTCCGCGCCGTTCCGCGTCTCGGACGGCATTATCCAGCCAGGTCTCGAGGGTCATGGGAGAATTACAGCGTACAAGTCACAGGGCACAAGTCACAAGTCACAAGTCACAAGTCACAAGTCACAAGAACCGGTTTCCAACCATCGGGGCTCGCTTCACGCTCGTGGATTTTGAAACCGGATCACATCACACGTCACAATGGGTCCATGCGGCGGACAAAGATTATTGCCACCATCGGGCCCGCGACGAGTAGCGAAACCGCGATCGATGAATTGATCCGCGCAGGCGTCGACGTCATCCGTCTCAATTTTTCCCATGGCACGCACGACAGCCACGGACAGTCGATTGCGCGCATTCGGGCCGCATCCGAGCGGCACGCCCGGAGTGTGGGGATCCTTCAAGATCTCTCGGGTCCGAAGATTCGCACGGGCTCACTGCCCGGCGGCGCCCTGGTCACGCTCGAGAAAGGCGATGAGTTTCACATCGTCGTGGGAGCAGCAGGTGCGGCGCCCGGCCGAGTGACCACCACTTATGCCGAGCTGCCGAACATGGTCGGGCGGGGCGACACGCTGCTGCTCGATGACGGACGGATTCAGCTGAGGGTGGAGGAGGCACGCGAAGGCGACATCCGCACCACGGTCGTAGACGGCGGAGTACTAGGGGAACACAAGGGCATCAACGCACCCGGCGTGCGTCTGCCGTCAGGAGCGCTCACACCGAAGGACATCGAGGACCTCGAGTTCGGCCTTGCCGCCGGCGTCGACTACGTTGCGCTCAGCTTCGTGCAGTCGGCCGCCGATGTGCGTCAGGCGCGCGAAAGGCTTCGCGCTGCGGGCGCGCCCCAGGTGCCGATCGTCGCGAAGCTGGAACGCCCCGATGCTGTCGCGCAGATAGACGAGATCCTGGCCGAGTCCGACGCGGTGATGGTGGCGCGCGGCGACCTGGGCCTCGAGCTGCCGCTCGAGCATGTGCCGCGGGTGCAGAAGGACGTGACTCGGCGGGCGCGGGCGCTCGGGATTCCGGTGATCGTCGCCACCCAAGTACTGGAGTCGATGCGGACGGAGCCTCGCCCCACGCGGGCCGAAGTTAGCGACGCCGCAAATGCGGTGGACGAGGGCGCCGACGCCATCATGCTTGCAGGCGAGACGGCCGTTGGGCTGTATCCCATTCGAGCCGTCCAGACGCTCGACGCCATCATCGTTGACGCGGAAGCGATGCCGGCGGACGTTGTCACTCCGGAAGGCGCACGGTTCCTCCGCGGCCATGGCCGTGCGATGTGCGAGGCAGCAGTCACGCTGATTGCACGAGGGGATGCCACCGCCATCGTCGCGGTGACCCGAGGGGGAAAAACGGCGCGCCTCCTGTCGGCGCTCCGCCCTCGAGCGCCAATCTTCGCAGCGACCGACAACGCGGACGTCGCCCGTCGACTGGCGCTTGCGTGGGGCGTGGTGCCGGTCCTGACGGATCTGACTGGCGACGTGACGGACGCGGCCAGTCGAATCGGGCAGATGCTCGTCGATCGCGGCGCGATGAGTGAAGGCTCGGTCATCGTGCTCGTCAGCATCACTCCCGATCTGTCGCGCGGACCTTCCAATTTCCTGAAGCTGCAGAGGGTGTGAGTTTTACCATTACGAGAGGACGATTGCTTAGTTCCATCGCGCCTCGAGATACTCCTTCAACGCCCCCAGCGCCAGTACCCAGCCTTTCGACATGATGTCGTAGTACCGCGCCCACCGTTCGCTGCTCTTGTCATATCCCGACTGCCGCACCTGGAGAAGCGTGCCATTGTCCTGCGGCGTGCAGCTGGCCTGGAGCGCCATCGGCCCGATCGGATCGCCTTCGGGCGGATGCCAGTACAGATCGGCAACGAAGAACTCCCGACCCGGCACGAACTCCACGACGGTGCCATGGAGCGCTCCCCCGAGACGGCCAAGCAGCTCGTCGCGCGACCGGGTTGATTCCCATTCGAGGGCGAAGCTGCCGAACGGCCGCGGCACGCACACCGAACGTGATACCTGCCACCAGGCTGTCAGCGCCTCGGCGTCGAAAAACGCGTCGAGCACGGCAGCGGGTGGAGCGTTGATGACCAGGCTGTGGCCACACTCCCTCATGGTCGATTTGGCGCCGATGTCATTGTGCCTCGATAATCGCGGAATGCAGCCCCTTGCGTACCTCGATCCCGAGTTTCTCGAAAGTGAAGAAGCCCGCCCGCTCAGGATTCTGGCCGAGTACCTCGAGCCCCTGCGCCGGTTCAGGGCGCAGAACATTCAGGACACGGTCGTCTTCTTCGGCTCCGCGCGCATCCACAGCCGCGAGCGTGCCGAACAGGCGCTCGCGCGCCTCATGCACCGGGTTCCAGGCAAGAGAACCGATCCCGACGACCCGCTCGTACGCGGCCGGAAGGCGTTGGAGTGGTCGCGGTACTACGAGGAGGCGCGCGAATTGGCGAAGCTCCTGACGACATGGTCGCTGACGCTGGAGTCGACGCATCATCGCTTTGTCGTCACCTCCGGTGGCGGCCCGGGCATCATGGAAGCGGCCAACCGCGGCGCGATGGAGGCCGGTGGCAAGACAATGGGCTTCAACATCAAGCTGCCGTTCGAGCAGGGGGCCAATCGGTACATCACCGACGGGCTTCATTTCGAGTTCCACTACTTCTTCATGCGGAAGTTCTGGTTTGCGTACCTCGCGAAGGCGCTGGTGGTCTTTCCGGGGGGATTCGGCACGCTCGACGAGATGTTCGAGATCCTCACGCTGATGCAGACCGACAAGCTTGCCAAACAGATCCAGATCATCCTGTACGGAAACGAGTACTGGGATCCGATTCTCGACATGGAGCCGCTCATCGAGTGGGGCGCCATCAGTCCGCAGGATCTCGACCTGCTGCAGCGTGCGAACACGCCACACGAAGCGTTCGACCTGCTCAAGGGCCACCTGACGGAGCATCATTTGGCGTCCGCGGTGGCGCAGGAGATGAAAGCGCCGGGAATCGCGAAGACGAGGTCTTAGTGGGCAGTAGGCAGTAAGCAGTAGGCAGTAAGCAGTAGGCCGGCAGTTATCGAACCGCCCTCTGCCTACTGCCTACTGCCTACTGCCTACCGCCTACCGCCTACTGCCTGCTAGTAGAGCAGGTACTGCTTCCGCACTTCGTTGAACGCGCGCTCGTCCACCCGCCAGCTTTCGACAATCTCGGCGAGCGCGGCATCTGCCTCGATTTGCATCCTGAGTACGTCGGAGCCCGCGAGGATGTCGATCGGCAGCTTGTCCTTCTCGTATTCGTACGGTGGCGGACGCCACGCGAAGCGCGACGGATCCAGGCGGCGGAAGGTCTGGATGAGCGCGACGCCGGTCATGACAGGGCGAAACGCTTCACGGTCGGTCACATGAATCTGGCAGCCTCCGCACGTTCGTTGCGCATGTTTCTGGAAGGTTGGCTCGAACACGGCCGGCCTGAAATACGCACTCGGCAGTTCGAGGGCGTTCATCGCGTCGGCAAACCGGTCGGCATCAATCCACGGTGCGCCCACGAGCTCGAAGGGGCGTGTCGTTCCCCGTCCTTCGGACAGCAGCGTTCCCTCGAATAGAACCGTTCCCGGATACACGATAGCGGTGTCCAGCGTGGGCATGTTCGGCGACGGCATCACCCACGGCTGTCGCGCATCGTCCGTGTACATCGGACGGCGCCAGCGTTCCATCCGGACGATTTCAAGCGAGGCGCCAATCGCAAAGTGCTCGTTGAAGAGCGCCGCCAGCTCGCCGATGGTCATGCCATGGCGCATCGGTATCGGAAACTGGCCAACGAACGATTCGAAGCCAGGGACCAGACACGCCCCCTCAACCTCGACGCCGCCGATCGGATTCGGCCGGTCGCACACGATCACCGGAATTCGGTGGCGCGCGGAGGCGCGCAGGCAATTCGCCATCGTGTAAATGAAGGTATAGATGCGCGCGCCGATATCCTGCAGGTCGATCACGAGAACATCGATGTCGCGAAGCATGTCAGAAGTCGGCTCCCTCGTCTCGCTGTACAGCGAATGCACCGGAACCTGCCGCGCCGCATCTTGGCGATGCGGTGTTTCGATCATGTTGTCCTGGACGTCCGACCTGAAGCCGTGCTGCGGCCCGAAGATGGCGCCAAGCGTGACGCCATCGGCGTGCGCGAGCCTGTCCAAGATATGGCGAAATGTACGGTCGACTGACGCGTGGTTGCAGACGATGCCGACTCGCGCGCCACGAAGGCGGTCTGACGAGACGAGAACGTCGGAACCGAGGCGCACGGCGTCGGCGCTGGCGGGCGACATGGTCTCATTATGGCCGCCGCTCGGACCGCGCTATACGGCTCCTTACGAGGATTTTGTACCCGTTGCGTCCCTATACGTCGAGCCGTATAGCGGTCCTAGGCGCGCGGAGCGCGCCAAAAGAGGCTGGTTTCCGGATATCATCCGCCGATACAACCTATATGATCCGACTCAGGCCGACCGCGCTCCGGCTCACTGCCGCATTGTCCGTGGTCTTCCTGCTTCCAGCGGTTGCGTCGGCCCAGGACGGCCTGAAGATTCCGACGATTGCAGCCAGCGCTGCGGCGGCTGCCGACTGGGCATCGACGTACCACGCCTTGAAGTACTACAACCTTCGCGAAACCAATCCGCTTCTCCGGCCGTTGGAAGGGTCGCCCTCGGCGCTCGTCACGGTGGGTGGACTCATCGACGCGGGCGGCGTCAGTGTGTGGAACCTGACCGTCGGTCGCAAGAACGAGCGCGTGGCGGTGGCCGGCCTGTGGGCGATGGCTGCCTTTCGTGCGTACCTGGTGATTCACAACATCCGCAACGAGCGACGCGCTGAGAGACGCTAGAGAGTGGCGATTTCGGATTGGTCGAGTGAAGACTGATGTCGAATAACGATTTTCGATTGTCGGACTGAGTTTCGATTGATGGCGTATTCTCCTCAATCGCCAATCAATTCGAACAATCGTTATTCAGAAATCGCCAACAATCATCAGTCGGGCAATCTGAAGTCGGCATTAGAATGCAGGGCAAGTTGAGAGACGATGGCACCGACACGCGTCCCGTGGCGACGCTGTGGCAACTCATGTGGAACGACGATCGTCTGTTCTGCACCGTACACCGCGAGGGCGAGGGACTCCAGCTGCGTCTAGAGTCGCCAACAGCGGTAATCTTCGCCGAGCCGTTCGAGCTTCAGCCGCGGACGCTCGCGCGGACGCAGTCGCTGCGAGAGTCACTCAAGCGGCGAGGTTGGCAGGAACTGCCGACCGATTAGGCCCGCACGGCTCTTCTGCGGCGGCTTGGCGTCCTCGCACTGCGCCGTGCGGTTTTGCCTTGTGGCGGTAGTTTCACTCCTGCCCGGCGCGCCTTCGACAAACCAATCGCAATGACTTGCTTCGTCGAGCGTGCCCCGTGCTTTCCTTCACGGACGTGGTGCACTTCCTCCCGCACGAACTCACCAGCCTGCGTGGAAGGCGCCTTGCCCTGTCGGCGCGCGCGGCGCGCACGTTCGAGTGTTTGCTTCTCCGGCATGTCGGTCACCTCTGGGCCCACGCGTTTCACCTCGACTTTTGCGTAGGCCACCACCCCGGTAAGCAACTTCCGAGCCGCGCTTGCTGCTGTGATGTTGGACGAGCTCGCGATCATGCCGGAACAGTCTCGGTTGCGACCGGGAGGCTCACTCGAAACTCCGTCCTTCCTGGCCGCGATTCGACGTCGATATCGCCTTGGTTCCTCAGCACGAGGCGGCGCGCGATTTCGAGACCGAGACCCGTCCCCTGCCCCACGGGCTTCGTCGTGAAAAAAGGATCGAAAATGCGGTCGCGGATGTCGGCGGGAATTCCAGGTCCGTCATCGACGACGCGGACGACCACGAAGCTCAGTTCGCGTCGTGCAGTAATCTCCACATGCCCGGAGTCCGGTGCAGCATCAATGGCGTTGTCGATCAGGTTGGTCCACACCTGATTGAGGTCGCTGCCGATGGCGCGTACCGGCGGAAGATTGTCGTCGACGTCGATAGTGACGCCGACCGACCTCCTCCGGGCCTTGTGCAGGAGCAGGGCGACCGAATCACGCAGGCCCTGGTTCAAGTCAATCGGCTCCGGGGACTGCTGGCGGTCCATGAAGGTGAAGCGCTTCACCGCACTCACGAGGTCGTGCACTCGGGAAGCGGCCTTCTCGATGTCGGACGCCAGCGTCCGGATGGTGCATCCCGCGGCAATCCAACGCACGGCGGCATCGAGCCCCTCGCCCTGGACGGCGGCCGCCAGCGTCTCGAGCGCGTCGACGGTCGTGCCGGTATCGACGAGGGTGACGGCCGCCTCCGGGTCGGCGTGGTGCCCCTCGAGCCACGCAGCGAGGGCCTCTTCGCGATCGGCCCGTTCGATCGGTGTCAGCGCCGACGGCGCTGCTGACACGCACCCGAGGCGTACGCGGTCGATGGCCTCGAATTGCGCCTCGGTGAATCGCGCGGCGCCGATGGCGCGCGAGGTATTTTCGGCCTCGGTGAGCGTCTGGCTCAGCAGCTTTGCGCTGCGAGCAGCCGCCGAGGCGGGATTGTTCAGCTCGTGGGCCAGGCCCGCGGCGACGCGGCCGAGCGACGCCATTTTTTCGTCCTGCAGCGCACTGGAGGTGAATTCGCGCGAGCGGTCGAGCATGATGTGGACGAGCGTCTCCGTCACGACGGGACACTCGCGGATCAACGCGGGCAGGTGCTCGCGGTCGACCATGAAGACATCTGACGGCTCGAGGACGACTCCCTGCCCGATCGATGTCGTCAGGCGCGAGTAGGGCAGCAGTCCGCTGACATCCCCTTCCCGCCACTCCGCGACCTTGCGCGGGCCCAGACCGCGGTCGAGATAGAACGCGAAGTGGCCCGACAGGAACACCCAGAGGCTCTGGATCGGCTCACCCTTTCGGACCAATTCGCCCTGCTCGAAGTGATGCACGTAACCGTGGGCGACAAGCCACGCGAGCTCGTCGTGCGGCGCGGCGCCGATCGTACGATGCTGCGCCAGCCGGATCAGCAGTTCTTCATCGCTCATGATCAGCGCATTCTACGTGAGCTATGCTCAGTTCTTTCTTGCTGGTAGCCGGTAGCCGGTAGCTGGTAGTTGGTGGCACGACTACTATTCCCACGGCTCGCCGCGGCTCACTTGAGTTGACACGTAGGGCGGGTCCTTTTGGACCCGCCTGGCGCCTCCGAAAGGAGGCGCTCTACGTCAACTCAAGTGAGCTCCGGTTCTAGCTACCGCCTACCGACTACCAGCTATGTCTTGGCGAGGAACAACATGCGGATTGCGGTCATGGGGTCGGGCGGGCTCGGTGGGTTGTACGGCGGCCGTCTTGCCCATGCGGGTTACGATGTCACGTTCATTGCGCGCGGTGCGCATCTGGCCGCGATGAAGGAACAGGGTCTGCTCCTCGAGAGCGAGGGGCACGGCGACGTGCTCGTGTCGCGCGTGCACGCGACAGACAACCCAGGTACCGTCGGCGTTGTGGACTACGTTCTGATAGCCGTGAAGCTGTGGGACACGGAGGCCGCCGTGCGGGCAATCCGGCCCATGGTGGGACCCGAGACGGCGGTGATATCGCTGCAGAACGGCGTGATCAAAGACGACATCTTACGGGGCGAGTTCGGCGAGGACGCCGTGATGGGTGCGGTCGCGTACGTCGCAACGCATCTCGCGCGTCCCGGCGTCATCCGTCAGACCGGTACGATGCAGCGGCTCGTGCTGGGAGAGTACGACGGCCGCCGATCCGACCGCGCGCAGCGGCTGTTCGACGCGCTGCGGCAGGCTGGCATTCAGGCAGACATCTCCGACGACATCCGCCGGACGCTGTGGGAAAAGTACGTGTTCCTGGTCGGCCTCTCGGGTACGACGGCAACGATGCGCTCCACGATCGGCCCGATCCGTGAAAACCCGCAGACCCGGACCTTCCTGCACGATCTGCTGAAGGAAACGGTCGCTGTCGGCCGCGGCCACGGCGTCCGGCTGCCGGAGCACTACGCCGACGACCGGCTGGCGTTCGTCGATACCGTGCCGGGGACGATGACCTCGTCGATGCATCACGATCTCGAAAAGGGGAACAAGCTCGAAGTCGCGTGGCTGTCGGGTGGCGTTGTGCAGCTCGGGCGCGCAGTGCATGTGCCGGCGCCCGCGAATCGGGCGGTTTGGGACATTCTTGCCCTGCATGCCGGCGGCCGCGCAGATTGACGTGACGCTGCCTCGGCTCACCATCCGCTCGATTCGTGCGGTGCCGGTGATGGCGCCCATGACGTACGCGCTTGGTACCAGCGCGGCAACCGTGCGGGATGCGCCGCTTCTCCTTGTCGACCTCGAGACGAGCGAGGGGGTGACGGGACGTGCGTATCAGTTCTGCTACCGACCTGCCGCGGCGCCTGCGATCGTGCGGTTTCTCGACGACATGCTGGAGGCGGTGAGGAACGAGCCGGTCATTCCGGCCGACCTATGGTCTGCGCTGTCGACGCGGTATAGGTTGATTGGCGTACAAGGGATTGTTCGAATGGCGATGTCCCTGATAGATGTCGCTGGTTGGGATGCGCTTGCCAAGGCGGCAGGCCTGCCGCTTGCGCGGCTGCTGGGAGGAGATCCGCACCCGGTGCCCGCGTACAACAGCAGCGGGCTCGGCCTCATGCCGGTCGCCGCGCTCGCCGACGAGGCACGGAGGCTGCTCGAAGGCGGCTTTCGTGCCCTGAAGCTGCGACTGGGATATGCCACGCTGAACGAGGATCTTGGGTCGGTTCGCGCGGTGCGGAACGCCGTCTCGGACGACATCGCCATCATGGTGGATTACAACCAGGCGCTCACGCTCGACGAAGCGCTCCTCCGGTCGCGCGCGCTCGATAACGAAGGCGTGTACTGGATCGAAGAGCCGATTCGGTATGACGACTTCAAAGGGTGCGCGCAGATTGCCGCGGCGGTCACCACGCCGGTGCAGCTTGGCGAGAATTTTTCGCAGGTCCACGACATGGAAGGGGCGATCGACGCCCGCGCCTGCGACTGCGTGATGCCCGATCTCGAGCGCATCGGTGGCGTGACGGGATGGCAGCGCGCCAGCGCGCTCGCCGCGCGAGCCGGTCTGCCCATGTCATCGCATCTCTATCCCGAAGTCAGCGCCCACCTGTTGACGGCCACGCCGACCGCCCACTGGCTGGAATATGTCGATTGGATGAATCCACTACTCGTCTCACCCTTGAAGATCGTCGATGGGTCGGCGATCCCGTCCGACGAACCGGGCGTCGGGCTCGCGTGGAATGACGAAATGGTGCGGCGTTACGCACGGATTTAGTGATATATAGGGCGCTCATGTCCACGCCGCGCATCATCCTTCTCGCGATGTTGCTGGTGCCCGTCGTCGCGGCCCAGGCGCCAACTGATCCGTTCCCTGCGCCGATTCCGGCGTCTGAAGGTGTCATTCGCGTCAGGTTCAGCGAGTTCGCGTCGATCCCCGACGTCGGCGGCGAGGCCGCACGCATGATGCTGCTGGTCGATGAGCCGGGCACGCGACGGATGTTCGTCAACGACATGCGCGGACCGCTCTTCGCCGTGAGCTACGACGGTCGCGCAGTAGGGCAGTACCTGAATATCAACGACGCGAAATGGGGGGTCGCGGTTCAGTCCACAGGTCGCGAGCGCGGCTTTCAGAGCTTCGCACTCCATCCGCAGTTCGGCCGCCCGGGGACGCCAGGGTTCGGCAAGCTGTACACGTGGACCGACAGCACCAACACGACGGCCCGCCCCGATTTCACTCCTGGCGGCGGCAACAACACGCATCACACCGTCCTGTTCGAATGGACGGCCAAGAATCCAAGTGCCGCCACGTACGACGGCGGGGCGCCGCGCGAGTTGCTGCGCCTGGAGCAGCCGTTTGCCAACCACAACGCCGGTCACATGAGCTTCAACCCGAACGCCGGTCCGGGAGGCCCCGACTTCGGGCTGCTGTATGTAGCGGTTGCCGATGGCGGAAGCGGGGGCGATCCGCTCAACCTCGCGCAAAATCTCGGCGCGCCGTTTGGCAAGATCCTGCGCATCGATCCGCTCGGATCGAACAGCGCCAACGGCAAGTACGGGATTCCGTCCCGCAATCCGTTTGTCGGCAAGACAGGTGTGCTCGGCGAAATCTACGTGTACGGCGTCCGCAATCCTCAGAGATTTGGCTGGGACCCCCGGAACGGGAATCTTTTTGTCGCCGACATCGGGCAAAACATCGTCGAGGAATTGAGCGTGGCGTCTGCGGGCGCCAATCTGGGCTGGAACAAGTGGGAGGGCAGCTTCGGGTTCATCAGTCGGGAGGCGGTGAGTCTCACTAACCGTCGTGGCGATCCCACCGTGACATATCCTGTCGCCGAGTACGGACAACTGGATCCGTTGTTCCAGACGCAATCCGCTGTCACCGGCGTTCACGTGTACCGCAGCAACGCCATCCCGCAGCTTGCCAACCTGGTTCTCTTCGGGGATTTTCCGAGCGGCGAGATCTTCTACGTTCAGGCGGATAAGCTCCCTTCCGGCGGGCAGGACGCCATTCGGCGGATTCTGCTCAGCGACGCGGGCGAGCCAAAAACGCTGCTGCAGGTCATACGGGAGAAGAACGCCAGGCAGGGTAAAACGCAGACCACGCGCGCGGACCTTCGCTTCGGCGCCGGTCCGGACGGGCAGGTCTTTCTGCTCAACAAGCATGACGGTACGATTCGGTTGCTGATACCTGACTCGAATGCAACACGGTGATCGCGTCGGCTCGGGGATAGTTTTGCCAGCTTTGGAGGCTTCAATGCGCTTGACACAATTGAAATCGCACTTCGCGGTCGTCCTTGCAGGGCTGCTGTTCGCAACCGCTTCGCTCGTGGCGGCGTGCTCGCAGCCGGAAAGCAGCCAGGCGCCTGCCGCGGCGCCTTCCACGGTGTTCGAAGGGGCTCGCGTGATCGTCGGCGACGGGAGCGCCCCGATAGAGAACGCGACGATCGTCGTTCGCGAATCACAAATCGTCCAGGTGGGTCCGGCGGGCCAGGTGCAGGTGCCGGAAGGCGCGACTCGGGTGAACCTGGCCGGCAAGACGGTGATGCCCGCCATTCTCGATGCCCACGTGCACCTGCGTTCCCAGATGCGCGAGACGCTCATCGAGGACCTCCAGCGCCGCGCCTACTACGGCGTCGTCGCCGCCCAGAGCATGGGACAGGACCAGGGCGACGTGCCGTACCAGGTTCGGACCGAGAGCGTGAGCATGCCGGACACCGCGCGGTTCCTGACGGCCGGGCGCGGCATCACCGCGCCGGAGCCTGGGCGGACCGAAGTCCCCTTCTGGGTGTCGACGGACGCCGAAGCCCGCGCGGCCGTGCAGGACAACGCCAAGCGGAAGGTCGACATCATCAAGATCTGGGTTGACGATCGCGACAACAAATTCAAGAAGCTCACGCCCGAGCTGTACGGGGCGGTTATCGACGAGGCGCACAAGAACGGTATTCGCGTGACCGCGCACCTCTACGAGCTCACCGACGCGAAAGGCCTGCTCAAGGCCGGTCTCGACGCGTTCGCGCATGGCGTCCGCGATCGTGACATCGATGAAGAGTTCGTTGCGATGTACAAACAGCGCCCGGAGGTTATCCTCGTCCCGAACCTGCCCAATCGGGGCGTCGCGACGGATCTGAGCTGGGTGAGCGATACGGTTGCGGCCGGCGATCTGCAGAAGCTCCAGGCGGCGGCAGCCAAGGACGACCCGGAGGCGCAGAAGCTGTTCGGCATCCAGGCGCGCAACCTGGCAAAGCTGAGCGCGGCCGGTGTCAAGATTGCGATGGGGACCGACGGCAACACGCCGTACGGCCCGCACCTCGAGATGGCGGACATGGTGGCAGCCGGGATGTCGCCCGGCGACGTTCTCGTCGCGGCCACGCGGAACTCGGCCGAGGTCATGCGGCTCACCGACCTCGGGACGGTGGCGGCCGGCAAGAGCGCGGACTTCATCGTGCTCGACGCCAATCCGCTGGACGACATTACGAACACCCGCCGCATCAACGCCGTGTACTTGCGCGGCGCTGCGGTGGACCGCGCCGGTCTGCGCTCGAAGTGGATGACTCCGAGGGCGACGAATTAACGATTCGTTTCAAACCCGACGTGTAGGCCGGGTCCTTCTGGACCCGGCTGCCCAGGCGGGTCCGAAAGGACCCGCCCTACACGCGGGGTTATGAAACCGGTTCGCGAGACTAAAGACCAGAGACCAGCGACGAACAGACCGCCCGTTCCCGTGGAGGACACGATCATGAGCCCCAAGAAACGCGCCGCATCGAAACGCGCCACATCGAAGCGCGCGGCGTCGAAGCGTGCGTCGGCGCGAAAGTCGAAGAAGACGGCCCGCTCTGGCAGGAGTAAGGCTCGTGCCGCACGGAAGACGACGCGTGCGCGGAAGTCGTCCCGTGTCAGCAGGAAGACAGCGAGCCGAAAGCCGTCTGCGGCTCGCAAGAAGTCGACGGCCAAGAAGGCCGTGCGCCGGGCGCCGGCTCGCCCGGCCGCGATGCCTGCTGAGGCGGCAACAATGGCCGGTGGCGCGGTAGACGAAACGCAGCCGATGTCTCCCGGATGGGGGCCGGAAGGCGGCGAGGCATATCGGACCGACGACGAGGACAACGTTCCGGCACTGGACCCGGACGACGAGCAGTGAGCCGCGTCCTCACATCGACGGCCGCATCGGCGATGCTGGTGATGCTGTGCGCGCATACCGCGTCGGCAGAAACCGTGACCTGGAAGGTCGAGGGCGACGCGCGCCTCGGGTTTGTCTACGCGCCCTTGGTTCCAGCGTCGGGCGCGAAGCTTCCCGTTGTCTTCGCGTTCCACGGACGTGGCGACGACATCCAGAATTTCGAATTCGTCGGAATTCACCGCGCCTGGCCTGACGCAATCGTCGTCTACTTCCAGGGACTCGACAGTCGAGGACTGTCCGGTTGGCAGGTCGAGCGCGGCCAGGACAACGATCGCGACCTGAAGCTGGTGGATGTCGCTCTCGCGTCGCTCCGTCAGAGGTACAAGGTCGACGACGAGCGCATTTATGCGACCGGCTTCTCAAACGGCGCGGCATTCACGTTTCTGTTGTGGGCGGAACGGCCAAATGTGTTTGCCGCATATGCCGTCGTCGCAGGCCGCCTCCGCCCGTCGGTGCAGCCGAAACAACCGCGACCGATGCTGCATGTCGCGGGCGTCTCCGATCCGCAAATCGTCTATCCGGATCAGCGGGCGGCCATTGTGACGGCGATAGCGGTAAACGGCGTCCGCAACCAGACCGAACGCTGCGGCAACGGGTGCACGATTTACGGAGGCAGCAGCCCGACGCCGGTCGTGACGTGGATCCACCCGGGCGGCCACGAATATCCGCGCGGCACCTCAGAGCGGATTGTCGGCTTCTTCAGCGAGCATTCACGACCGAAGTAGAGCTTTTCACTCCACGGAACACCGAGACACAGAGGCACCGAGGTCAAATTGGAATGAATTTCTCGGTGTCTCGGTGCCTCAGTGGTACCGGGGGAGTGAAAACTGCGCTAGCGCAACAGATCAATCAACGCGGCCGTCTCTGCCAGGATCGCTCCCTTGAGCGTGGGCTCGAGCTCCGGGAGCCACTCGGGTGAGTGCGGCGCAGGCACTGCAGCACCCGTGCG
>Ga0209640_10000211_pt1 | contig 42068 bp, 39 predicted proteins | sample RifCSP10_1_FD_184018 | JGI IMG/M metagenome (GOLD analysis project Ga0209640, IMG submission 184018) | Soil microbial communities from Rifle, Colorado - Rifle CSP2_sed 10_1 (SPAdes) (version 2) | ecosystem: Environmental > Terrestrial > Deep subsurface > Rock core/Sediment | place: Rifle... | reverse complement strand
TGGTACCGAGGGTCGGAATCGAACCGACACGGTGTCGCCACCACCAGATTTTGAGTCTGGCGCGTCTACCAGTTCCGCCACCCCGGCTTGAGCGATGCACGGTATTAAAAGTATAACAATCCTGCCATCATGTTAACAGTTGATTCATGAATACGGAGATGAAAATCGGGCGATGCGAGTGCTGGCGGGCGACATCGGCGGAACCAAAACATTACTGCAGGTCAGCGCGTGGGAGGCGGGCCGTCTTCGCGCGGTTCGGGAACAGCGCTTTGACAGTTGTTCCTATCCCAGTTTCGCTGCGCTTCTCATTGAATTTTTAAACCAGGAAAAAAAAGCAAACTTTGAAGCGGTTTGTCTTGGCGTTGCCGGCCCGGTCAGAAAAACCATTACCGGACAGGCCGTAAAAGTTACCAACTTGCCTTGGGAGATTGAGAGCGCCGCCATTGCGCGTGAATTCGGATTTTCCAAGGTTCGCCTCATCAACGATTTTCAGGCCATCGGCTTCGGCATTGAGCTGCTGAAGCAGAGCGACCTTGTCGTCTTGCAGCAGGGCGAGCCGGTGGCGCACGGCCCGCGGGGGGTTATCGGCGCCGGCACGGGCCTGGGGCAGTCCGTGTTGGTCTGGCAGGAGGATCACTACGAACCCATTGCCACGGAGGGGGGTCACGCGAATTTCGGTCCAACCAGCGAATTGCAAATAGAATTGTTGCGCTATCTTCTGAAAAATACCGGTCGTTCTTCTTACGAGCTTGTTATTTCCGGACACGGCCTGGCCCGACTTTATGCGTTCCTGAAAGAACGCGGCGATTTTCCCGAATCTTCTCTTGTGGGCGAGGCGATGAAAACCGACGATGCCGCCGCAATCATCACACGCGCCGCACTGGAGCAGAATGACAAATTGGCGAATCAGGCAATGGATTTATTCGTCGAAATATATGGCGCCCAGGCCGGTAACCTCGCCCTGACCGCCGGCACCACCGGCGGTATTTACATCGCCGGCGGTATTGCTCCGAAAATCGTTTCGCGGCTGACGGATGGCCGCTTTCTTCGCGCCTTTCGAAATAAAGGCAAGATGTCTGGGTACGTCGAGGCTATTCCCGTGAGCGTGGTGATGAATCCGGATGTCGGTCTGTTCGGTGCCGCGCGGGTGGCCAGTCGTCTGGTTTAACAAGTACGCGGAACAGGCAACGTTCCATGCCTGTCAATTCATCGCCGGTTTTTTCGTACTTGCACCGCTGCGTGAGCTGGTCAGGCCCAGGGCCTGGTTTGGAAAATCCGGTAGTCCATATCAGGAAACAGGCTGTCGCGCGCGGTTATTTCGCGCAGATAATTTTCGTCGAAGTTACCGGATTCGGCCATTGCCGCCATACGGCCAAACCGGTGAAGGTGTGTCTTGAAGCGGCGGATGGCATATTCCACGCTGGTGCCGGTTTTCATGATGAATGCCCAGTCGCTTGATTGCGCCAGCAACAGTTCGCGTGCCGCCAGATCCAGTACCCAGCGAAGCATGCCTTCGGCATGCGGAAAGCGCTGAACCAGGGAACACATGCGTTCCGCGGATGCATGCAGATACGGATAGATCCAGTCGTTGGCGCCGTTCAACCACACTTCGTGAAATCCGCCGGCGCCCCAGCTGCACTCGGGCGGTGAAACGGGTTGCAGATCACTGACACGATCCAGATACTCCGAAAGCATGATGGTCTTGATGTCGTTCTGGTCATAGGCGATCTTGCGCAGGAGAAAATCGATCCACTGCGGCCCCTCGAACCACCAGTGACCAAATAGCTCCGCATCGTACGGTGCCACGATGATCGGAGGGCGGTCAACAAACGAGGAAAGCCATTCGATTTGCAATTGGCGGTTGTGCATGAAATGCCCGGCATGCGTGGCGGCACGGTCAGCGGCCCAGCCAGGGTGGTATGGTTCCTTCCAGTCCGTTTTGCCGGTAATCCGGTGATATTTAAGGCCGGTAAAGGTGGGAATCCCGGCATGATGCAGTTCGCGGATATGCGGTTCATGCACATCAAATCCGGCATCGCGATAAAACTCACGGTACGCGGGATCGCCCGGATAGCCCTCCTCCGCCGCCCATACCTGTTTGCTTGAGTCGTAGTCGCGCCCGAAAGCGGCCGGCCCGCCCGGTGTGCGGACGGGACAGTGCACGCCGAACTTCGGGCGCGGCTCGGCGTTGAGCAGTCCGTGCGAATCAAGAATAAAATATTCAATCCCGAAATGATTGAGAATGCGTTCCATGCCGGGTTTGTAACCGCATTCCGGAAGCCAGATTCCGCGCGGTCTTCTCCCGAGGATGCGCTGATGCGTGCGTACCGCCATGGAAAGCTGGGCATATATGCTTTCTTCGTTCACGGCGAGTAGCGGAAAATAGCCGTGCGTCGCACCGCAGGTTAGAATGTCGAGATGCCCGGACTCCATCAGCCGGCGGAATGACGTGGTGACGTCTTTTTGATCCAGTTCCAGGTAACGCCGGCGAAGACCTTGGTAACGGTCGTTATAAAACTTTACCACTGGGTGAAAATAACCGTCGCCTTCGGTACGCCGAAGTTCGCCCGCCAGTGCTTCAATCCGTTCGTCGAGATAGCGCCCGTACCGGTTTTGCAGCAGGGGGTCCGTCATCATCGACAACAGCGTGGGAGTCAGCGACATGTTGATGCGAAACGGTACGCCATCGCGCACCAGCCCATCTAAGACATTCAACAAGGGCAGATAGGTCTCCGTCATCGCCTCGAAGAACCAGTCTTCTTCGAGAAAACGCTCATGTTCCGGATGACGCACAAACGGCAAGTGTGCGTGCAGCACAAGCGCCAGATAGCCCTTAGGGTCCACCGCGGAATTATTTACTGATTTTGCCTGACCAAGCGCGTTGATGGGATGTAATAACTGGCGCCCCGCCCGGGCTGCCGATCGAAGCGGCCCAGCCCAGCCGTGCACCCCGCACGAACCCGCCCGCGCGCAGGTACATCGCACGGAATTGCTCGTCGCTTACCCACCACAACCGATCGATATACTCAGAGGCATACAGGCTTGGAATGCGCGCGATGCCACGATGGAACGCGGTAACAAAAATTCCGTCCGATTCGTAGTGGCCCAGTTGCAAATAGACGGCGCCGATTTCCTCAGCCTCGTTGAGACGGAAATACCAGTGGCCATGGTTCTGAGGCGGTGAAAATTCCTCGATGATTTCAAACGTGTCTCTGACCATGCGTCCCAGCCGGAGCTTGAGCGCTTTCAAAGGCGGCACGGTATCCGGCGCTATTTTCCAGTAACCGTGCAGGAGCCCCGGTTTCACCGGGAGCAGGCAGAGCATCGAATCCGCGATCGGCGGCAGTTGATCGATGTCTTCTCCGAGGTCGGCCGCCACGCCGGACGGGGCGGTAACGCCACTTGGAACCGTGGCGTATTTTGCGGATTCCACGCGCTCTTCATCGGCGGCCGGTCGTCGTGTATCGGATGTCCACGCTGCCGTAGAAACAGGTTTTGTCGCGACGTTTGCTCCGGGAGCAGCAGATGGCGGTATTTGCTTCCCGGCAGTCTGGTCGGGTTTACCTGCCGGTCGCCTGGATTTGGAAGTTAACCGGCCGGATTTAACTGATTTGGCCGGTTTTTTCGGTTTGTTCTGGATTTCCGGTTTAGGGTGTACGCTTCCCGCCAACAGGCGCTCAAGCTTGTCGCGCGTCAGTTTAGAATAATTTTTTAGCCCACGGAATTTGGCCAGGGCACGGAGATCCTTAACGGTTTTGTAAGCCATAGGCTCACCCCCTTGGCGGCCGAGCAAGACACCGCTCGTTCGCAGTTAAAATATTGAGGCATCGGCCTCATCCTTCCACTCCGTGACTTAATTGTAAAGACCCGGATACACAGGGTTTAAACGCCCGATTTTTCCGGAGACCGGTGTGCGAGAGAAATATAAACAGACAGGTCCGTTTGATATTCCGCCTCCCGCAATGTAAAAATGTCCGGACGACAGGGGCGAAAAATTTAAAATCAGCGTATGCTTGAGTCTCCAGTCATGACCATCGAAATGAAAAACACCTTACTTCCAGCCATCGCTACACATCCATGGGGGCATGAATATGCAGATTCCGTTGCAGATAACCTTGAAAGGCATGCCACAATCAGGCGCTGTCGAATCACGTATCCGGGCGAAAACGGAAAAGCTCGGACGATTTTATGATCGGATTATCAGTTGTCGCGTGGTGGTGGAAACACCGCAGCGACATCAACACCAGGGCAAACTCTACAGTGTACACATTGATCTTATGGTGCCTGGCGCGGAACTCGTGGCTAATCGCGCCCAAGACGAGGATGTGTATGTTGCGATTCGTGAAGCCTTCGGTGCCATAACGCGCCAGCTGGAAGATTTTGCCAAGCGTCAGCGCGGCGAGGTGAAGCGTCATATCCTGGCGGGCAATGGATCTTCCGCAGGGTAACCGGATGCGTGCGGAAGAGCGTAAATGAGGTTCGCGCAAAGGGGGGTTATGCGCATGGATATCACAGCGGTCCAGAAGGTGTATCGGCGCTACGCGCAGGGCTACGACCTTTATTTCGGCGCGATGTTTCAGCAGGGCCGTCAGGCCATAATAACGAAAATGAACTGCCACCCCGGTGACCGCATCCTCGAAGTAGGCGTGGGGACGGGGTTGTCCTTGCCGCTTTATCCCCGGAACGTTCAGATTACGGGTATCGATCTGTCGCGTGAAATGCTGGCGCGCGCCCGCGCGCGCAAGATACGTGAAAATCTCACTCATGTTGCGGCGCTGCAGTTGATGGATGCCGAAAACATGGAATTCGGGGACAACAGTTTCGACATGGTCGTGGCGATGTATGTGGTGTCCGTCACGCCACACCCGGCGCGGTTGGTGAACGAGATGCGCCGGGTATGCAAGCCCGAAGGCGAGTTGTATATCGTGAATCATTTTCACCATACCAACCCGTTTGTCGGAGGAGTGGAGCGCATGATCGCCCCGTTATCCCGACAGATGGGGTTTCGTCCGGATTTTTCCATGAAAAATTTCATTAAAGAAACGGGTCTGGACGTGGTGGAGCGGATACCCGTTAACTTGCTGGGATACTGGACCTTGCTTAAGTGCCTTAATAGCAAAATCTCCCCGACGCCTATTCATTCAAAAATGGCCATCGCCTGAAGCGATGCACGCTGGATATGCGTTGCTGGCGTTCGCTTTCGCCGTAACCTTGTTGAGTTGTTCCAGCAGTGCGACGAAACCTTCCAGCATGACCAGCGACCCCGAAACCAGTATCTGCGGGCGCTTCCGCGAACCACTGGCATTCTGGATGTTTCGGCGCGCCGCCGGAACAGCGGATGAGCGCCGTGTGGCCAGAATAAGGGATATCGAGCGCATCAATTTTATAACCCGCGACGGGCGTGAACTGGGTGGCTACAAGCTGCTGGTGCGAGAAAATCCCCGGGGATATCTTTTGGTCGCGCCGGGAAATGCCATGCTCGCGGATCAGATCATGGATGAAATGCAATTGTTCCGAGTTCGTGGTTTTGATGTTTATATCTACGACTACCGTGGCTACGGACTTTCCGGTGGTAAAAGCAGGCTGGCGGCGCTGGTTTCAGATTATCGGGAGTTGGTTGCCTTTCTCAATACCCGGCCTTACCGCCGCCGGGCGTTGTATGGGATGTCAATGGGAGGAATCATTCTGCTGAATGCCGTGGGTTCCACGGATATGTATTCGGCAATGGTGGTCGATTCCTCTCCCAGCCGCATTTCTCATTTGGGATGTCCTGACTCTTATGATCCCGTGAATCATTTACCGGTGGACGGATCGCGCATGAAAATTATCAGCGGGGAACAAGACAGTGTGGTGCGGCCGGCGGAAATGGCTGAGTTAATGCAGATCGCGAAAAAACGTGGCGCCACGGTTGTCAGTCGTGAGGAATATGCGCACCCCTTTCAGGATGCGGATCTCACTATACGTCGACGCCGGTTGATTGAAGTGGCTGATTTTCTCACTCAGAAGTAATCGCGTCGCGGGACGAATAGTTAAGCTAAATTGATTGGGTGAGGTGACGATACAGGCGCAGATACTGCGCGGCGCGGCGGTGCCAGCTGAAGTCTTCACGCATTCCTGTCAGCATTAGTTTTTGCCAGTGATCCGGGTTTTTTTGCAGCACGAGCGCACGGTCCACCGCATCCATGAGCTGACTTGCGCGTGCTTCCTCGAACACAATGCCGGTTGCGTTTCCTTTCTTGAGGTTCTCTTCCGTGGCATCGATCACCGTGTCCGCCAGCCCGCCGACACGGCGCACGATCGGGATGGTGCCGTAACGCATGCTGTAAAGCTGATTCAGCCCGCAAGGTTCGAATCTTGAGGGCATGAGAAACATGTCCGCGCCGGCTTCGATAAGATGTGCCAGCCGTTCGTCATAACCGATCCGAACCGCCAAACGGCCTGGATAGCGTTGCGCCTGTGCGCGTAGCGCCTCTTCATAACCGTTTTCTCCGTTACCCAGCACCACGAGCTGTACCGGCCGGTGCATGATTCCCGGCAGCGTTTCAATGACCAGATCAATCCCTTTCTGTTGAACCAGCCTTCCGACCATGCCGATCAGCGGCGTTTCCGGCTGCGCCGAGAGGCCGAATTCCCTCTGCAACACGCTCTTGTTGGGATGCTTGTCCTGCGGCCGCCGCGCGGAATAGCGCCTGAACAGAAACGGATCATGCGCCGGATTCCACACCTTCCCGTCGATGCCGTTTAATATTCCCGTCAGCCGGTCTGACCGATGACGCAACAATCCATCAAGCCCGCTTCCGAATTCCGGTGTCTGGATTTCGCTCGCGTAGGTGGGGCTCACAGTGGTCAGCCAGTCGGCGAAGACAAGCCCACCCTTGATGAATGACAATTGACCGTGAAACTCAAGCGCCTCGAAAGACCAAAACGAGGCGGGTAAATCAAGCTCGGTGAAAGTCCGGTAGGGAAACAGACCCTGGTAGGACAGATTGTGAATCGTGAAAATCGATGCTGGCCGGTTTTTTTCCTGCGCCAGCAGCGCCGGCACCAATCCGGTTTGCCAGTCGTGACAATGCACCAAATCAGGTTGCCAGTTCAAGCCTGCCCGGCCGAGAGCAAGCGGCACGGCCGCGCGCGCGAACAAAGCGAACCGCAAGGCATTATCGATCCACGGCAGACCGTGCGAATCAAGATAAGGATTGCCGGCACGTCCGAAAGCAGGAGGATATTCAACGAACCATGTAATCAATTGTGTACCGGGCAACCGCCCTTCAAGGAGTCGAACGGGTTCTGGAATGCCCGAGACATGTAATTCCGCCACCGGTGAAAGTTTTTCCGCGCGCGCCACGGCATCCCGGTAGGCGGGAAGCAGCAAGCGAATGTCCGTTTTGAGTGATGCGAGTGCGACCGGCAAACTGCCGATAATATCTCCCAATCCGCCGGTTTTGATCAGCGGATGCGCTTCGCTGGCCACAAAGAGAATTTTTGGCACGTGCGTTATTGTCCCGGGAAATGCTTCGTTTCGGAATTGATAGTGTATTTGAATTCATGGCGGTGTGGTAAATTCCTATCTGACGGTGAAGGTGTCCGATCTTCGCCGCGGGTGACAGAGGAGGGCGTTATGATGTTCCGAGGCGAGACAGCACGCCAGATTACCCGACTGACACGCGATACCTTGGCCCTGATTCTCGCCGGCGGCCGCGGCTCACGCCTGAAACACCTCACCGTGTGGCGCGCCAAACCCGCCGTTCCCTTCGGTGGCAAGTTCCGCATTATTGATTTCCCGCTTTCCAACTGCATGAATTCAGGTATCCGCCGCGTCGGCGTGCTGACCCAATACAAGGCCCATTCACTGATCCTGCATATCCAAAAAGGCTGGGGTTTTTTGCGTGGCGAGCTGGGGGAATTCATCGAGCTGCTTCCGGCCCAGCAACGCATCGAGACTTCCTGGTATACCGGCACGGCGGACGCGGTGTATCAGAATCTCGATATCATCCGCAATCACCATCCAAGTTTTGTCTTGGTCCTTGCCGGCGATCACGTGTATAAAATGGATTACGGCGCCATGCTGATTCACCACGTGGACAGCAACGCGGATGTCACCGTCGCCTGTGTCGAAGTGCCGGTCGAACGCGCGCATGAGTTTGGCGTGGTGACTGTGGACGCGCAGTCGCGTATCACCAAATTTCTGGAGAAACCCAAGGACCCGGAACCGATACCTGGCCGGCCGGGTATCACGCTGGCGTCCATGGGGATCTATGTGTTCAACACAAAATTTCTGTATGAACAACTGGTACGAGACGCCGGCACAACTTCATCCGCTCACGATTTCGGCAAGAATGTCATTCCCTCCATCATGGATTCCTGCCGTGTCATGGCGTATCCATTCCGCGATCCGGTGACCAAGAAACAACCTTACTGGCGCGACGTCGGTACCGTGGATGCCTTATGGGAGGCCAATATCGAATTGGTGGAAATAACCCCGGAGCTGAATCTGTACGATGAGGAATGGCCGATCTGGACATACCAGGAGCAACTACCACCGGCGAAATTCGTGTTCGACGATGACTTGCGCCGTGGAATGGCGACGGATTCCATGGTGTCCGGGGGTTGCGTCATTTCCGGGTCGAAAGTGAGTCACTCGCTGTTATTCTCGAATGTTAAAGTGCACTCCTTTTGCGAAGTCGATGATTCCGTGGTGATGCCCGACGTCGTGATTAACCGCCATTGCCGGCTCAGGAAAACGCTCATCGACAAAGGATGTCACCTGCCCGAAGGAACGATAATCGGTGAAAACCCGGAAGAAGATGCCAAGCGGTTTTACGTGACACGGCAGGGAGTGGTGCTGGTGACACCGGACATGCTGGGACAACAGTTGCACCATGCCCGCTAGGACGCGGTTGCAGGCGGTAAAGATGTAATGGTGCATGTATCAACCGCAATTTTGGTATTTCTCAGCGGCACGTATTATCAGCCTCGCACTACCATCAACGAGTGAGCAATGTCTGACGCTGTTATCCTCCGGGTAAGGCGATTGACGTGAACAGGACCGCTCAGATCCAGATCATGTATCCCGATTCGAAACGGTGCGAAAGCGCGGGATGGAACGGAAACATCCGAATCTTGTAACTCTGCAAACCCGGCAAACGCGGATAAAGGTCCAGCTTAAAATACGTTTCGCCATTGTCATTCTGTGATTCCGTTGTAAAGATGTGGCTGTCCAACCTGATAAACTTGCCATCATCGGATTCTTTCCCCACGAGACATTCCACGAGCACGTCCTCCGGGTGCAATCCGCTCAGGCGGGCGGCAACTCGCAGCGGAAGTATCTCGCCGGCGCGGATTTCAGTCTTGGGACTATCGTCCCGCCACAGGCTGACATTCGGCCAGCTATGATCAAGCCGCTTGCGCCACTCGGAAACTTCCCTGGCGCGCGCGAAATTGTTGCCAGACATCATGAGATGCTGTTTTTTTGCCAGAGCGTAATAATTTCGGACGTAATCCATGACCATGCGTTGTGCATTGAAGCGCGGAATCAGCGATTTCATGGAATTTTTGGATTTTTTCACCCATCCCTCTGAATAACCGTGACCTTTGCGCGCGTAGTAAAGCGGAATGACCAGTTTTTCCAGGATATCGAGCAGTTCCTGGGCCTCTTCGCGGTTACGGTAAGCGCTGTCGTAGTGCGGCCCATGCGGTGTAATCCCCCAGCCGTTTTCACCGTTGTAACCTTCGCCCCACCAGCCGTCCAACACGCTTAAATTAATGACGCCGTTGATACCGGCTTTCTCGCCGGAGGTGCCGCTGGCTTCCATGGGAAACTCGGGCGTGTTGATCCACACGTCGACACTGGTGACGAGCTTGCGCGCGAGGGCCAGATCGTAACCTTCAAGCAGAATAACCTTGCCTTCGAATTCCGGGCGGCGGGAATAGTCGTTAATTACCTGGATCAGGTGTTGTGCCGGCAAGTCATGCGGATGCGCTTTGCCGGCGATGATCAGCAACACGCGGCGTTTCGGATCGTTGAGCAGTCGCGCCAGGCGCGCCGGATCGGAGAACAGCAGGGTGGCGCGCTTGTAGGTGGCGAAGCGGCGAGCAAAACCCAGCGTCAGCACATCGGCATCGAGCGGCGTGAGATACTGTGTGTATCGCTCGATCAGCGCCTCACTGGTGCCGTTACGCCGGTGCTGAATGATGACCCGACGCTTTACTTCCTCGAGCATTTCCGATTTCAACGACTGATGCAGACTCCAGTAACTGTGATCCGGGATGTCATCGATATGCCTCCAGAAATCCTCGTTAAGCAGCTCATTGCGCCAGCCTCCGCCAAAACGCATGTCGAATACGTTGGCCCATTCGCGCGCGAGGAACGTCGGAACGTGTACGCCATTCGTGATGCAACCCACAGGGTTTTCTTCCGGCGGAATCTGCGGCCAGATGTACGCGGCCATGCGCGAAGCCACCCCGCCGTGAATGCGCGACACGCCGTTGCGGAATCGCGAACCGCGCAGCGCCAGACCCGTCATATTGAACCCACCCTGGCTGCTTGGAGTAGAACCTAACGCCATCAACTGTTCCATACTGATGTCAAATTTTTTTATCTTGTGGCCGAAATAGCGGGTCATGAGCGCCTGATCGAAAATATCGTGACCGGCGGGCACGGGGGTATGCGTGGTAAACACCGTGTTGGCGGCGACCAACTCGAAGGCACTGTCGAAATCCAGCCCCTGGGCGACGAATTCGCGACAACGTTCGAGTATCATAAATGCCGCGTGGCCTTCGTTGATGTGCCACACCGTCGGCTCGAGCCCGGCCGCCTGGAGCGCGCGCACCCCGCCGATACCGAGCACAATCTCCTGTTGAATTCGTGTATCGATATCGCCGCCATAGAGTTGATAGGTGATGTGGCGGTCGGCCTCGCCATTGTCAGGCAGGTCACTGTCAAGCAGGTACAGGGAGATATGTCCGGCCCGGGCTTTCCATACCTTGAGCATCACGCGCCGTTCGGGCAGGCCGATCTCCACGTGGATTTCCTCGCCTTTGGCGTTCATAGCCGGGAAAATCGGTAAATCGGCGAAATGGGTGGGCGTGTAATGCGCTACCTGGTTACCGTGTGCGTCGATCGTCTGGGTGAAATAGCCCTGACGGTAAAGCATACCGACTGCGACAAAGGGGATGTTCAGATCGCTTGCCGCTTTGCAGTGGTCCCCCGCGAGGATACCCAGCCCCCCGGAGTAAATCTGAAAGCTTTCGTGGAAACCGAACTCGGCGCAAAAATAGGCGACCAGGTCTGCTTTCGGGTCAAGGTACTGGAGGATTTCAGGCTGGGTTCTTTCCTGGTGATAGGTATCGTAGACCGACAGGACGCGGTTGAAGTCTTCCATGAATACCCGGTCTTCAGCGGCTTCATTCAATCTTTTCTGCGACACCCGGCGGAGAAACACTTTGGGATTATGCCCGCAGGATTCCCACAGCTCGCTATCCAGACGGAAAAAAAGCCCGCGGACTTCACGATCCCAGCTGTACAGCAGATCATTGGCCAGCTCCTGCAGACGCTGCAGACGTTGCGGCAGAACTGGTTGGACTTCGAGTGTATAACGAGTGCCCGGCATGATTCCTTTTATCAATTCTGAGCCAGTCTATGGCTGCCTCTTATTATAGTATGATGCTTTGTCAGGGTGACGATGTTTTTTCGCGCCTCTCGATATTTCAGTCAGAGCTAATGCGTAGATCCGACTTCCATTATTCCCTTCCTTTAGAACTTGTCGCGCAATATCCGGTAACACCGCGCACCGCCTGCCGCCTGCTGACGGTGGACGGTGATCGTAGCGTTATCGGTGACCGGCGTTTTACCGATCTGTGCGATTTAATGCAAGCCGGCGATTTGCTGGTGTTTAACGACACCCGTGTGATTCCGGCCCGTCTCATCGGTCGCAAGGAAACCGGGGGGGAAATCGAGCTGTTGATTGAGCGCATTTTGGGCACGCGCCGTGTCTTGGTCCAGGTGCGCGCGAGCAAGCGCCCGAAGCCAGGACAAACAATCACGCTGCAGGAAAATTTCAGCGCCAAGGTGAACCGGCGCGAAGGCGAGTTTTATGACCTTACGCTGGCCGGCCAAGACACGATAATGGAAGTTCTTGACCGGATTGGACATGTGCCTCTGCCGCCCTATATCGGGCGTCCGGATGAAGCCATCGATCGCGATCATTATCAGACGGTGTATGCGCGTCACCCCGGTGCCGTGGCGGCACCCACCGCGGGCCTCCATTTCGATGAAGCCATGCTGACCCAGCTCCACGAGCAAGGGGTGGAAACCGCCTTTATCACTCTGCATATCGGTGCTGGCACGTTTCAGCCGCTACGGGTGGAAGAGATTCACGAACATCGGATGCATTCGGAATATCTGCGTGTGACGCCCGCGGCATGCGATAAAATCAACGCGGCCAGGGAGCAAGGCCGGCGCGTGGTGGCCATCGGTACGACGGTCGTGCGCGCGCTGGAGACGGCGACGCAAAAAGGACGCATAAAACCTTACGAGGGTGAGACGGACATATTCATTTATCCGGGGTTTCGTTTCCAGGTCGTGGACGCGCTGTTGACCAATTTTCATCTGCCGGAGTCCACCCTGTTGATGCTCGTGTGCGCATTCGGCGGAACGGAGAAGGTGCTCAACGCCTACCGCCATGCCGTGGAACGAAAATACCGCTTTTACAGTTACGGGGATGCCATGTTCGTTTTGCCTCAGAGAAAAGTGGAAAGAAAAAAGAGCAAAGAATAAATCTGATTTTCACTTTCCTCTTTTCTCTTGTATCTTTCCTCTGATGCTATGAACTTCGAACTGCTTAACACCGACGGTAACGCCCGCCGAGGGCAAATGACGTTCGCTCGGGGAACCGTTGAGACGCCGGCCTTCATGCCGGTCGGGACCTATGGCACGGTAAAGGGCATGACGCCGGAGGAATTGCGTGCCAGCGGGGCAGAGATGATACTCGGGAATACTTTCCACCTGATGCTCCGGCCGGGTCTGGAGGCGATCAAGGCGCATGGGGGCCTGCATCGATTCATGCATTGGGATGGTCCGTTGCTTACCGACTCCGGCGGATTCCAGGTGTGGAGTCTGGGACCGATGCGCAAACTGAGCGAGCAAGGCGTGTGGTTTCAGTCTCCGGTCGATGGTGCGCGAATTTTTCTTGGACCGGAGGAATCGATTGCCGTACAGCAGGCGCTCAATGCCGACATTATCATGATTTTCGATGAATGCACCCATCATCCCGCGACCGAACCGGAGGCGCGTGCTTCCATGGAACTTTCACTGCGCTGGGCCGAACGTTCGAAAAACACGCATACCGGCCATCCCGCGGCGCTTTTCGGCATCATACAAGGAGGGATGTACGAACATTTGCGCGATATCTCGCTCGCTGGCCTCAAGCAGATTGGCTTTGACGGTTATGCCGTGGGCGGGCTTTCGGTGGGCGAGAGCAAAAAAGAAATGTTTCGGATTCTCGAGCATATTTCCCCACAGCTGCCGGCGGACCGGCCGCGTTATCTCATGGGCGTGGGTCTGCCGGAGGATCTGGTCGAAGCCGTGCGGCGCGGCATGGACATGTTCGACTGCGTGTTGCCGACACGCAATGCGCGCAACGGCTGGCTCTTCACCCACGAGGGCAGCCTGAAGATCAAGAACAGCCGTCATGCCCGCGACACCGGCCCGGTTGACCCCTTTTGCGACTGTTATACCTGCAGGCATTACAGCCGTTCCTATCTGCGTCACTTGCAGCAAGCCAACGAAATTCTGGGTGCGCGGCTCGCCACCATTCATAATCTCCACTATTACCAGCGCCTGATGCGGGGGTTGCGCGATGCCATCGCTGAAAAAAAACTGGATGATTTCATCGAGAAGTTTTATCGTATGCGCCGCCCGGAGCCCCCGGACAGCCCTGAAAACCGAGAATAGACAGGATTAACAGGATTAACAGGATTAATTAGGATTTAGGATTAAGGATGCTTCTAAAAAATCTCTCCCCCCGGAGAAGAAGGAGTTTTCCAGTTATTAGAGTTACTCTTAACATATTGCAACGGGTCAATTGGTTTTAATCCTGTAAATCCTGTTAATCCTGTCAATTTTCTATTTTCTTTTGAGGAATTATTAATGAACTTCTTAATCTCCGAGGCCTGGGCCGAGGCCCCGGCCGCCGCCGGCGCCCCGGGACAGGGTAGTCCGGTTGTAACATTCATCATGCTGGGCGTGCTGTTCGCGGCATTTTATTTCATTTTGATTCGTCCGCAGGCCAAGCGCGCCAAGGAGCACAAGACGATGATTGCCGCCCTGGCCAAGGGAGACGAAATCTTGACGTCGGGCGGAATACTCGGTCGTATCACGGAACTGGGCGATGTGTATGTGACAGTCGAGATTGCCGATGGGGTACTGGTCAAGGTGCAACGCCCGGCGATACAGGCGGTGCTGCCTAAAGGAACGATTAAAGCTGTTTAAAAATCACTTCATTCCTGTCATGAAAGTGATTGTTTGGGAAATTCAAATCTATATCCGCGCACACGGTATTCTCCATCCAAAAAATAAATAATGAATAAATATCCGCACTGGAAGTATCTGCTGATTCTCATCATCGTGGTGGTCGGGTTTGTCTATGCCCTGCCCAACATCTACGGCGAATACCCGGCGGTACAGATCTCGCCCACGCGCACCACTAAAGTCGACCGGCCGTTGCTCTCATCCGTCGAAGCGCAGCTGAAACAGGCCAATATCGCCTATGTCGAGGCATTTCTCGACGACAAGGGCGCCCGGATCCGGTTTGCTGACACGGAAATTCAGATCCGTGCACGTGACCTGGTGCAGAAATTTCTGGGGGACAATTACGTAGTGGCCTTGAATCTGTTGCCGGCCACACCGGACTGGCTCGAGGCGCTGCGCGCCAAGCCCATGTATCTTGGTCTCGATCTGCGCGGCGGGGTGCATTTTCTCATGCAGGTGGACATGGCCGCGGTAATCAAGAAGGCAGATGAAAGTTACACCGACGACATGCGCCGTACCATGCGTGAGAAAAAGATCCAGTATCTGACTGTGACCCGGTTGGATCGTGGTGGCGTTGAAATCCGTTTCCGTGAAGCGGGTGAGCGGGAAAAGGGCCGCGACGCGCTGCGCAAGGAACTCCCTGACCTCGAGTTCGTTGAAGTGGATCGCGGCACCGATTTTGTCATCACCGCCAGAATGAAGCCGAGCGCCATAGCGGAAAAAAGCCGGTTCGCCCTGGAACAAAACATGAATTCCCTGCGCAACCGGGTTAATGAATTGGGTGTGGCTGAACCGATTATCCAGCAGCAGGGACAGGATCGCATCGTGGTGCAGTTGCCCGGCGTGCAGGACACCGCCAGAGCCAAGGAAATCATCGGGCGCACGGCGACACTCGAAATCAAGTTGGTGGATGAAGAGCACGATCTGGGTGGCGCGATTTCCGGGCAGGTCCCGCCCGGTTCGAAACTCTACAAGATGCGCGACGGGCGCCCGATCCTGCTCAAAAACCGGCTGATCTATTCGGGAGACAACATCATCGATGCGGCGCCGGGTTTTGACAGTCAGACCAGCAGCCCGATCGTTTCCATCACCCTCGATGCCCGCGGCGCGGCGATTAACCAGCGCGTGACCGGGGAGAATGTCGGCAAGCGCATGGCAGTGATCTATAGCGAAATCAAGTCGGAAACCAGGCTCGACGAGCAGGGTAGGCCGGTGCTGGATGCGAACGGTCGTCCGCTGCGCGTGACCCGGAGCGTGGAGGAGGTGATTACGGCACCGGTCATCCGCTCACAATTGGGTAAGCGTTTCCAGATCGAAGGCCTGGATTCGGTGCAGGAGGCCAATGAGCTGGCGCTGCTGCTGCGTGCCGGCGCTTTCGCCGCGCCGGTGGAGATTATCGAGGAACGCACCGTGGGACCCAGCCTCGGCGCCGACAACATCGCCAAGGGATTCAACTCCATCTGGGCTGGATTCGCGGCGATTGCGGCCTTCATGATCGTGTATTACATCATCTTCGGTTTCATTTCGGTGACGGCGCTTGGCGTCAATTTGCTGCTGCTGGTGGCCTTGCTGTCATTGATGCAGGCCACACTGACGCTTCCCGGCATGGCCGCCATTGCGCTCACCGTCGGTATGGCCATCGACGCCAACGTGCTGATCAATGAACGTATTCGAGAGGAGTTACGCAACGGTAATACCCCTCAGGCCAGTATCTACGCCGGTTATGAACGGGCGTTTGGCACGATCTTGGATTCCAATGTCACCACGCTGATCGCCGGCCTGGCATTGCTCGTATTCGGTTCGGGCGCGGTGCGCGGGTTTGCGGTCGTGTTGTGCCTTGGCATTCTAACCTCCATGTTCAGTGCTGTCATGGTGTCGCGCGCCCTGGCCAACCTGTACTACGGAAGCCGGCGCAAGCTTGAAAAAATATCCATCGGCAATACCGCCTGGAAGGAAGCGGACAGGACCGCAGGATAAAAACACGCCATGGAATTTTTCAAGATCAGAAATGACATTCCCTTCATGCGCTATGCGTTGGCGTTCAATGTGATTTCGATCGTTACATTCATCCTCGCGGTGGGCATGCTGGTGGCGAAAGGCCTGAACTTCGGCGTTGACTTTACCGGTGGCACGGTGATGGAGTTGAGTTATTCCCAATCGGCCGATGTGCCCAAAATCCGCGATTCGCTGGCTAAACTCGGGCTGGAAGAGGTCGCCGTGCAGAATTTTGGCACCTCGCAAGATGTGCTGATTCGATTGCCGTTGAAAGCGAAAACCACCACAGCCAGGTTGTCCGAAACCATTATGGATACACTGCGTCAGGCGGACCCCACGGTCGAGTTGCGCCGCGTAGAGTTTGTCGGTCCCCAGGTTGGCGGCGAGCTGGTGGAAAATGGCGCCTTGGCGTTGTTATTCGTCTCCATTGGCATCGTGTTTTATCTCTGGTTCCGGTTTGAATGGAAGTTCGGGGTCGCCGCCATTGTCGCCAACCTGCATGACGTCGTGATCATTCTCGGATGTTTCGCCCTTTTCCAGTGGGAATTTTCACTTCCTGTGCTGGCGGCGGTACTTGCCATTCTCGGGTATTCAGTCAATGAATCGGTGGTGGTCTTCGACCGCATTAGGGAAAATTTTCGCAAGCTGCGCAAGAGCACGACCGTGCAGATCATCGATAACGCCATTACGCGCACCATCTCTCGTACCATCATCACGCATGGCAGCACCCAGATGGCCGTGCTCGCGATGTTGTTTTTTGGCGGTGAGGCGCTCCACTATTTCGCGCTGGCGCTCACCATCGGAATCCTTTTCGGCATTTATTCTTCGGTACTGGTTGCGAGCCCCATCGTCATGTGGCTGGGCGTTTCGCGTGAGGATCTGATGCCGGTGAAAAAGGACACGCTTGAAGACGGCAGACCGTAATTCCTCTCGCTTGCCGCTTACGAGTTGATATTACCCGTCGTTTCGCGCGAATTGTCTATCCACTTATGCAACACCGGTTCGAATCGTATATCCTAAGCCGCTTTTCGGGGCGTGACCCCAATCACTGGGGCATATGTGATAACACGAACGACAATCGATAGGAGTACCGGGATTCCATGTTCGCCAAAGACATGACTATCAGGGGTTTCGACGATGAACTGTGGACAGCAATCCAGAATGAGTCGCGCCGCCAGGAAGATCATATTGAATTGATCGCCTCCGAGAATTACGCCAGCCCGCGCGTGTTACAGGCCCAAGGGTCGTTATTGACCAACAAATACGCCGAAGGTTATCCCGGTAAGCGTTACTACGGCGGGTGTGAATACGTGGATGTTGCCGAACGTCTGGCAATAGACCGCGCGAAACAGCTATTTTCCGCCGCCTATGCCAACGTGCAACCGCATTCCGGTTCCCAGGCCAACGCCGCGGTTTACATGGCGCTGCTCAATCCGGGAGAAACCGTTCTCGGCATGAGCCTCGCGCATGGGGGACATCTTACCCACGGATCCAAAGTGAATTTTTCCGGAAAACTCTATAACGCCGTCCAGTACGGTCTGAGCGACGTGACCGAGGAGATCGATTATGATCAAGTCGAAAAACTCGCGCTGGAACATAAACCCAAGATGATCATCGCGGGTTTTTCCGCTTATTCACGCGTCGTGAATTGGCAGCGCTTTCGCGATATTGCGGACCGGATCGGGGCTTATCTATTCGTGGACATGGCGCACGTGGCTGGTCTGGTCGCCGCCGGAATTTACCCAAACCCGGTTTCGATCGCCGATGTCACCACGACCACAACGCACAAAACGCTGCGCGGACCACGCGGCGGCATCATATTGGCGAAGGCCAATCCCGAGATTGAAAAGAAACTGAACTCGCTTGTTTTCCCCGGTACCCAGGGCGGCCCGCTGATGCATGTCATTGCGGCGAAGGCGGTGGCCTTCCGGGAGGCGTTGCAACCTGAATTTAATATTTACCAGCAACAGGTATTGAAGAATGCCCGCGCCATGGCGCGGGCAATTATGGATCGCGGGTTCAAGGTTGTCTCGGGCGGTACGGACAATCACCTCTTTCTGGTGAGCCTGATCGATAAGGGCATTTCCGGAAAGGATGCCGAAGCGGCGCTCGGTGAGGCCAATATTACCGTGAACAAGAATGCGGTACCGAACGACCCGCAATCGCCGTTCGTCACGAGCGGCATTCGTATCGGCACGCCGGCAATCACCACGCGCGGTTTTGGCGAAAAGGAAACCCGCGAACTGGCCGGATGGGTTTGCGACATCCTCGACCAGCTCAATGATAGCCCAGTCCGCGCAGCCGTGAAGACCAAGGCGCTGGAGATTTGTCGCAGGTTTCCGGTATATGAAACTTAGTAGCAAGTAACAAGTGGCAAGTAGCAAGTAGCTAGGAAAAATGTGCGTGAATTTTACTTGTCACTTGTAACTTGCTACTTGCTACTATTTTAATATGCGTTGCCCGTTCTGTTCCGCTGATGAAACCCGTGTCATCGATTCGCGGCTTTCCGACGAAGGGGATTCCGTGCGCCGCCGGCGGGAATGCGAAGTTTGTGGAGAGCGGTTTACAACATTTGAACGCGCCGAGTTGCGTTTGCCCCAGGTGATCAAATCGGACGGCCGGCGCGAACCGTTTAGCGAAAAGAAAGTGCTCAGCGGACTTTCCCGGGCGCTTGAGAAACGCCCCGTGGATACCGATGCGATCGAGAAAATCGTCGGACGTGTCCGGCATAAACTCATCGCCAGCGGCGAGGGCGAAGTCCCCTCGCGCAGAATCGGCGAGTGGATCATGGAGGAATTGAAAGAGCTCGACCCGGTGGCTTTTGTGCGTTTCGCTTCGGTTTATCGCAGCTTCCAGGATCTGAATGCTTTCCGCGAGGAAGTACAGCGCCTGCAGAGCGAGCCGAGCGCCGAGTTGCGTCGCAAACAGCTGTCGTTGATACCTGAGCCGGAGGTTCCCCCCAAACGAAACCAAGGTCCGGGAAGAAAGCCGAACTTGACGGGAAAAAAATCATGACGGTCTCCGCTGCGGATGCGCGCTTCATGGCGCGCGCCATGCAGCTCGCGCGCCGCGGCATGTATACCTCGGATCCGAATCCGCGTGTCGGCTGTGTCATCGTGAAGGACGGTAGAATCATCGGTGAAGGCTGGCATGAACGCGCCGGCCAGCCGCACGCCGAGATTAACGCCTTGAGCCAGGCAGGCAAGATTCATTCGCAGCGCGCCGGTGTGTATGTGACCCTGGAACCCTGTTGCCATTCGGGGCGCACACCACCTTGTACACAGGCGCTGATCGATACCGGCGTCATGCGCGTGGTCGCCGCCATGCGGGACCCCAACCCACAAGTTGCGGGAAAGGGTTTCAGGCAACTGGAAGCAAACGGCATCCAGGTGAATGTTGGCCTGATGGAGCGGGAAGCGGAAGCGCTCAATCCTGGATTTATCAGTCGCATGAAACGCGGTCGGCCTTATGTACGGGTGAAACTCGCCGCAAGTCTTGACGGACGGACGGCCATGGTGAAGGGGGAAAGCAAATGGATCACGAGCGAAGCCGCGCGTGCCGATGTGCAAAAATGGCGCGCTCGCAGTTCAGCGATTGTTACGGGAGTCAGCACGGTCCTCGCCGATAATCCGATGTTGACCGTGCGGGACATGAAGCTTGGCCGGCAGCCGTTGCGCGTGGTGGTCGACAGCCGTTTACGCACTCCGCCGACGGCGCGCCTGTTCCAAGGCGAGGGAAAGACCCTGATTGTCGCGGCCAATCAGGATATCAACCTGGCGGAAAACCTCAAACGCTCCGGTGCCGAGGTTGCCTACATGGCGACGGAAAAAAATAATGTGGACCTGACGGCGTTGATGAAACATCTTGCGTGGCTGGAGGCCAATGAAGTGCTGATCGAGGCGGGTGAGACGCTTTGCGGTGCCATGTTGAAGGAGAAACTCGTCGATGAAATTGTGCTTTATTACGGTCCCCACGTAATGGGAAGCTGCGAACGTGGCATGTTCATGCTGCCGTCATTAACGCGCATGGCCAACCGCATCAAGCTTGATATCATCGATAGTCGACCAATCGGAAAAGATTGGCGGGTAATCGTAAAGGTAAGCGAGAAGTAACGGAATCAGCCATGTTCACTGGCATCATTCAGGCTATTGGAAGAATCAGCTCGCTTGAGCACAAGAGGGGAGATGCTCAGGTCCGTATCGAAGCCGGAAAACTTGATTTATCTACGGTGAAATCCGGCGATAGCATTTCAGTGAGCGGAGTTTGCCTGACAGTCACCGCATCTCACGCCACGGAATTTTCCGCTGATGTCTCTGGTGAGACGCTGTCCCGCACCACATTGGGAAGTTTGTCTCTAGGCGACCCCGTGAACCTGGAAAGATCCCTGACGCTGTCTACTCCCTTGAGTGGGCATTTGGTGAGCGGACACGTTGACGGACTGGGAAAATTGGTCAGCTGTCGCAGGCAAGGACGATCGTTGCAATCGCGCATCAGGTCACCGGAGGGTCTCGGCCGCTATATCGCTGAAAAAGGCTCCATCAGCGTGGACGGAGTCAGCCTCACCGTCAATTCCGTGAATGGCCCGGAATTCGAGGTGAATATCGTCCCGCACACGCTTGAAAATACGACGCTTGGCAACCTCACTGCGGGGTCCATCGTTAACCTCGAGGCGGATATTTTAGCGAGATACCTGGAACGGCTGATTCAGTCAGAGCAAACGCTGAGTGACGGGTCGGAGATTACCCGTGAGTTTCTCGCGCGGCACGGGTTCGTCAAATGACGCGATTATTTTCTCGAAACGACCTGGAAAGTCGCATTCGTTCTGGCGAGCACAATCCCCCGCGATTTATTTTTGGTCTTCATGATTAATTTACTGACGATTCGATAATTTCCCGGCGGCGCCTTTTCAGGAATAGGCAGGGGAAGTTCGGCGGCATAATATCCACTGGCCCGAAACTGATCGCCGACCGATTCCGTTTTAGTGGTAATCAGTTCGCCCTTGGCGGTATAAAATTCCCTGACTTCTTCCAGGACTTGACCGGTGGAGCTGCCACGCTGGATGTAGACCGCTTTGTGTATCGTAAGGTTATTGCACGGTTTAATGGCAGGCGGATCGATATCGATCTTGTATAGACGGATAGCGACCGGTTTTCCGCGCAGCGATAGTTTGGATAACCGTCCGACAGTTTCAGGATCTCCCGTTGCCGGTTGATATTGCGTGGTGTAGTCAGTGTCCTTGCGCTGTTCCTCAAACTGTTCACAGGTTTGTTCCTGGAATGTGGCGCAGCCGGATATCAAAAGGCCCAATCCGGTTAGCAACACCGGAGAAAACCGGCGAACCGACATGAGGCAAGGAAGATATTCCATGGCAAAAATTTGTTCCCTGAATTCCTAAACTGTCTATCCACCCCAGGCTTGTCGCAGCGATGCGTATTTGTCTTTCGATGGTTTGGCAGCCTGTTGCGTTATTTGAGGTTTCTGAGGAGACTGAATGGGCGCTTTCCGATTGGACGCTACCACGGTGGATTTATGCCGGATCGTTTTCTGCGCGCGTGCGGATTCGGCGATTGCGGATTGATGCCTGATTGTTTTCTGCATACGCCCGGTCTCGGCGATGGTGAATTCTGTTGGAGATTTGGGCAAAGGATAGAATTCAAATGCCACTGCGAGCAGGATCGCCGTTGCCACCAGCGACAAGTCCAGCCACTTCCCGCCCCAAATGCGTCGTCCTGTCGTATCGGAACGCTGGCGCCAGGAATGTAACATGTCGGAAGTGGCATCGACGACGTACGAATGCCGGCGTTCAACGAGACCGAGCTTCATCAGATTAGCGCGAAATTCTTTCGCGCTCTGATAACGCCGGTTAGGTTCCTTTTCAATAGCCTTGAGGATGACCTGTTCCAGTTCGGGCGGGAGCCGGCGCTGGAATTCCTTCGGGCTGGGAGGATTTTCCAGAACGTGGGCGTGCATGAGGGCGTAGTCACTCCGGCGCTCGAAGGGGAGGCGACCCGTGACCGCTTCGAATAGGCTGATGCCCAGCGTGTAAATATCAGACCGGCTATCGGTTTCACGCCCGTTGATTTGTTCCGGAGACATATAGAGAAGGGTTCCGACCATGGTGCCTTTCTGTGACGGATCTTGATTGTCCAGTAGCCGCGCAATGCCGAAATCCATTAACTTGATCTCGCCATGGCGTGTGATGAAAATGTTGCTGGGCTTGAGATCGCGGTGTACCACGCCCATTTGATGAATATATTCCACACCGCAGAGCGTCTGTTCGAAAATTTTTACTGCTTCGGAGACAGCCAGGGGACCGTGACGGCGTAAACGATTTTCGAGCGTTTCCCCCTCGACATATTCAAGCACCAGGATTTCTCCGGCGGGATGCTCCATCATTTCAAACAAGGTAATGACATATGGGCTGTTTAGACGGGCCTGTGCCTTGGCCTCGGTGCGAAACCGCTTCAGATAGTCGTGGAATTTGCAGAGGTGTGGCGGGAGCACCTTGAGCGCCACGGTCCGGTTCAATTCCGTATCGTGGGCGCGATACACCACACCCATGCCGCCGACGCCGACTCGGCTCAGGGTCAGGTAACGCCCGATCATGCTACCCGGTTCTAGCGGCTCTGCTGCCGTTTCCCCTGTGGAGGGCGATGCGGACTGCGTCCGCCTTTCTGCGAAACGGCCAGAAATGATGACGGTGCTCTGCAGTCTGTCACCCATTTTTCCTTTGGCGGACATCATTTAATTGCTACCGGATGAGAAACATATTCACGGATGCCACCTCAGGCGGTATCCGTCCCTAACCATTTGAGTATGGTGGCGATATCTGCCGGATGAGGTGTCGCTGGATGAATGCTCGGGAAATCCCGATAAGCGGTAACCCGGGTCGACCGGGGCGGTTCTGACGCTTGCAGCGCATCTGGCGCGAAAATAGGTGATAATACGCGCCCAATCCCTGTTTTTTATGAGATTTTATGCCGATCAGCCCGGTAAACGAGATCATCGACGAAATCCGACACGGCCGTATGGTCATTCTGATGGATGATGAGGACCGTGAAAACGAAGGTGACCTGGTCATGGCCGCTATACATGCGCGCGCCGAGGATATCAATTTCATGGCACGCTACGGGCGCGGACTGGTTTGCCTGACACTGACCCCCGATCGCTGCCGCCAGTTGCAATTGCCGCTCATGGTGAACAATACGGATCACCGACCCGTAACCAATTTCACGGTGTCCATCGAAGCCGCGGTCGGCGTGACCACGGGGATTTCCGCTGCGGATCGCGCCCGGACCATTCAGGTCGCGGTTAAAAAGGATGCCAAGCCGAGCGATCTGGTACAACCGGGTCATGTATTCCCGCTGATGGCTCAGCGCGGCGGCGTGCTCGCCCGGGCGGGACACACGGAGGCCGGCGTGGATCTGGCCCGACTCGCCGGATTGGAACCCGCCAGCGTGATATGCGAAATATTGAATGAGGACGGTTCCATGGCGCGATTGGGTGAGCTGGAAGCATTTTCCAGGCGCCATAGCCTCAAGATCGGTACCATTGCCGATTTGATCCGTTATCGCATGGAGCATGAATCCACCATCCAGCGCGTGGGTGAATGCATGCTGCCGACTGAATTCGGTGAATTCCATGTGCTCGCCTATCACGATGATATCGGAGATGCCGTGCATCTGGCGCTGGTCAAGGGGGAAACGAATCGTAACCGCTCGACGCTGGTGCGGGTTCATGTACAGGAAAGCCTGCTGGATCTCGTGACATCGGCGCATCGTGCCGGTTTCTGGACGCTGTACCGCGCGCTGAAATATATCGCCAGAGAAGGGGCTGGAATCGTCGTTATCCTTCAACAGCAGGAGAAACCATCCGATCTCATGGAGCGCGTACGCCGTTTTCAGACCCAAGACAAAACATTAGAATCGACGGGTGGTAGAAGGGAACGTGAGGAAATGCGCACATACGGGTTGGGGAGCCAGATACTCGCGGACCTCGGCGTCAGCAAGATGCGGGTACTGGGTCATGCCATGAAAGCCCCCGGGTTGTCGGGTTTCGGCCTCGAAATCGTGGAATATCTTGAGAGCGATGAGGACTTATCGGCAACGTCACGGCACCAACAGAATAAAGAAAAGAAGGTATCTTGATGGCTGAAGTCAAAAATATTGACGGCGATCTGATCGCCCGCAACGCGCGGTTCGGAATTGCGTTGGGGCGGTTTAACAGTTTTATCGGCGAGCGGCTGCTCGAGGGTGCCGTGGATGCGCTCGTGCGCCATGGTGCCGAAGCGGCGAACATCGATGTCGTACGCGTACCCGGCGCATTCGAAATGCCCCTCGTGCTTAAAACGATGGCATCATCCAAGAAATACGATGCCTTGATCGCGCTCGGCGCCGTGATTCGCGGCGAGACTCCCCACTTCGAATACGTCGCGGCGGAATGTGCCAAGGGTGTTTCTCAGGTCAGCATTCAATACGATCTGCCGGTGGCATTTGGCGTGTTAACGGTGGATACTATCGAGCAGGCGATTGAACGCGCCGGTAGCAAGGCCGGCAATAAGGGCGTCGATGCCGCGCTGACCGCCATCGAGATGGTGAATCTGCTGAAAAAACTGCGCGTGTGAGGTTAAAACATGAACAAGGGCAGTCGTCACAAAGCACGCCGCGCCGCCGTGCAAGCCCTGTATCAATGGCAGCTTACCCAGCAGGCGCCCGGTGATATTGAAGATCACTTCATACTCGACCATGAAATGAATGATGTGGATGTTGATTATTTCCACCATCTGGTACGTGAAATACCCCTGCACATGCACGAACTGGATGATCATATTTCCCCGCACCTGGACCGCAAGCTGAATGATATCGATCCGGTGGAACTTGCCTGCCTGCGTATCGGCACCTATGAATTCGAATTTCAACCGGAGATTCCCTATAAGGTAATTCTGAACGAGGCGGTCGAGCTTGCCAAAACGTTCGGCGCCGAGCACGGTCATAAATACGTGAACGCCATTCTCGACAAAATTGCCACGGGACTGCGCGCGCGCGAAATTCAGGCCGAGCGCTCCACGGCCTGAATCCGGCCATTGAACGAATTTGAATTAATTCGTACTTATTTCGCGCGCCAACCGGTGTCGCGCGCCGACGTAGCGGAAGGCATCGGCGACGACGCCGCCCTGCTGCGTCCCCCGCATGACCAGCAGCTTGCCGTCACCTCCGACGTGCTCGTGTCAGGGGTTCATTTTTTTCCGGATGCCGATCCCGAATCCCTGGGACACAAGGCGCTGGCCGTCAATCTCAGCGATCTGGCGGCCATGGGCGCCGAACCCGCTTGGTTTCTCCTGAATCTGACGCTTCCTGAAGCCGACACGCATTGGCTTGAGATGTTCTGCCGCGGAATGTTTCGTCTCGCGCGCGAATTCAATGTGCAATTGGTCGGCGGCGATACCTCACGCGGACCGCTGACCATCGCGATCGAGGCACACGGTTTTGTGCCTCCGGCCGCGGCGCTGCGGCGCTCCGGCGCCAAGACAGGCGACCGAATATACGTCACCGGGACGCTTGGCGATGCGGCGCTGATGGTGAAACAACGCGCGGGAAAATTGCAACTTCCCGAGCTTGCCCTTGCGGCTTTATCCGAGCGCCTCGACCGGCCCACGCCACGAGTAAGAGAGGGGATCGCATTGCGAAATATCGCGCACTGCGCCATCGATATTTCCGATGGTCTTCTGGCCGATCTGGGACACATCCTGGAGCGCAGCCAAGTCGGTGCGCGCATTTTTCTCGACCGGATACCGGTCTCCGAAACCTGTCGTTCACATTTGGGACAAGCCGGCTGGGATACGGTGCTGGCAGGAGGGGACGACTATGAGTTGTGTTTCACCGTGTCACCGGGAAAGCTTGAAGCCCTGGAAAAACTTCAGTTCAGTTGCAGATTTCAATGTATCGGCGAAATCGAGCGAGAACCCGGGATTCGAGTCATGGATGAATCCGGCAAGCCTTATCATCCTCAGGAAACGGGCCATGATCATTTCGCGGAAAAAACAAAGTGAATAGACAGGATTAACAGGATTTACAGGATTCTAAAATCAAAAAAACATTTAGTTTTGCCTTTTATTCCTAAATCCTGTAAATCCTGTTAATCCTGACTATTAATTTTCTTATGGAAATTATAAAAATGAAAATCGGCACGCCATTGAGTCCTAGCGCCACGCGCGTGATGTTGTTAGGGGCAGGCGAATTGGGCAAGGAAGTCATCATCGCCCTGCAACGGTTGGGCGTGGAGGTGATCGCCGTGGATCGCTATCCCCACGCACCCGGACACCAGGTCGCGCACCGTGCCCATGTCATAAACATGGCCGATGGATCGGCGCTGCGCGCACTCGTGGAAAAAGAGCGCCCGCACATCATTGTTCCCGAGATTGAAGCGATCGCCACCGACATGCTGGCCGAAATCGAGCGTGACAGGCTGGCAGAGGTGATCCCGACCGCGCGCGCGACGCAACTTACCATGAATCGCGAGGGAATCCGGCAACTCGCGGCCGAGACGCTGGAATTGCCGACCTCCCGGTACGGATTCGCCTCCAGTCTCGGCGAGATGAAGCAGGTCATTGACGGCGGAATCGGATACCCGTGCCTGATCAAGCCGGTGATGTCGTCATCCGGGAAAGGCCAGTCTACCGTAAACGGGCCGGAGGATGTCGCCAAGGCCTGGGATTACGCCATGAGCGGCGCGCGCGTGAACCAGACACGCGTGATTGTCGAGGAGAAGATTGAATTCGATTTTGAAATTACCCAGTTGACGGTGCGCGCCATGGGCGCGGGCGGGAAAGTTGACACATATTTTTGCGATCCTATCGGGCATGTTCAAGTCAAGGGCGATTATGTCGAGTCGTGGCAGCCGCAGCCGATGACTGAAAAGGCCTTGATGCGCGCCCGTGAGATCGCCGGGAAAGTGACGGACAATCTCGGCGGGCGCGGGATATTCGGCGTCGAACTTTTCGTCAAAGGCGATCATGTCTGGTTCAGCGAGGTCAGCCCGCGCCCGCACGACACCGGCATGGTTACCATGATCAGCCAGATTCAAAATGAGTTTGAGTTGCATGCACGCGCCATTCTGGGGTTGCCCGTATCGGTGGCGCTTCGGGCACCGGGGGCGAGCGCGGTGATTTACGGCGGCGTGGACGCTAAGGGCATTGCCTTCGCAGGCGTGGACGAGGCCCTGCGCATCCCGCAGTCCGATCTCCGCCTGTTCGGCAAGCCCGAGGCCTTCACGCGCCGGCGCATGGGCGTGGCCTTGGCCGGCGGCGACAATACCGATGAGGCCCGCGCCCGCGCGAAACTGGCGGCTTCCAAAGTCAAACCGGTATCAGCCTGAATGGTGTCGATAGCATGATTTCGTGTTCGCTTTGTGATGCCGATCAGGAAACCTTGCTGTGGACCGACTCGCGATGCAGGGTCGTGCTGGTCAACGAACCGGAATACTCCGGCTACTGCCGTGTTATCTGGCATGAGCACATAAAGGAAATGACAGATCTGGCTGAATCCGACCGCGCACACCTGATGCAGATTGTATTCCGGGTTGAGCAGATTTTGCGTGAAATAATGCATCCTGAAAAAATCAATCTTGCATCACTGGGAAATCAAGTCCCCCACGTACACTGGCATATTATCCCGCGCTTTACCGATGACGCCCATTTCCCGGATCCCGTGTGGGCCGCGCGCAAACGTGACTCCAAATCGGACGGGTTGGACCGGGCCGTGCTGACGCAGCGCCTGCGACAGAGTTTTGCGGATATGCTCAATTGACGGCGCGACCATGAAAGGCTTGGGGTACCAAATCATACTGGCGTTTGCCGTGGGGATGATTTTTGCTCTCAGTTTGGTGAAATCAGTTACAGTTACCGTGGCTTGGTGGAACGGCGAGCGAACCGCAGGGGCCTGGGAGTGGCTGTGGATCGGAATATTGCCGGTACTGGTGTTCGTTTTTTTTCGATATTATTCGGTTTTTCGCCCGGGTTGCCGCGCCTGCCTCCCGCCGGAAGCTGAACCGAATGACCATCGTATGGGCCCTGGAACTCCATGAATACACCGCTAACACAGGATCACAAGTCTCAGGCTGATCTTCAATCCCTGAAAACGATTACCACGGTGGTGTATGCCTTGCAGGCGGTGGGCCTTCTGCTTGTGATCACCTACGTCATTGCCGTGATGATCAATTACCTCAAGCGTGACGATGTGCGCGGAACCTGGCTTGAGTCGCATTTCCGCTGGCAGATACGGACGTTCTGGTTTGGCCTTCTATGGTTTCTGCTGGGTGTTCTTACCTATATATTCATCATTGGCTGGATTATTCTTGCCGTGACCGCGATCTGGGTAATCTATCGTATTCTCAAGGGTTGGCTGAATCTCTACGACAATAAGCCGTTGCCCAATTAGATCGCTCGTTTTCATTACCGCCTTGAAAATTCTTTCCCTGGATACCTCCACCGATGTCTGTTCCGCTGCGATCTGGATGGATGGCGCCGTAGCGGAAAGATTCGAATCCGGCAACCGGCATTCCGAGCTCATTCTCGCCATGGTGGATGACCTGCTGGCGGAAGCAGGTCTTGCGCTCACGCAGCTCGATGCAATCGCCTTCGGCCGCGGGCCCGGGTCCTTTACCGGGCTGCGGATTGCCGCCGGTGTGGCGCAAGGTCTAGCTTACGGAGCAGGTCTGCTGGTCGTTCCTGTTTCATCGCTCGCCGCCCTGGCGCAAGGCGTGGACGCACCCAAAGTGCTCGCCGCCCTGGATGCACGCATGAATCAGGTTTACTGGGGGGCTTACAGGAAAAACCAAATGGGTATTGTTGAACTCGAGGGCGATGAGACCGTAACCACGCCACACGATGTGGTAATACCAGAAGACGAGGGATGGACGGGCGCTGGCAGCGGATGGGATCAATATCATATTATCCTCTCGCAGCGCCTGGGGAATGGCGTCAGGTCATGGAAACAGCAAGTTTACCCGCGAGCCCGTCATGTCGCGCAAATCGGTGGTGTTCTATTCAGCAACGGCAAGGCAGTCCCTCCAGAGCTGGCCTATCCCGTCTATCTGCGTGACAAGGTGGCGGAAAAAAAGCAGAATTTTCCCTGACAACCAACGTCTTTATCTCATTTTAGTCTGATTGATCCTGTTATGATGATTACCTGGATAGCGCGATGAAAAGATAAAGAATAATTGTCCTAGATGCAGTTATTTTTGGACGGCGATAAAAAATTACCCGCGGCAAGGAGAGTTTGGTGAATGCTCATTCGGTATCAAAAATACCGGCTTTGATAGTTGTTCTAGCACTTGCTTCGGGGTGCGCGACGATAACCACATCGGAAATGCAAGCAGTTAAAATTTCCACAATTACAGCCGACGGTATGCCGGTCATGGAGGCCGATTGTTCGGTGCAAAATGATCAAGGCAGTTGGCAAATTACAACACCGACCGTGGCCCACGTAAGGCGCTCCTCGAAAGATTTATTGGTTAATTGCAAGAAAGAAGGATTTCCTGACGGATCGATGCGTGCAATTTCCCGCGCGACCGGCGGTATGTGGGGTAATATTATTCTTTTTGCCGGGATCGGGGCAATTATCGATCACAACACGGGCACTGGGTACGACTACCCGAATGAACTACCGGTTAAGCTGGGCGCGAACACCATTATTGATAAGCGCGAAGACAAAAGTGATCCGCCGAAAGACGCCAAGAATGAAGATAGTCAGGAAAAAAATGACAGTGAAGAAAAAAAATTTACTTCCGACCAATGACTTCTTCGTATATTTAAATCAATTTACCCTGTGATAGATTGTAACCGAGGCGGCGAGAAGTTTTGAGTCTCCGGTTAGAAACGTTTAACTCTCGATGCGTTTGCTCAGGCCGGCCCCGTACAGAATGGAAATGGCAATTTCCTCGACGGACTTGGTGGTAGTGTCCAGAATGGAGATGTGTTCCTGACGCAGTAGGGTCTCTCCGGCGCGTGTTTCAAAGCGGCAGTTTTCCAGCGACGCGTAGCGGCTCCCCGGCCGGCGTTCACTGCGGATTTTCGTGAGCCGCTCAGGGTGTATCGACAGACCATAAAGTTTGGCGCGATACGGGACAAGCGGCTTGGGGAGTGCGTGGTCGACAAAATCGTCGGGGGTCAGCGGATAATTTGCGGCGAAAATTCCGTACTGCATCCCGAGGTAAATGCAGGTTGGTGTTTTGCCCGTGCGCGACACGCCGACCAGGATTACATCCGCCCGGTCGTAAGTATCGGTGCTGACGCCGTCATCGTGCGATACCGTGTAATTCACCGCATCCATGCGGATCTGGTAGGCCACTTCGCTCCCCATGCCATGGCTGAGTCCAAGGGCATGGGACGATTCCAGGCCCAACTCCGATTCCAGTCGGCTGATGAAACCCGCGAAGAGGTCGAGGCACAACGCATCGGCGGTGGCGATTTCCGCGCGCGTGTCCTCATTGATCAGCGTGCTGAGCACGATCGGGCGCCGTCCTTCCTGGAGCGCAGTATCGTTGATTTCCATGCACGCGGCTCTGGCCTTTTCGACGGTGTCGATAAATGGCAAGGAACGTTTGCGGAAATTCACGTCCGGGAATTGCGTGAGCAGTGTTTTGCCCACATGTTCCGCCGTGATGCCTGTTCGGTCCGAGACAAAAAAAACGGTACGCTGAGATTTCATTGGTTCCTGCTAATTGTGCTGTATTCTGGGAACATCCAGGCAGTATGCTACAGGGTATTTGTCTGCGCAAAGATTTTCACTGAAGCTTGCACATGTTATTTATTAATTGCGGCAAGGATGCCGCGCATCAAATCCATTGGCGTCGGTGGACAGCCGCGAATGACAGCGTCCACCGGTATTACGTTGGCGACGGCCCCGCAGGAGGCATAACTCACTCCGAATTCTCCACCGTTTGCGCCGCATTCACCTACCGCTATAACAAGCTTGGGCTCGGGTGTCGCATCGTAGGTACGCCGCAGAGCGGCTTCCATGTGGCGTGACACCGGGCCGGTGACGAGCAACATGTCGGCGTGCCGCGGGCTCGCGACGAAATGCACGCCAAAGCGCTCAATTCCGTAATAAGGATTATCGAGCGCGTGAATTTCCAGTTCGCAGCCGTTGCACGAGCCGGCGTCCACCTGTCGGATGGCCAGACTTCCGCCGAAAAGTTTGCCGATTTTTTCTTTCAGCCGCGCGCCGATTTCTGCAAGCGCAGGTTCTTTCGTTTCGGGTAACGGCTCGGTAATGATGCCGATTCGCTGGATTTTGTTCAGGATACGCAACATATCACGCGTCTCTAGAGATCATGGCCCGAATAGGACCCATTGATGGATTTGTTGCATACCGGAAAATCCGGAACGATGTTATCGCGGATACACTTTTCGAGCGTGGGCCAGGTGAGCCAACTCGGGTCGCGCGGGAAAAAGCGCGCAATCCGGCCGTTATCGCCAAATCGAACGTAGGTCATGATTTCACCGCGGAACCCTTCGGTAAATCCGAGGCCTTCCGCTCCCGATGGCGGTATTCTCCAATCACGTCGAATTTGTCCCGCGGGAAGTTCGTCAATCAATTTTTCCATCAAAAAGCACGACGCCAGAATTTCCTCCGCCCGCACTTTAACGCGGGTTGCGACGTCTCCCTGCTGATACACAGGCACTTCCATGGAAAACCGGTTATACGGCGCATACGGTGAGTCCTTGCGCACGTCAAATGCCATACCGCTCGCGCGACCCACGTAGCCCAATGCCCCGAATGCCCTGGCGGTGTCGGGGTTGAGATAGCCGGTGGTGTCCAGCCGGTCTTCGAGTGACGGCAGGTCATCGATAATGTTGTACAAACCTTCGAGCTCCATGCGCAGGAAAGTAATCTGTTTTTCCATGGCAACGGTTACTTGATCGCCCATATCCGAAGTTACTCCTCCGGGAATAATACAATCCATCATGAAACGATGGCCGTAGGCCTCGTGATTGACTCGTTGCCAGACTTCGCGCAAACGTCCGAACTGATAGAAAGCAAATGTGAAAGACACGTCATTGCATATAGCGCCGATGTCGCCGAGATGATTGGCGATGCGCTCGCGCTCGGCCATGATTGCGCGCAGAAACTCGGCGCGTTCGGGAATTTCCATCCCCGCGGCTTTTTCCATGGCCTGGCAGGCAGCCCAGGCGTGGGCCACGGTGGAATCGCCGGAGACCCGACCCGCCAGTCGTGCCAATGCCATGGCGTCGCGGCCTTCGGCGATTTTCTCGATGCCCTTGTGCGTATATCCCAACCGCTCTTCGAGATTCAGGATGGTTTCGCCCACAGCCTGAAACCGGAAATGCCCCGGTTCGATGATGCCGGCGTGCACCGGTCCGACGGGAATTTCATAAACGCCCCCGCCCTGGGCATGGAGAAAGGGATAATGCTCATCCGGCGCTGTCGGCACGGGAGGATGACCGTCGGCGGGAAATTCCCGTCGCAATGGATGTTCGCCTTCTTTCCACGCCTGATGTCGCGTCCAGCGGCGCGTGTCCGGATGACCGGTGAACGCGATGCCGTACATGTCCCGGATATGCCGTTCCGGACGGTCAGCCGCGGCGTAATACGGCGAATGCGACGGCAGCACGGGTTTTGCGCGCGGGACTCCGGTGCGCGCGATCGCGTAGGCTCCTTCCTTTTCAAAGCACGCATTCACGCTCAGCTCATCCCCCCGGTCTTCACCCCAGGCGGCGACCCAACGGCAGTTTTCGGTTCGCGCCGCTTCCGCGATCCGTCCCCAATCATCGGGATTCACCCGCATCAGGCAAGCGGGCGCGAATCCCGGCGCGCTTTCTTCCTGCATATAGACGTGATGTCGTGAAAACAACTCAAACAGGGTTGTCATAATGGCGAACTCCCCGCAATCAGTATCGTGGCCTGCTCGAACCATTTCGCCAGAAACACGGGAATGGCGATACCCAGCCACAGTACCATCGCCAGTTGCAGCATCACCGGCAGCATGTTGGCGCGGACCGGTTTCTGTCCTTCCGGCACTTCGCCGTACACCATCGGATGCAGATGCCGGAACAGGCCGGCGAAGGCAATGGCCAGTCCGACCAGCAACGGCACTGTGAGCCAGGGCCAGCTTTTCATGGTGGCCGACAGCACCAGAAATTCACTGACGAATACCCCAAAAGGCGGAAATCCCGCGATGGCAACCGTGCCGATCAATAAACCCCAACCCACCGACGGTTGCGTCATGATCAGTCCGCGAATCTTATCGATCGTCTGGGTGCCGGCGATCTGCGCCGCATGACCGACGGTGACAAAGATTGCCGATTTGGTGAGTGAATGGACCGTCATGTGCAGCAAGGCCCCAAACGTCGCCAGCGGCCCGCCGATACCGAATGCAAAGGTCATGAGCCCCATGTGCTCGATCGAGGAATAACTGTACATGCGCTTGATGTCGCGCTGACGGTGCAGAAACAGCCCGGCCACCATGAACGAAAGCAAGCCAAAACCCATCATGAGATGTCCCGCGAGATTATTTTGCAGCGATCCATCGACCAGCATTTTGACGCGCACCAGGGAATAGAGCGCCACGTTCAGCAGCAGCCCGGAGAGGATCGCCGACATCGGCGTGGGGCCTTCCGAATGCGCATCGGGCAGCCAGTTGTGCAGCGGCACCAACCCTACCTTGGTTCCGTAGCCCACGAGCAGAAACACAAACGCAAGCGTCAGCACCGTGGGTTCGAGCTGCGACGCGGAACCGTAAAGAACATTCCACAGCAGCGCGTCGTCACGCACGGGGATAACGCGTTCCGCGGCGAAAAAAAGCAGCACCGTACCGAATAACGCCTGGGCGATTCCGACACCGCAGAGGATAAAGTATTTCCACGCCGCTTCGACGGCCTCCGGTGTGCGATAAAGCGAAACGAGCAGCACGGTGGCGAGCGTGGCACCTTCCATCGACACCCACAGGATCCCCACATTGTTGGTTGTGAGGGCAGCAAGCATGGTGAACATGAATCCCTGGTACATCGAATGATATAGACGCATGCGACGACCGCTAAGGCGACGCGTTTCCACTTCGTGGCGCATGTATGGACGTGAAAAGATCGCCGTCGTCAGACTCACCAGTGCCGTGAGCACCACGAGATAGACGTTAAAGGCGTCGATGTACAACATCCGGCCGGGCGAGATCAGTGTGCCGCCGTCGAATACCGTTAATGCCAGCCAAAGCGAGGTGATGAAAGTCGATCCCGACAGGACGACATTGATCCAGCCGGCTGCGCGCAGATGACCGACAAATGCCAGTAATAGAATGCCCGCCAACGGGATCAGCAGCGTCAGCCAGAGAGCGGTCATTCATCAACCTCCCGAAGCCGATTGAGCCGGTCGACGTCGAGTGAGTCGATCGAGGCGCGCATCTGGAAAAAGAACACGCCGAATAGAATCGCCGCCACCAGCACGTCGAAGGCGATCCCGAGCTCCACGATCATGGGCATGCCGTAGGTCGAGACGACCCCGGCGAAAAACAGGCCGTTCTCCATTGACATGAAGCCGATCACTTGGGCCATCGCCCGGCGCCGGGTGATCATGAGCAACATCCCGAGCAACACGATGGACATGCTCACGGCGATGATGTTGCGTGTCGCGGATGCGGCGAACTGCACGATCGGCAACGACACGTAGTAGCTGAATACCACCAGCGCCGCGCCCGCGAGCAGCAGCAATGAGGGGTAAGCAATGGGCTCGTTCTCGCGCTGGACATTGAGCCGCACCGCCAGGCGGTGCAGCAGCCAGGGAATGAGCAGCGCCTTAAGCGCGAGGGTGAGCGCGGCCGAGATATAAAGATGCGTGTGGCCGGTGACATACGCCACCAGCGCGGTCGTGACCGCGAGCAATACTCCTTGCCAGCCGTAGGTATAGATGAGCGGCAGCTTGCGCCCCTGGGCCAGCATGAGGAAGGAGGTGAGCAGCGCGAGCGCCGCGAGTACGAGCACCGCCTGGTTGAAGAGACTCAGTTGCGCCAGCTCCATATCAGCCCCCCGTCTCCAGGATCACGTGGGTGAGCATGCCAAGCAGACTCAGGAGAAACGCGAAACCGAGGAACTGCGGTGCGCGAAACAGCCGCATCTTGGCCATCACGGTCTCCCACACCACCAGCACGATCGCGAGCCCCATGAGCTTTACGGTGATCGCGACGGCGCCGACCCCGAGGGCCTCGGTCGTGAACTCCGCGGCGATGCCCCAGGGCAGGAAGATGTTCGCGATCAACACGGCGTAGATCATGAGCTTGATCTGCGCGGCCCACTCAATGAGTGCGAGGTGCCGGCCCGAGTACTCGAGGATCATGGCCTCGTGGATCATGGTGAGCTCGAGGTGCGTGGCCGGGTTGTCCACCGGCACGCGCCCGGTTTCCGCCACGGCCACCATCATCAATCCCAGGATGGCGAAGACGAAGGAAGGCCGCAACACCAGTCCGCTGTTCAGCGTGAACAAGACGGCCTCCGACAGATTCGTGGTGGAAGCGGTCATGGCCATGGTGAACACCGTCATCAGCATGACGGGCTCCGCGAGCGCCCCGATCATCATTTCGCGCGATGCGCCCATGCCGCCGAAGGCGGTGCCGATATCCATGCCGGCGAGGGCGGTAAAGAAACGCGCCAGGGCGAGGAACCCGACCAGGACAATCACGTCCGCGATGGCGGTCGTCGGAAGTTGCACCGCCACCAGCGGCACGACGGCGGCGGTAAGAATGGTGGCGCCGAACACGATATAAGGCGTGGTGCGGAATACCCACGAGGCATGTTCCGCCAGCACCGTGTGTTTGCGGAACAGTTTCGCCATGTCTCGATAGGGCTGAAACAGTGATGGCGCGGAGCGGTTTTGCATGTGACACTTCACGCGTTTCACCCAGCCGGCGAGCAGAGGCGCCATGAATAGGAATAGCAGTGTTTGCAGCGCGGCAAGCAACCAGGCCGTCATGTCACCACCCACAGGAGCAACAACAGCGTGAAGAATGAATACGCCAGGTAAGTGTGTATGCTGCCGGTCTGGATTCGGCTCACGCGGCGCGCGGCGGCGATGACGAGCATCCCGATCGGTTCGTAGAGACGTGACCAGGATTTATCCTGCACGTGCAGTTGATGGCGGATGATTTCCGTGCGCTGTGGTTGCGTCGGGTTATGCAATTCCTCGATCTGTTCAGTGATGTCCCATACCGGTGCGAAAATACGGCGAATCGGCATGGAAAAGGCCGTAGCGGTGTATTGCATGCGTGAATTAAGCGCGCCAAAACCGCAATCCCAGGGATAACCGCGGCGGAACTTTACGGGATGGGCGCGCATCAGGACATAACTGATGAGCGCAAACAGTACTATGCCAATAACGACCAGCGGCGCCGAGTAGGAAGCGACACGGGGAGATATCGGCGTGAGCCACAGCCAGCCTTGCGCCGTGGCGCTCACGGGCTTTACACCCAGCAGCATTTGGGGAATAGCATCGATAAGGTTGATCACCGCCGCTGGGAAAATACCGAAGATGACGCACAGCACCGCCAGCAAGCCCATGCCCGCGCGCATGCCGATGTCCACTTCGTGTGCATGTGCGACCTTATGGCTGCGCGCCACGCCGAGAAAAGCGACGCCATAGACTTTGACGAAGCAGGCGGCTGCCAGGGCGGCGGACAACGCGAGCAGCGCGGCCGTGATCGGGATGATGGTTCGCAATACGCCGCTGGCGAGCGATGGCGCCTGTAACGCGGCCTGGAAGGTGAGCCATTCGGAGACGAACCCGTTAAGCGGTGGCAGACCGGAGATGGCAAGACAGCCGATCAGAAAAAAAATTGCTGTTTGCGGCAGACGGCGGATGAGACCGCCCATGTTGTTGAGATCGTTTTCATGACTGGCATGCAGCACGGCGCCCGCGCCCAGAAACAGCAGACCTTTGAACAGGGCATGGTTCAGCGTGTGGTAGAGCGCGGCGATCAACCCCAGCACGCCCAGCGCCGGCCGGCCCGCATTGATGAAAATCATCGATAACCCCAGACCCATCAGAATGATGCCGATGTTTTCCACGGAGTGATAGGCCAGCAGACGTTTCAGGTCATGTTGCATGAGCGCGTACAGCACGCCCAGCAAAGTAGACGCCGCGCCGATGATGAGCACCGCCAACCCCCACTGCCATTGAATGTCGCCCAGCAGATCGTAAGTGAAACGAATCAAGCCGTAGATCGCGATCTTGAGCATCACCCCGCTCATCAGCGCTGAAATATGCGATGGCGCGACCGGATGGGCCTCCGGCAACCAGGCGTGCAACGGCACCATGCCGGCCTTCATGCCGAATCCGAAGAAGGTCAGGGCGAAGGCGATGGAGGCCCAGGCAAGGGACAGATTCGCCGCGCGCATGGCATCAAATGTGAAACTGCCTCCGAAACTCGCGAGCACACCGAAGCCGAGAAGAATGGCGAGACCGCCCATGTGAGCCATGAGCAGATACAGAAACGCGGCGCGGCGGTTGGCGGAGTGCTGATGCTGATACACCACGAGAAAATAAGAGGACACCGACATGAGCTCCCAGGCGACCATGAACACGAACGCATCGTCGGCAAGCAGGACGAGCAGCATTCCAAAAACGAACAAGCCGGTGAACAGACCCAGCGATGCCAGAGAGCGAATTTTGCTGTGGACGTATTCCTGCAAGTATCCGGGCGCATAGAGACTCACCGCGAGGACCAGCAGTCCGACAACGATGAAAAAGAAACCTGACAAAGGATCGAGCTTCAAATGCCAATGGAGCCAGGGCAAGCCCAGCCTTACCTGGTCGATCAGGGAAATTTCATCAATCAGCGACCACCCGCCGGCGCCGACGGCCAGCAGGCCGCACAACCCCAACCAGATTGATGAACCGTAGCGCAGCAGCCAGGGATAGCGCTCGGCATTCAGCGCGGTAATTCCCGATGCCAAGGCGCAGAACAATGACAAGTAAGCAAGGATCAGCGGCGACACGAAGGGAGAACCGGTGTTTGGGCGGCGCGGGCGAGGAGAATGACGAATATCTGCCTGTTGATGTTATTGATCCTGCTGAAGCGGCGCCGTGATCCTAGAGCCTGGAATTTGTAAATTCAAGTCGCCGATCCCGCCGCGGGAACAGGACCCTCGGCCGGGCGGACGCGCGTAATTTCGATCGCGGTGCCGCGCGTGCGCAGGATTTCAACCTGGAAACCGTGGATCATGAGGCTGGTGCCGGGCTCGGGGATGTTCTCCAGATATTCCACAATCAGACCGTTCAACGTACGCGATTCCTCGGTGGGCAGGTTCCAGCCCAATTTCCGGTTGAGATCGCGCAAACTGACCGTGCCGCGAACGAGGAAACTGCCGTCCTTCTGCGGCAGGACGTCCTCCATCCGGCCGATGGTTTGGGTGGAGAAATCGCCCACGATCTCTTCGAGGATTTCGTCCAGCGCCACCAGACCCTGGATATCGCCATACTCATCGACCACCAGCCCGACTCGCCGTTTTACCTGCCTGAAATTCAGCAGCTGGGTGTTGAGCGTGGTGCCGGAGGGAATATAATAGGGTTCGATCAAGGCCTGTTCAAAAGCGTTCTTGTCCAGTTTTCCCTCGCGCACCAGATTAAGCACCCGTCGCACGTGAATCATGCCCATGACGTTGTCCAGGCTTCCGTGGTAAACCGGCAGTCGCGTGTATCGACTGGTGGAGACCTGGTTGAGGATTTCATCCATTTCAGCGTCGAGATTGATCCCCTCAATTTTTCCTCGCGGCACCATGACATCGTCGACGGTGATTTTTTCCAGATCCAGAATGGCCAGCAGCATGTCTTGATGCGTTTCCGGAATCAGCACGTCGGCTTCGCGCACGATGGCACGCAGCTCTTCAGCGGTTATTTCCTCTATCGGTTTTTTTTTGAAAGAAACGCCAAACAGGTGAAGCGTGCGGTTGGCAATGATGTTGATCAGCCACACCAGTGGATAAAAAATCCATAATAACGGTTGCAAAATGAACGCCGCCGGAAATGCGACACGCTCTGGATTGAGCGCCGCCAGGGTTTTGGGGGCGACCTCGGCAAAAACCAAAATCAGGAAAGTCAGCAGTCCCGCCGCCGCGGCGATTGCTTTTTCACCGTAGAGCTCCAGGGTGAGCAAAGTCGCCACGGAAGAAGCGGCAATATTGGCGAAATTGTTGCCGAGCAAAATCACGCCCAGCAGCCGGTCCGGTCGTGTCAGCAGTTTCAACGCCAGACGGGCGCCGCGATGCCCCGATTCCGCCTGGCCGCGCAGGCGGTAGCGGTTCAGTGTCATCAGGCCGATTTCAGCGGCCGAGAAAAAGCCGGACAGGAAAATAAGAAAAACCAGCGCGGCGATCATCACGCCAACGGGGATGTCGATCAAGATTACCGAATCCTTGTTGTTTGCATGTAGGAGATTCTACCATTCCTATTGTAACGCTGTTGAGGCGAGCACCGGACTCGAACAGAAAGAGCCTGAAAACTCGCGCCGTGAGGTATTTAATTGTGAATCAGGACGTGCCTGTGAAACCGGGAGGAACATCACCCGGGGCGGTGCAACAGTACCTCGAGCACGAATTTGCTGCCGAAATATCCCAGCACCAGCAGGACAAATCCGGCCAGTGTCCAGTGAATTGCGTTGCGACCGCGCCAGCCGAGACGCCAGCGACCGACCAGCAAGATGGCGTAAACAATCCACGCTACCACCGCGAGTACGATATGATGCGTAAACTTCAAAGGCTTGCCGAAAAGTTCGTCGGAAAAAAACACACCACTGATGAGCGTGAGTGTCAGCAGCACAAATCCGATTCCGATCATCTGGAACATGATGTCTTCCATCATCTGCATCGGCGGCAAGGCTCTGATGAATCCGCCGGGTTGCCGGTGCCGCAGGTGACGCTCTTGCAGAAGCAGCATCAGGCTTTGCACGGCCGATAAGGACAGCAGGCCGTAGGCCAGAAAGGAAATGACGATATGTGCCGCCTGGATTCTGGAAGTGAGGGGCATGGACATTTGGCCGGGCCATAACCAGTCCACCAGTACCATCAGGCTCGCCATGGGCATGATAATGACGCCGAGATTATCAACCGGACGGGAAAGCGAGGTAATAAGATAAAGCACCGCTATAATCCACGCGACGAGCGAAAAGGTCGGGGTGAGCGCGAGATTCAATCCGCTTTCCAGGCGCAGCCCGGTGTAAAGCAACACGGCATGCAAAACAATTGCGCCGCATCCGAGACTGAAAATGCCGATTTTGGCGCCGCCTCCGATCGTTCGCCCGCGCAGCAGCTGTAATGCGAGCAGCATCCCGACGCTGAGGTACAACGCCAGGGCGAGGAAATTCAGGACGGGATTAGTCATAATGAGCCTACTCATGATGGCATAGGTGGGTCCGCCATTGAAAGGGCGAGGCGCTGATGAGGGCCGCGCCATCGGCGTCGCCGAACCGCGCCACGGAACGCCCGAATGCTGCGCGGATCAATGAATCAAGGAGGGTCGACACACCACATGAAAATCCGGATTCTGGGAGCTAGCGGTGGCATCGGCGCTGCGGCGCGCACGACATCCATTCTGGTCGATCAGGATATCCTGCTCGATGCGGGTACGGGCGTTGGCGATCTGACGCTGGATGAATTGCGCGCCATCGATCATGTATTTTTGACGCACTCCCATCTCGATCATGTGGCGATGCTGCCGTTTTTACTCGACACCGTGGGGGCGAGCCGGCATTCGCCGGTGCGGGTATACGCCCAGGAGGCCACGCTGACGACGCTCCAACGCCACCTTTTCAACGGTGAATTATGGCCCGATTTCAGCCGTATCCCATCGCCTGAGGCGCCTTTCATGACCTACCAGACATTGCCGGCGGGCGCTGCAATAACCCTGAATCACCGGACATTGCGCAGTATTCCCGTGAATCATGTCGTTCCGGCGGTGGGCTATCTGGTGACCGGCGCCGGCGGCAGTCTGGCTTTCAGCGGCGACACCACGGTCACCGATGAATTCTGGCGCACGCTGAATGCCATCGGCGATCTCAGGCACGTCATCATTGAGACCAGTTTTCTGGATGCCGATGAAAATCTGAGCCGGATATCCAAACATCTGTGCCCCGCCATGTTGGCGGGTGAAATCAAGAAATTGAAGCCGGGACCGCAGGTTCACATCACGCACCTAATGCCGGGATACGAAGACGACATCATGCGCGAGATCGCGCGGCATATCCCGCAAAGTACCCCCCAACGATTGATGCGTGGCAAAGTATTTGAACTGTGAATTTGCGTCTCGTGTCCGGCGCGCGGAACTCATCGGCGGTTCAGCGTGAACTCAATGGAAAAAATCATGCGCGGTGGAGATAACTGATGTTCGACAATCTCAGCGGACGACTTCAAGCCACCCTCAAGCGTTTGCGCGGGGAAGGGCGGCTGACCGGGGATAATATTCGTGACGCCCTGCGCGAGGTGCGGACGGCGCTGCTGGAGGCCGACGTCGCGTTGCCGGTGGTCAAGGATTTCATCGAGCGCGTGCGGGTG
>Ga0209640_10000210_pt1 | contig 42125 bp, 40 predicted proteins | sample RifCSP10_1_FD_184018 | JGI IMG/M metagenome (GOLD analysis project Ga0209640, IMG submission 184018) | Soil microbial communities from Rifle, Colorado - Rifle CSP2_sed 10_1 (SPAdes) (version 2) | ecosystem: Environmental > Terrestrial > Deep subsurface > Rock core/Sediment | place: Rifle... | reverse complement strand
TCACCGATCTTTCCCGTGTAAGCCGCCGATATGACGGTTTCGACTACCTGCTGCGCCTTCTCATCAGGAACCAGCACCTGAATCTTTACCTTTGGCAAAAAATCAACCGAGTATTCCGCTCCTCGATAAAGCTCCGTGTGTCCTTTCTGGCGTCCGAAGCCTTTTACTTCCTCCACCGTCATCCCCTGGACTCCAGCTTTGGTGAGGGCCTCTTTCACCTCATCAAGCTTAAAGGGCTTAATGATTGCCTCAACCATTTTCATAAGTCCTCCTTAAGAAATTTTGCCTCTACAAAAACGAGAACACAGTTGGATTGAGCAAACGCTGTGCCACAACGTCATCGTGGTCTGGATCGCTCGCTCTCCGTTGAAAAACTGCTACTTAGAGAAGTAGTGGTCGTCAGCTCGAGAGGAAAGGAGAGATAAATTGCTTAGCGCTTGGGCGCCCTGCCTAAATCCTGTGCAGGAGGCGGAGGAAAGTTGGCCACCAAAGCGTGACCGAAGGGAAAGCTTTTCCAGACAAAAAGCTTCGCGGGAGAAAGTCGCTGCAACTCTGCCACATGCTTGTCCTTGACCAATGCGACGGTTGGTATAGGCTCTTCGAGTCTTGTAATGATAAAATCGGGATGAGGAGCGACCTCTACCGGATGACCGGTCACGTAAAAGGAAAAAGACTCGGCACGTATGGCATATAAGCGATATTCTTTCCCCTCGATCCGATTGACGATCTCAGCCAAGTTTCGCGCGCCCTCGACCTCGAAAAGCTCTGGTGCCCTGCTCCCGTAAAACCACAGAACCAACCAGAGAGAGGAAAAGGCGACCAGACACGGCAGCCACCTTTTTTTACCCAGGGCCCAACCGATGGCGCCGAGAACGAGAAAAACCGCGGCAGGCAACAAGGGTGGAGGCGAGGAAAAATGCCGGGGAAAGTGAGGTTTGAGAACCCATTCGCTCAAGGCAGGGAGAGAAAAGAGCAACAAAAACCAGCCCAGGCTACTGTAAAGGATCCAAACCCGCCTCCAGCCAAGCTCTTCGCCTCTCACAGCGCGCTCCAAAACCTCGCCAGTCAAGAGCGCCAACGGCGGAAAAGCCGGCAGCACATAGGTGCCAAGTTTATTCCGGGAGAGAGAGAAAAAAATCAGAATCGTAGCCACCCAAACTATTAGGAAAAGCCTCTCCGTCTTTCCTTCTTCACTTCTCCGTTCCCAAAAACTATACAAAACCGCCGGTAAAAATAAGCTCCACGGGAGAAAACCGCCGATCAGAACCAGCACCAGGAAATATACCGGCTCCAGGTGCTTGATCCCCTCCTCCGTGGCAAAAAACCGCACGACATTGTGATCCCAAAGGAAAGTCCAGATATATTCCGGGTGCTGCACGGCTGCCCAGAGGTACCAGGAACCGGAAACCAGTAGGAAAATCGCCATTCCCGACAGGAGCCGAAGCTCCCGTAGAAGCTCCCATCTCTTTTCCAGACCCAGGGTGATTATCACGATCAGCAAAGCGAGAAGAAGACCGACAGGCCCCTTAGCCAGCGCAGCAAGGGCGAGAAAGAGATAGAAGGGCCAAATCCATGCCTTCCCTTTCGTTTGCTCTTTCCACCACCAGAAGAAGAGCAGAGCCGCGGTGAAAAAGAAGTTAAAGACCATATCCATCTTGGCGAAGCGTCCCAAAGCGACAAACTCGACGGAACCGACCAAGACGAGTCCGACCCATAAGCCTCGGTTCCACCCCCAAAATGCGGCCGCCGATAGACAAACTAAGATTACCGTAAGGCTCGCCGCGATCGCCGAGGGCAAGCGCAGAGCGAGCTCGTTAAAACCCAGGGTTTTTAGGCCCACCGCCAGGAGCCAAAAGTAAGGAGCTGGTTTGTCATAGTAGGGCTCACCGTGAAGGGTCAGGGATGACCATTCCCCCGAATCCAACATCTCCTTGGCAATCACACCGCTGCGGCCTTCATCAGGGTCCCACAAGGCGTAATTTCCCAGGGCGTGAAAAAAGGCGAGATAACAGAGCGCACCCACGACAAGAAGGGCAGCTGCAGGATGCTTGCTGAGAAAATTCAATGCTCGGTAAACTTTCGATGCGAGAGCGCTGGCAGCTCGGAGCGCACCCTGGCGAGATAGCCCAGATCGATCTCAGCAAAGATCACCCCGGCATAGTCCGGGGCCCTTGCCAGGACCTTACCCCAGGGATCGACGATCATCGAATTGCCATAGGTAGCTATGCTCTTGGGGTTTTTACCGAACTGGTCCGGCGCGATGACGTAGACTTGGTTCTCGATCGCCCGGGCGCGCAAGAGGGGCTCCCAGTGAGCCTCTCCGGTCGGGACCGTAAAAGCGGAGGGAACAAAGATGATCTGAGCGCCCTTGGTCGCCAATGCGCGATAGAGTTCGGGAAAGCGCAGGTCGTAGCAGATGCTTAGTCCCATCGGGCAAAACTCGGTCTTTGCCACGACGATCTCCGTGCCCGGCTCGCGGGTGGCCGATTCCAAAATGGACACTCCGCCTTCGATGTCGACATCAAACAGGTGGAGTTTGCGATAACGGGCCAGGATGCGGCCTTGCGGATCAAAGAGCAGGCTCGTGTTGTATGCCTTGTTGTTGCCCGGAATTTCCTCCAGGATCGAGCCGGCAAGTAGGTAAAAACCAAACCCGCGGGCCAGACGCGCCATGACCTCGGTGGTGGGGCCAGGGATCGCTTCCGCATGAGTCCGCTCCTCCCTTTTCTCGCCGCGCCAGTTGAAAACCTCGGGCAAGGCCACAACCTTCGTATTCATTCGAGCCGCCTCGCGGAGCCACGCTTCGGCCTCCTCAAGGTTGGCCTTTTGATCCGGCATGGCAAGCATCTGGATCGCTGCGGCTAAAAACTTCACGCGGGTTGTCCTCTGAGTTCAAGGGATTAAGGAAAAAACAGGTGACTAAGCTCCCTAAAAACATCTAACCGCTTTAACTCTGAAACCCTTCAACCCTTAAACCTTTTTAGCGATTCAAAAATACCGGACAGGGACTTTTCCTCAGCACGTATTCCGTGGTGCTTCCTAACACCATTTCTATAATCCGCCGATGGCCGTAGGCCCCGATGAAGAGGAGATCGTAATTCAGGTTAACCAAATAATCGATAATCTTTTGCTCCGGGTATCCCCGGGCCAGCTCATATCGCGCCTCGATCCCGTAAGGGCCCAGGTAAGATCGTGCCTCCTGGAGCACCTTTTCCCCCATCTTTTCATCTTTCGGGACAAAAAGCACCGTGAGAGAAAGACCGAGCTGCGTGCAAAACTCAGCTGCCGATTCCATGGCCGCACTGGCCCGCTGGCTCCCATCGTAGGCGAGCAGGGGGCGCGTGAACTCTCTAAACCTCTTGGTCGAAACTAGAATGGGGCGGGGGCATCTGCGGGTCACGCTCTCGGCCGTGCTTCCCAGGAGGCCGGTGGAAAATTCTTCGTTAATCCCCCGGTGACCCAAGACGACGAGGTCGGCCATTTTCGAGCGCTCACAGATCTCATTGGGGACAATGCCCATGTCGAGAAAGGTCTCATACCGAATGCCCTTCTCCCGACAGCGCCCGCTAACCTCTTCGAGGATGATTTTCCCTCTTTCCTCCAAGACCTCGCGCATCTTGCTGGAAAAATCCAAATAGGGCTCAAAGCCCAGGGAGCCGGAGATATCATGGAAGAATGTTCCCTCGACCGAAACTGTGTCGATGACATGCTGACCAAAGAGGGCACCATTGAACTTTTGCGCCAGCCAGAGCCCATATTCCAGCGCCGCCCGAGAATGGTCCGAACCATCCAGGGGAACCAGAATATTTTTGATCATGCGGCTACCATATCAAGGCCCCCTCTTTTTGCAAGGCACTCTTTTTCGCCCGCCAAGGGGTTTACAGCCAGGACTCAATGAGAGATAATAATAGTATAGCTTAGCCGGAGAACGCCGGTATGGGACAAGCGAAGCCGAGAAACGAAACTCTCCTCCAGGAACTGATTGCCGTAGCGAAGAAGCTCAACATCGAGGTCCGAACCGAGAAATTGCTCCGGGAAGTGGGATACCGCGCGCGCAGCGGCCGGTGTCGCGTGAAAGGGCGCGAGCTCATCATCATTGACCGCGATTCGCCGGTGGCCGAGCAGGTGGACTTCCTGGCAGCGGAGCTGGACAAACAGGAGAGCGGCCTGGCATTTTTACCGCCTCAGCTCAGGGCCCGGCCGAAGCGGTAGACAGATTGGGCCTATCGCGGGTTGAACGGTTCGACCCGGATCCGTTTCGCTGCTGCAATCCCGAGTGAAAACTCGTCCTTCCCGACTTTCAGCGTCATGATCCCCAAAGAAGGGGCCACATCCTGAACCTGAGCTCTCGCCCCCGGGACGAGGCGGTGGTCCTGCATGAACGCGAGCAAACGGGAATCTCTCTCTCCGCCTTCCGTGATGCACTCCAGCACCACCTCGGTGCCGGCCGGGACCTGATCCAGGGGCACTCCTCTGCGGCGAGACGATGAACCCTGCCCGGGGATCCGGTTCCCGTGGGGACAGGTCGAGGGGTGGTGAAGGAGCTTGGTCAGTCCCTCCTCTACCTCCTGCGAGATCGCATGCTCCAGGCGGTGGGCCTCCTGGTGAGCCTTGACCCAATCCAAGCCGAGGAGATCCGTCAGAAACCTCTCGGTGAGAAAGTGGCGCCGCAGAATCCCCTCGGCCACCTTCCTACCCTTGCCCGTTAGGTGAATTTCCTTACGACGCTCCACGTGGACAAAGCCGTCGCTCTCAAGCCGCCTGAGCGTGCTGAACACGGTCGAGGGGGAGACGCCCATCTCGTCCGCGACCCGAGCGGCGATGACCGGCTGCACCTCTTCTCCCAGGACATAGATTGCCCTCAAATAATCCTCTCCGGTGGGGGTAATTTTTGCCTCTTCCATAGGGTTGACAAACTTTCAATTTTCGTATAAGCGAAAGTTATTAGTTTGGCTGATCAAAGATAAATCCAGAGAGACGTGACACCTTCTCCATGAGCCAGCAAAGAGTTTATTGCAGCAAGGACCAAAGATCAAGATAAGGAGGCAAGAAATGATGGGTTTCTCCCGATCGTGCCAGAGGGTTGCAGGGCTCATCGTTGCCGGATTGTTTTTGGGAACTCAAGCCGTCTCAGCAACCGCCGAGGAAGTCGTTGTTTATTCCGCGCGGATCGAAGCTCTGATCAAACCCATGTTCGATGCCTTCACCCAGAAGACCGGCGTCAAGGTGAAATACTTCACGGCAAGTGAGAAAGAGCTATTCGAGCGTCTTAAGGCGGAAGGGTCTAGAACCCCAGCCGATCTCCTGATGACAGTAGATGCAGGCAACCTCTGGATCGCTGAGCAGGCAGAGCTTCTCCGGGGCCTGAACTCTACCGTCATAGAAAAAAACATCCCAGCCCACCTGCGGGCTAAAGGCAACTCCTGGGTGGGTCTGTCTGTGCGGGCCAGGCCCATCATGTATAGCACTGAACGAGTCAAACCCTCTGAGCCGTCAACGTACGAGGCGCTCAGCGACCCGAAGTGGCGTGGTCGGCTCTGTTTTCGGACATCCAGACAGGTCTACACTCAGTCGCTCGTTGCAACCATGATCAAGACCCTGGGCGAAAAGCGCACTGAGGAGATCGCGCGTGGATGGATGGCCAATCAGCCGCGCGTCATCGACAGTGACACGAGAGTCCTGGAAGCCATCGCCGCGGGCCAGTGTGACGTTGGCCTAACGAATACCTATTACCTCGCTCGCCTTAAGGCAAAAAATCCCGCTTTCCCCGTCGCAGTCTTCTGGCCCAATCAAGCGGATCGCGGGGTCCATGTGAATATCTCGGGTGCCGGCGTGACCCGTTATGCCAAGAACCGCCAAAGTGCCATCCACTTGATCGAGTTTCTGAGTTCATCCGAGGCACAAAACCTCTTCGCCGATGTCAACTACGAGTATCCCGCTAACCCCAGCGTCAAGCCCCACCCATTGATCGCGGCTTGGGGAACGTTCAAAGCTGACCAAGTGGATGTGGCCGCAGCAGGGGAACTGCAGGTCGCGGCGGTCAAACTGCTGGATCGGGTCGGATATAGGTAAACCGATGGAGGCAGGCCAGACAAGAGACCTCACCTACAACACCCGACGCTTCGGAGGAAGGTTTAGAGCTGACCCTTGGCCCATGGCTGCCGGGATAGTAGGCCTCATCGTGGCGACACCTATCTTGGTGGTCATCTTTTCTCTCACCAGCCCAACCATCGATATCTGGACGCACCTCTGGCAGACCCAACTAACCGAGTTAATCTGGAACACACTGAGGCTGATGGCAGGGGTGGGTATGGGAGTGTTTATGGTCGGCACCGGCCTCGCCTGGTTGGTAACCATGTACCGTTTTCCAGGCCGAGCGACCTTCGAATGGCTTCTTATTCTTCCCCTTGCCATCCCCACCTACGTGATCGGCTTTGTCTTTCGCGCCATCTTCGACTACACGGGACCGGTCCAGGGTTGGTGGCGCACCATGTTTGGAGCGGGCGTCTGGTTCCCGGAGATCGCCTCCTACAGCGGGGTGACGCTTGTTATGACGCTCGTACTCTATCCTTATGTCTACCTGCTCGCGCGCACGGCCTTCCTGGAGCAGTCGGCGGGCACTCTGGAGGCGGCACGCGCCCTGGGCGCCAGCAAGTTAAAAGTTTTCTGGAGGGTCGCTCTTCCCCTTGCGCGGCCTTCCATTGCCGCCGGGACATCCCTGGCTCTCATGGAGGCATTAGCGGACTTCGGTACAGTTGCCATCTATGGCTACCACAGCTTCACCGTGGCCATTTACCGGGTCTGGTTTGGGATGTTCAATCGCCATGCAGCCACCGAGTTGGCCAGCCTTCTCATGCTCTTCACTTTTGTGCTTTACCTATTGGAGCGCACCGTCCGCGGTCGCGCCCGTTTCTATCAGACAGAGGGCAATGTGCGGCCCTCCGCACCCAAGACGCTGCGCGGCTGGAAGGCGTGGGTTAGCAGTGGGGTGTTAAGCTTGGTTGTGGGCGTCGCCTTCGTGTTACCTGTCGTCCAGCTGATTGTCTGGACCTTGGGCGCAGCGGATTACGATAGGCGTTATCCCGACTTCTTGGTCAATACCTTGTTATTAGGTGTGATCACAGCCATCATCGTGGTCGGCGCCGCGGTCGTTGTGGCGTATGGACTGCGGCTTAGTCGCAGCCGGACCTCCGCTGCCTTCGCCCGTCTGGCCAGTATGGGTTATGCGCTTCCGGGATCGGTAATCGCCGTCGGCGTGCTTGCGCCTTTGGCTTTCCTGGACCAGACCATTGACGATCTCTTACAAAAGACCCTGGGAATTTCCAGCGGGCTTCTCCTCACCGGTTCCGTGGCCGGTCTGGTGTTTGCGTATTTAGTCCGCTTCCTAGCTGTGGGCTACCAAACCGTAGAGGCGAGCCTGATTAAGATTACGCCGACCATGGACATGGCAGCTCGTTCTTTGGGAACCAGCACAACCGGAGTCCTACGTCGCATTCATCTTCCGCTCATCCGACCTGGGCTGAGTGCTGCGGCGATCCTCGTGTTCGTGGACGTGATGAAGGAGATGCCCGCCACTCTCCTCCTTCGTCCCTTTGGCTATGACACCCTAGCGGTCCGGGTGTGGCAGCTTACCTCGGAATCGTTTTGGGACGCGGCGGCCCTTCCAGCGCTGACTATCGTGGCCGCTGGTATTCTACCAGTCGTAGTGTTGGTAAAAAACCGCGCTGTGATCCCGGGATGACAGTCCTTATGTGGTCGACGTTCAGGAGCTGATACCGTCAACGATTTATGTTCCCCTTACGAATTGTGGCTGCGACCCGATTGAGGGCTAGCCTTAGCTCTTCTTGTAGATCTGCTGCGCTAAATAGTTCTGATAGCCCACTTCCTCTATTTTGTGCAGTTGGGCCTCGAGCCAATCTACATGGTGCTCTTCATCCACAACGATATGCTCCAACAGTTCGCGGCTGGCATCGTCCCCGGCCTCTAAGCAGGTCTTTATCCCTGGCTTGAGGACACCCAGTGCCGCGGTCTCCAGGCCAAGATCGTTTTCGAGCTGTTGCTTGACTGTGGAACCAACCATGATCTTGTCATAACCGGAAAGGTTTGGTACCCCTTCCAGAAAAAGGATCCGCTCAATCAAGAGCTCTGCATGCTTCATCTCGTCAAGAGATTCCTTCCAACTAACCTCGTACAGCGCTTCATAACCCCAATTTTTGCACATCTTGGCGTGCACAAAGTACTGGTTTATTCCAGTTAACTCTTTTCGCAACACATCGCTCAATACCTTAAATACCTTTGGATCTCCCTTCATGATCGACCTCCCCCTATTCGCGATCGTAAATGTATATTTTAAGTCTTCTGAAGCAGCTTCCAAGAGTACCATAGGAGTAAAAATGCACAAGTTCTGGCTACAGCCCCGATCAAATCCCAGGTAAGTCTTGATCATGGAGATTTCATCAACTCTTGTTTGACCAGAAAGCATTCCTTTGCAATACTGTTTGCAGAGCTACGATCGCTTCGGGACCGCCTAAGAAAGTGGGCGGACAACACTCTTATGGGCTACGGGCAATGGTCGTCATTGATGTAAACGGCATCAGCAAGCGCTACGGGCAAGTGGTGGGGGTAAAAAGCTGTGACCTGCGGGTCGCATCCGGAGAGATCCTTGCCCTCTTAGGACCCTCTGGTTCGGGCAAGACAACGCTACTGCGCCTTATCGCAGGTTTTGAGCAGCCGGATGAAGGCCGGATCTTTATTGATGATTGCCTCGTCGTGGATGTGGGCAGCTCGGTGTGGGTGCCAGCAGAGCGTCGTGGAGTAGGAATGGTCTTTCAGGACTACGCTCTTTTCCCTCATTTGACTGTGGCCGACAACATCCGATTCGGTTTGCGGAACACGAGTAGAAAAGAACGCCAACGCCGGGTGAACGAACTCCTTGAGCTAACGGAGCTGGTGTCATATGCGACCAGTTATCCGCACCAGTTATCAGGCGGCCAACAGCAGCGGGTTGCGCTGGCACGCGCCCTTGCACCCCGTCCACGAGCGGTCCTTCTGGACGAACCTTTCAACGGCCTGGACCCTGAACTTCGACCTCAGGTCAGAAGGGACGTAGCGCAGATTCTCCGCCGTTTGGGCACCGCAGCCATCCTGGTGACCCATGACCAAGAAGAAGCCTTAGGTATGGCGGATCAGGTTGCCGTTATTCGCAATGGAGAGCTGCAACAGGTGGGGACGCCTGAGGATGTATACTACCAGCCAGCGACACCCTTTGTCGCTGGCTTTGTAGGACAGGCTGACTTTGTACCAGGCGTCGTCACCGGGCAACAGGTGCATACCGAGGTAGGTGTTTTCCCTTGTTCTCCCAACGTCCCCCCTGGCCCCGTGAAACTGATGATCCGCCACGAAGCGGTCAATTGTCGACCAGGTGGAATCCTGGGTACGGTTGAGGAGCGGGAATTTCTTGGGGGAGAGATACTTTACCGCCTCCGCCTTCCTTCAGGAGCGACGATTCACCTAGAGCAGAGAAGTCGCGTTACATGGCCGGTAGGACACCAAGTACCGGTCAAGGTCTCCCTCTCTAACGTGATCGCCTTCCCCAGTCCTCCTTCCGAGAAGTCCTGAGCGCCACGTCTAGGGAGGAGTCAAACTCCAAATAGCGTATGGGCGTTAAGGCTGGTAGCCTGAGACACCTCTTCCAAGGGCATGCCTCGGACTTTCGCCACGGTCTCGGCCACGAACCGCACAAAGGCGGGCTCGTTGCGCTTTCCTCGATGGGGGACGGGCGCGAGGTAGGGAGAGTCGGTCTCAACGAGGATTCGATCCAGCGGCACCCGGCGTACCACCTCTCTGAGCGGGCCCGCGTTCTTGAAGGTAATGATCCCGCTAAACGAGAGATAAAAACCCAGCTCCAAAAATTCCCTGGCGCTCTCATAGCTTCCGGTAAAGCAGTGCATGACACCGCGAATCTCTCCCTTCCCCTCGCACCGCAGCAGCTCCGCCACCTCGCGATCCGCTTCGCGGTTATGGACGACTAAAGGGAGTCCCGTTTCCCGCGCCATCCGGATGAACCGGCAAAAAAGCTCGACCTGCAACTGGCGCGGCGAATGGTCGTAATAAAAGTCGAGCCCGGTTTCTCCGACGGCAACTACGCCGGGCTCGCGGACGAGGACCTGCAGTTTAGCCAGCTCCAAGTCGCCGACATCCTTGGCGTCATGCGGGTGCATGCCGATGGTCGCAAAAAGCCCGGGAACGGACCGTGCCAATTCGACCGCCGCTTCGTTGCTCGAAAGATCGCCAGCCCCACCCACCACAATGACCTTTTCCACTCCTGCATCACGAGCGCGGTCCATGACCGCCTCAAGCTCTTGGACAAACTCTTCTCCCTGGATGTGGGCGTGGCTGTCAATCAACATTTTCCAGGAAAAATCTACTTCCTAGCTTCGGTTTCGATGCGGGGGAAGAGCACCTTGGGCGGTTTGACAGTATGCCCCTCCGCAAAGCATCCGCCCCAGGCAGCATCAGGCTCAGCGGTGCTTTCCGAAAGGTTAAGAAGATCCCGCAATTGTCCCGTGGTCTCCGGCAAGAAAGGAGAGAGAAGTCTGGCAAGGGCTCGTAAGCTTTCCAGGAGATGGTGGAGAATATTACCCACCCTTGCTTTCTCCTCCGGATATCTGATTACTGTAAACGGGGAGGTGTGAACGATGTAGCGGTTGGTATGATCGATCGCCCCCCAAATAGCCTCTAGGGCACGATGGAAATGAAGCTGTGCCATATGCCTCTTCAGCTCCTCCTCGGCCTTACGAAATCTCTCCATGAGTTCCAGATCTTCTTTAGTCCAAGCCTTACCTAAGGGCTGAACGACACCGGCAAAATACTTTCCCTGCATTGCCAGGACTCGACTCACGAGGTTCCCAAGGTTGTTCGCCAGATCAGCATTGTAGCGCGCTGTAAGGCTTTCTTCCCGAAAGTCTGCGTCTTGTCCGAACACGCTCTCACGCAACACAAAGTAGCGGAACGCGTCCATGCCGATCTTCTCTTTCATCACCAACGGAGATATAACATTACCCAGGCTTTTGGACATCTTTTGGCCTTCCACGGTCCAGAAGCCGTGCACGTTGAGATGTTTGTACAGCGGTAGGCCGACGGCCATGAGCATGGTCGGCCAGAACACACCGTGCGGCTTTAGTATATCCTTGCCAATGAAGTGTTGCGCTTCGGGCCAGAATTTCTCAAAGGCCGCCTCGCCCTTGTATTTGAGCGCGCTTACATAATTGATAAGCGCATCGAACCACACGTAAGTCACGTAGCGCTGATCGAAAGGAATCTCGATGCCCCAGGTCAGACGGCTCTTGGGGCGAGAGATGCAGAGATCGCCGATAGGCTCGCGTAGCATTGCCACTACTTCGTTTCTGAATCCCTCCGGCCGGATAAAGTCCGGGTGCTCTTCAAGGTGACGTAGCAGCCGGTCTTGATATTTGCTCATGCGGAAGAAGTAATTGTCTTCTTCGATCAACTTGGGCTCGGTCAAGTGATCTGGGCATTTGCCGCCAACCAGTTCCTTCTCGGTATAGAAGCGCTCGCAGCCAAAGCAGTAGAGCCCACTGTATCGGTCGAAGTAGATATCCCCGGCGTCGTAGACTTTCGTCAGGAGCTCCTGGACGTAGCGGACATGATACACATCGGTCGTGCGGATAAAGTGGTCATAGGTAATCCCACATTTATCCCAGACGTCACGAAAGGCGGCGCTTATCCGGTCAGTAAACTCCTTAGGTGGAATTCCTGCCCCCGCTGATACTTCGAAGACTTTGTCCCCGTGCTCGTCTGTCCCGGTGAGATAGAACGTTTCCACCCCTTGCGCCCGATAGTATCGAGCGAGCGTGTCCGTAATAATCATCGTATAGGCGCTGCCCAGATGGGGCTCGGCATTAACGTAATACAGGGGAGTGGTGAGATAGATCCGCTCCATCACACCGTCCTCAGCGCCTCAAGGAAAAAGCTCTCCAGCGCCAGCCGGCGATTGACGTTGCGCTGGATCCTCGCAGCGGTTCTGGCTGTCCCGGAGCGGAGCCAAAGCAGACGCTCCAGGCTATGCCGGGCCGCTTGCCGCTTCAACTCTTCCTCCAAGTCGCGATTCAAGACCCCGTCGCTTTTCCCGCTAACCGAGCATAGCAGCAGATCCCGATACCAGCCCTCCGCCCATTCGAGAAACCTCAGGCTTTCCTCTCTTGACCCTGCCAGCTCGTCGGCTGCTGCCAAAGCCGCTTTATAATTCTGCGGGGTAAGCGAGCAGATTTTTTCTAACCACACTCTCCTCCGCTCCACGAGGAGTTCCATCTCGGCGCTCAAGGCCCGTCCCGGACTGCCCATAGCCAGAGCGGCCAAAAACTCCGCCTGCCCCCGCTCCATACCTTTTCGGGACGCCAACAGGTCCGCGACGAGCGCCACCGGGAGGGGAGTGAAGGAGAGGCGAAGACAGCGGGAAACCAAGGTGGGGAGGAGTCCTCCCGTACTGGTCGAAACCAGAATGATGAGGGAGCTCTGGGGAGGCTCCTCGAGGGTTTTTAACAAGGCATTCTGCGCGGAGCCATTCATCAAAGGGGCCGGGTCCACGAGTGCAATTTTTTTCCACCCGGAAAAAGGCCGGAAGCTCAGCTCCCTTTCCAACTCCCGCACCTGCAGGATGCTGATCTCCTTTTTCCCTGCCGCAGGTTCCAGCACCCTCACGTCAGGATGATTCCCGCGCGCGATCCGGATACAGTCCGCGCACTTCCCGCAGAAATCATTCGAGCCCGCCTGACACTGGATCGCCTTGGCCAATGCCAGGGCCACAGTCCTCTTACCCACGCCGTCAGGGCCCAGGAAGAGGTAGGCGTGAGGCAGACGCCGCTTCTCGAGGGCCTGCCTGAGGATCTCCAATGGCTTTTGGTGCCCGACAATGTCCGTGAAAGGCATATGAAATGACGCGGCCTAGCGCTCCCTCAGTCTCCGATCGACAAGCTCCTTGATCTGATCGTGCACCTGGCGAACCGGGCGGGAGGCATCCAAAACACAAAAGCGCCCCGGCTCCAGGTGGGCTAACTCTAGGAATCCTCTGCGCACCCGTTCATGAAACTCCATCTCCTCCTGCTCGAACCTATCCTGGCCTGTGCGCCCTTCATTTTTCGCGGACTTGTCGGTGGGGCCGATGGACTTCAGCTGCTCCCTGATGCGCGCCAGACCCACCTCAACCGGACAATCCAGGAGAAACGTCAGATCAGGGTTGATCCCACGACTGGCCAGCTGGTTCAGACGTCGGAGGAGATCGAGATCGATGCCGCGACCATAGCCCTGGTAGGCCAACGTCGAATCGCTGAAGCGGTCGCACAGGACCAGCATCCCCCTCTCAAGGGCAGGGCCAATAATTTCTCGGACATGCTGCGCCCGGTCGGCCAGATAGAGAAAGAGCTCCGTCGGTGAGGAGATCTCTTTTTTCCCCACCTCCAGGAGGACTTTTCGAAGCATTCGCCCCAGCGAGGTCCCCCCCGGTTCACGTGTAGAGCGGTAAGCTTCTCCCTGAGACGCCAGATGACTTTCGAGCAGCTTAAGCTGAGTGGTCTTCCCCGAGCCGTCACCGCCCTCAAAAGAGATAAAACGAATCATGAACAGGCTGGATTTGAGAATACAGAAGTCTCACGTCAGAATCCAGCCATCAGACGGTCCTGAATTCTGACCGCTAACTTCCAAATCTTAGGGATGAGTCTAACTCTTCCCCTCGCCCAGGAGAAGATTGATGCCGTTGATTAGCTGAGTGCTAGTGAACGGTTTGGTGATATAGTAATCGGCTCCCAGCTTGTAGCCGCCTAACACATCCTCATACTGAACTTTGGCGGTGAGCAGGATCACAGGGATGGACGAGGTGTCCGGAGTCCCCTTGACCTTGGTCAATACCTCCAGACCGTCCATTTGGGGCAGCATAATGTCGAGAATGATGAGGTCCGGCCTTTGTTCTTCCAGAAGGGTAAAGACCTCAAGGCCGCTATAGGCGCACTGGACTCTATAGCCTCTTCCCTCGAGGATGGTCTTAACGATAGTCACGATATCCGGGTTATCGTCAACCACCATAATCGTTTTCTTTTCGTCCATAGCTCCCCCGTCGAATCCCGCTCAGGCACCTCTAGGAGTCTCGTTTTCTCGTGCGTCCGCGCTTGGGCTCAAAAAAGAGCTTTTACTTTAGCACCTCCCCTGAGCTATGTAAAGCGAAGTGTGTCTCTCTGTGGCTGCGACAGGTCTTGACAAAAAACGAGGCTTCGACTACAAACAGCGACAATAATGGTCCCCGCCCTATCCACTAAACTCCCGGCTGGTAGGGTAGGGGGGTGGCTAGAGGTGACCGGGAGGGAGAATCAAAAGGAGGCTAAACATGAGAGGGAAGTGGTTTCTATGGCTTTTAGCGGCACTGATCGGGTCCGCTCTGGCCTTTCCTCCGATGATCTTCGCTGCGGAAAAAAAGGCTGCAGAGCCTTCTGCTCCGGCGAAGATGGAGGAAAAGAAGGCCCCGGAGAAGGCGAAAGCCAAGGCACGGAGCGCTACAGGCGAGCTCGTATCCGCTGATACTAAGACGGGTATGATGGCAGTCAAGGTGAAGGACAAAGAAATGAGTTTCACCGCGGATACCAAGGCTGCTAAGGAGGCGCTCGGGAAGGTCAAGGTCGGGGATAGGGTCACGGTCTCTTATACCGAGAAGGAAGGGAAGATGATGGCCAGCTCCGTCAAGACAGCTAAAGCTCCGGCCAAAAAGGCTGAAAAGAAGGCTGAAAAGGAAGAGAAAAAAGAGGGCAAGAAATAGTAACTCCTTTTAGCTTTCTAACTAGTGATTATGGTCGGGCAGGACTCTCCTCCCTGCCCGACCAGGGCTTTGCCGGGCTATAACTAACCGCTGAAGCCTCCCTCAGTCCTTCCGAGATTCAGTTTCCTCGCAAGCAGGACGACGCCAAGATAGGCCGCCAGAAGGGCCGAATAGTTGGTTATCATGAACCAGGGGGTTGCCCACAAAATTCCCTCTACTAGCGGGGTCGGGAAAGGCCAGAGATACGGGGTGGGAAAGTATGCTGAGTTGTGAGTGGGGATATCACAGACGATGTGCAGGCTCCAGGCCAAGAAAACCCACGGGGGCCGTTTTCGCAACGCCCAGATAAGAGCGAAAAGGGCGGCCCACACGACCAGACTGTGAGTCAAGTTATAGGCATGGAAGACAAATTCCGGGAGAATGGACAAGGGCGGCGGGCCGGAGATTTGTCCCGCCAACCTAAGGCTCAGCCAACCCGGATGGGAGACATGGAAGAGGCCGAAGGATAGGAGGTCGGGGGCCATTCCCAGAGCCAACCCCGCAGCAAACCTTTTCGCTCCGTGGGGATAGAAAGCAACACCTCCCCACAGTCCATGCGCCAAGACATCCATCGAGCCTCCTGAATTAGACCCCTTACGATAATCTCCTCGACAGCGGGAAAGCTTAGAACCTCTTTCCTAAGCCGCTGAGCCCCCTCCAGGCCTCAGTGCTACTCGAATCTAGAGCCAGCACGTCGCGGTATTTCTCCTCCGCTTCCCTTACCTTCCCGAGCCGCCCGAGGGCTTGGGCCAAAGAAAGACGCCACGCGACATTTCTCCGATTGCGCCTAAGCGCGGCCTCATAAGCGGGCACCACTTTCTCCCACTGTTTCAGCCGGCTATAGGCTTCGCCCAGTTCGCTGTAAAGCGCAGCCGAATCTTCGCCGTTCTCTTGTGATTCTAGCAACAAGGTCAGTGCCTCGGCATCGTTCCCTTTGGCCAATTGCAGCCTCCCCAGGGCAAAGAGAACTCCTGGATGCTTGGGCTGAATCTCTGCTGCCTGCTGGAACCACCTCTGTGCCGCCGAAAAGTCTTTTCGGTGGAGCGCAATACTGCCAAGCCCTAGATATGGGCTGATTTCTTTCACACCTGTGCGCACAATCCTCCTATAGATTTTCTCCGCCTGGGTCGTGTAAAAGTCATCCGCTAAAGCCAAGACTTCTTTGGCTTTCTCCGCTCCGCTTAAGAGCGCCTTCTCCGCCGCCTCCGCAGCCTCGGCGGTCTTGTCCTGAGCCAAAAGTATCTTGGCGCGCAGGAGATAATAGTCCCCATTCCCTGGCTCAAACCTTATGGCCTGCTCCGCTTCTTTTAGGGCTCGGGTACTCCAGCCGCTAGCATGAAAAGCCTGACCCATATAATAGTGGTGCCGAGCCCGGGAAACCCACTCGCTGTTGGAGCCCCAGGGGGGATCGGCCACGAACGATTCGAAGAGCTTTCGGTTCAGAGTCGAGGTGCTCTTTCCTAGGCTGCGGGGAGCGGAATACTCGAGTCGAGCGCTATCGTCCGTGTTTAAATCCGCGCCTTCAGCAAATGCCAACAGCTCCTTTCTCCCCATCCGATAGAAACCCAAGAGAGCGTAGATATCTGAGAGTCCCAGCTTCTTAAAGTCCTCGCGCAAAACGCCCATTTCCGAGAAACGCTTTTTTAGGCGCGGATAATCAAACCCCAACTCCCTCAAGCTACCTACCAGCAGGAAATCGCTCTCCTGCAAATTCCACACTGTGACGAAGGGGAAGGACTCCCCAAAGGTGCGCAGGACCATGCGGAAGTCATCCGGCGACATAGAGTAATTGTGAAACCATTGGGCGAAAATGCCGTGAGGCTTGAGCTTCTTTTTGGTCACAGCGTAGAATTCTTCGGTAAACAGGCTGGCGACTCCAGCGATCCAGGGATTGGAAGGCTCGGAGATGATCAGATCATATTGGTGGGGCGTAGCTACCATGTAATTTCGCCCATCGGTGGGGATAATTCTCACCCTTGGATCCTCGAGAATTTTTCCGTTTGCGTCGCCAAAAAAAGCCGCTGCCTCAGCCATCGCAGGCTCGATCTCCAGGACTTCAATCTTTGTAACCGGAAAAGCTCCCACCGCTTTCACGGTCATACCCGTTCCCAAGCCGATGATAGCAACCTGCTCCGCCGCAGGAAGTAAAAGCATAGGCAGGTAACCGGTCATCAGCATGGTGAGCGCATCCCCGTGGGAGCCATCGATCTTCCCGTTGCTGGTTAAATAGAGGTAATCTTTGTGGGAGCGATGCACGCTGACGGTAGCGGTTAGCCCTTCTCGATAGTAAAGTAATTCGCTGCGCCGCATCTCCTCCAGGCGCAACGAGTCCCGGGGCAAATCCGAGTAATGATCGCTGTAGATGGTGACGCCGCTCGTAAGGATATAGCGGTCCCAGCGCGGCATTTTTAAGGGAATCAGGACTACCGCCGCGAGCACGACCATGCCGAGCACCCAACGCGGCGCTGAGGAAAATCGCGGATCCATTACGACGAGGAACCACCCCACTAAGAGGTTAATCGCTACGCCTAAAAGAATACTGTTTTGCACGCCGATTAAAGGAATAAAAATAAAACCACCAGCAAACGCCCCCAAAATCGCCCCCACCGTGTTGGCCGCATAGGAGGCCCCCACGCTGCTCCCCACATGGTCAAGGCTCTGGGTGAGGAGGTGCGCCACCAAAGGAAAGGTCATCCCTAAAAGCACCGTGGGCAAAAACATAACCAGCGCTGAAAGCAACACTTGAACGGTAAGAAAGAGGGAGAAAGAATCCCCAAAGCCATGAAGGAGTCTGAGAAAGATTAACGGTAGCTTCTCAAACAAAGGAATCGTCGCTAAGGCGGCAAGTCCAACGCCAAGCTCGATTGCTCCAAAAGTGCTCACGCGCGCTTGCCGATTCGCCAGCAACCGCGCATAGACAAATCCCCCCAAGGCCAAACCCACGAGAAAAGTGACCAACATGGTGGTAAACGAATAAACCGAGCTGCCTACGACTAAAGTTAAGGCGCGGGTCCAGGCATTCTCATAAACCAAAGCGGCGAACCCGGAAAGAGCGAAAGAGAAAAGCAGGACTCGCCCGAGCCAGCTTGGCGCCGATCCGCTAGGATCAGCTTCCGCGGCGGCGACGAAAATCCCGCTTGGCTCTTTGAGCCGAATGCGGTCGGCGGCGAAGATGAGCATCGCGATCACCAAATTGACCGCGGCGGCCGCATAGACCGTCCCGCGCATGCCCAGCGCGGGAATCAAATAATAACCGGCCAAACCACAACCCAGAACCGCTCCCATCGTGTTGGTCCCGTAAAGATCTCCCACGCGCTGCCCAAGTCGGGCAAAGCTGCGCACAAAGAACCGACTCAAAACCGGCAGCGTAGCGCCCATCAGGAGGGTGGGAAGCACCAAAAGGAAAAGGGAGAGGAAAAAAAGCAGAAGATTGAAAATCAATGGATAGGAGTCATTCAGGCGGAACAGGGGAATGTAAATGATCTGCCCCAGCTTAAAGAGCCAAGGAACCGCAAGACCGTACAGGCCGACACCAAACTCCAGAACACCATAGAGAAGAAAGCCGTTTTTTCCCTGGTCCGCGATTCGGCCAAAGAGGTAGCTGCCTAACGCCAGGCCCGCCATAAAGGACGATAGGACCGTAGCTATGGCATAGGTGGTGTTGCCGAAAACTTGCGTGAGCATGCGAGTCCAAACCACCTCATAGATGAGCCCCGCAGCACCCGAGAGAAAAAAGCAAACCAGCGCAATGAAAAAAAGCCAATCCTGTCTCCAACGGTCCAAGGTTTCCCTCACCCCCCTCTTCTCCTCGCTTTTCTTACGGTCGAGTTTAGTCAGATAGGGCTGAAAAATCAAAGACGGAGCACCTGGGTGCCCGAGTTTCCAACCGCGCGGAGACATGGTAAATTAAACGGCTCGAGGTTCCACACGGAGGAGGGGGCCGAAATGTCATCCCCGCTAGAAGCAGCCCTGGCGAGAATAAAAAAGCGGGAGGAGAGTCTTTGGGGAAAGGCGCAGATCCAAACCGACCGCTGGCTGGCGCGCCTGGAAAGCAGCCCCTTTTTCCAGCGCTGCGGAAAGCTTAAAAGACCCGCTCGCGGTATCCCGAGCCTGCGCGCCGACCCCGCCATCGATCTGGAGTCGCTTTTCGTCATCTCGCTTCTTTTCCACCTCCTGCTGCTGTTTCTGCTGGCACAAATCGCTTTTCGCCCCCCGTTTCCAGCTCGGCCTGAGCCCATTGTGGTTCACCTTCTAGAGTCTGTGGCACCCTCGCAGGAACGTACGAGGGAACCGAGGAAAAAGGCAAAGAGAAAGGCTTTATCCCGAAAGCGAACCTCTCCGCCACCCGCACGGCCACAGCCCGCCCCACCTAAATTGGCTGAGCCCGCTCCGCCAGCCGCGCCCTCACTACCTGCGCCAAAAGCTCTGGCGCAAACCCCCTTGACGAAGGAGACGGGCTTTGGCGGCCAGCCGGTGGACTCCCTGATCCGGCTTCCGACGCGCTCCGCCAGGACAGAGTCGACCACCCTCGCAACTTCAATTGATCCTTTGCCGGAGAGTTTAGCCCAACCCAGGGGGCTGCTGTCCGAACCCTCGCGTTCGAAAGAGGGCTCTCAACCTGCGAGCCCAGGTGGTTCCGGAAAGCTCGCAGCCCTGTCCAGCCCTGACTTCGGGCCCTATCTAGAAAAGATCAAGCGAAAGGTCCAGTCTGCTTGGAACTACCCCCAGGCTATGTCCGGCAACCACAAGGTCGAAGTGCTGTTCGTCGTCGACCGCGGGGGCAAACTCGTCCGCGCGGAAGTGCTCGGTTCAAGCGATCGCCGATTAGACAACAGCGCCCTTAAAGCCATGCACCAAGCCTCCCCCTTCCCCCCCATCCCGGACAGCCTCAAGGAGCTCGCCGGCGCGCCACTCGTCATGAAGTTCAGTATTGACTTCGGCGTCAAATTAAGTCACTGACAAGGCACGTGGAATTGGCCGACCAGCGAACCGAAGCTTCGTTATGAGCCATCAACAGCGCCAACTTTTGATCCGGGGAGTCATCTTTGCCGCGCTCGTTGTCCTGCTTTTCCTATTGAGCCGCTACGGGCCCCAGCCACTCTCCTTTTTGCTGCCGGTGGCCGGAGAGTTCGAAGAGATCGAAAACGTTTTCTCCAATAGCGAGAAGCTCCAGCGGATGCTCATTTCCCTTGGCCCTTATTCATCCGCTGTCTTCATATTGCTCCAGGTTCTCCAGGTTGTGGCCGCACCCTTTCCCGGCGAGCTAACCGGAGTGGTTGGCGGCTATCTCTATGGCGAGGTATTCGGCTTTATCCTTTCTACCGTCGGCCTTACCCTCGGGTCCTGGGTGGCCTTCGAGTTGGCAAGCATATTAGGGAGGCCTTTTGTCGAAAAATACATTAGCAAGGAAGTCTTGGAAAAATTCGGCTTCGTGACTACCAACACCGGAACGTTCATATGCTTTCTACTATTCGCCGTTCCCGGCTTTCCCAAAGATTACTTGTGCTACGTTTTGGGCTTGAGCCGGATGAGGCTCGGCACCTTTTTGATCGTCTCCGTCATTGGCCGGCTCCCGGGAACTTATCTATTGACGCTCCAAGGAGCCAACCTGAGAAGCCAGGAATACGCCGCTGCGTTCGTCTTTGCGGCCATCTCCGCAGTGCTTCTGCTGATCGCCTATCTTTACCGAGCGCAGCTTTTCCACTGGGTGAAAAGCAAAAATGGGCGCTAGCTGTGCTTTGCCGTTCGAAGCTTGCCCCAGCTTTGATTGACAACCCTCTAGGCCAAGGCTAGAAGTTCAAGAATGGCGCTCCGGTTTTTGCGCGGGAACAAAGCCACCTACTTTTCATTCTTCTTCGTCCTTGCCGCTTATACGCCGGCGCGCGCCCAACGGCCCGTCGCCAGCTTCTTTTACAACGAGCAGGGGCAGGTCATCCGCCAAGAGAGAGACACCAACGGGGATGGGAGGATGGACCGGTGGATCTACCATAATCAGCAAGGTGCAATCGAGCGCGTAGAGCAGGACGAGGACTTCGACGGCAAGCCAGACCTCATCCTAGATTACGCAAGAGGGAAACTGACGCGGGAGGCGCACTCGACCAAGCGCAATGGCCAGTTCGACCGCATCGTTTATTTCCAGAACGAAAAGGTTAGCCGCGTGGAGGAGGATACCAATGGGGATGGGAAAATGGACACTTTTTCCATCTTTCAAGGCGGCCAGTCGGTTCGAAAAGAGATCGACCGCAAGCATAGCGGTAACATCGACCTCTGGGGGTACTATGAGGGAGGGCACCTTTCCCGGCAAGAAGAGGACCTGAATGGGGACGGCAGGCCGGATCGTTATCTCTATTTTACCGGGGAGGAGCTCGTGATGCGTGAGGAGGACTCGCGTGGCAGCGGGCAAATCGATCTGGTTGAAACCTACTCCCAGGGCAAGCCGGTCAAGCGCCTCTTCGCCAGCCAGGGCAAGGGCAGGCTCGATACACTGCAGGTTTTTCAAAACGCCGACCTGGCTTACGAAGAAAAGGATACCGCCGGCACCGGCTATTTTGACTTGCGAATCTACTACGACAAAGGGCAAGTCGTGAGACAGGAAGGGGATACCAACGGAGATCACCGAGTCGATGTGTGGGTGACTTACGAGAATGGCCAGCGGGTCGGGCAGGAAGAGGATCTGAATTTTAACGGCAAGATCGATGCCCGCTATTTTTTCAAAAATGGACAGGTCGTGGCACAGGAGCCGGTCGCGGAGGCGGAGCCCAAAACGCCGCCGCGGCCCTTTTCTTCGGTACAAGACGAACTCCGCCATTTGGGGGCAAGAAAAAGCGCGATAGCGCCGGCGAACAAAATGATCGGCGCCCCCGCAGGTCTCGAAACGGGAACCGATAAGATGTAAGATCGGTTATCGCAGAGGTCAGCATGGGTAGCCCCCAAAAGGTGATACCGGTCTTCCTCCTCGGTGTTTTCCTGGGAAGCTGCCAGCCAGTTCCTGTGCAGCAGCCTCCGGGCTCGTCCCCCGTTGCGCAGACTTACCCAGGGACACCAACACCCGGGCAGCCTATGAACCTGCCTCCACCTGCGAACCTGCCTCCCCCTGGAGCTCAACCCCAACCTCAAGTTTCCGGGTCGCGGCGCACCGAATACGTTTGGCAAAAGATGATGGAGGGCGTGGCCATGGGCGGCGCGGTCGGAGGCCCCTTTGGGGCCGGAGGAGGCTTGATTGTCGGACTGATCGCCGGACTGCTCACTGCCGACTCTTTTTACGCAGACCTCAACGCCAAGATTCAGACCGAACAAGCCAAAGATCGCGAACTGGAAGCCCAGATTGAGCGCGAAATAGAGAGGCAACGGGAGCTTGAAGCAGGCCTGGCGGGAAGCCCGCCTCCCTCAGACCCAAAGAAGACTGGGCAACTCCCGCAACCTCAAGAACGAGCCCGGGTCGAAAAACAGGCACGGGTAGACGGTGGCGAGAGAGAGCCCACCACAACGGCCTCGCTCAACAAACGAGAATCCGCGCCCCCAGCCGGCCCCTTCAAGAACGTTGAGATCAAAGACCTTAACGGAGATGGTATCCCTGATCTATGGATCTACCATAATCCGATGAAACCAGAAGAGATTATCCGCCAGGAAGAGGCCACCAAAGGCGACAGCAGGGTGGATGTCTGGAGCTACTTCAAGGACGGAAAGCTCGTACGCCGCGAAGTAGACACCAACGCAAGCGGTCGGCCGGATACCGTCTATTACTACGAAGACGACAAGCTGGCGAGAGAAGAGCGAGATGAAAAAGGCGAAGGCCATGCGACTTTTCGTGCCTTCTACCAAAATGGACGCCTCTACCGAGTAGAGAAAAGCGCGCAGGGGAATGGAAAAATGGATCTCTGGGTCACTTATGACACGTCAAAAGAGGGGGAGATCGTTCTGAGAGAAGAAAGAGATCTCAACAGCGACGGGGCGGTGGATCTCTGGTCCTATTTTGAAAATGGCCGACTCGTGCGTCGAGACGTAAGCGCCGTGGGGCTAGAATACATAACGCAGCAGGGAAAGAACCCCCAGATGGCGTCCCCTAACGCCTCATCGCCAGCGCCTCCCGCCCGATAAGCAGCTACCTCACAGCGATTCCGATATCCTGGAGACCACTAGCGCGGCAGATTCCCAGAACGGCGACCACGCGACCGTAGTCCAGCCTCCTATCCGCCCTGACCAGCGCCGATTTTCTCCCGTTGCGCCCCATCGCCCTAAGCCGTGTCTCGAGCCCGGGGAGATCAACTTTTTCCCCGTTCACAGTGATCTCCCCGCGCTGTCCGACCTCTATCGTCACCGGTGTCGACTGGCTTTCCGCGGAGGCAGCCTTGGCCTGAGGAAGCTGAATATCAAGCCGCCGAGACGGATCGATGATGGTCGTTGTGACCATGAAAAAGATAAGGAGTAGAAAGATGACGTCAATGAGAGAAGTGAGACTGATCCCAACTTCCTCTTCCGATTCTTTCAAGAACTGCATCTCGCATCTCCTCGACTAAGGTTCCCGAAATCGCTCCCGCAGTCTTGGGGGCGACTCAGCCTGTCTTACCTGGGACGCAGCAGTCGGCGCGCGGCCACTATAGCCCTCGTAGGCGAGATCTTCGATCAGCGCAAGCGAGACCTCCTCCATCTCAAGCACCCTGATCTCGACCTTCCGCTTGAAATAGTAATAGACCGCAAGCGTTGGAATGCCGACCATTAGGCCGAAGACGGTCGTGATCAGCGCCTCGGCCACCCCTGCCGCAACGGCCCCCGGGTTTCCCGCCATGCCATAGCTCGCAATGACATCGAACGACCGGGTTAGACCAAGCACGGTTCCGAAGAGGCCAAGCATGGGAGCGATGTTGGCTAGAAAACCCAAGAGCATCAGGTTCTTCCGCAATACAGCCGCCTCGTGCTGACCGGCGCCTTCAATCGCCTTCTCTACCGCGTCCAGCCCGTGGTCAAAGCGGACCAGCCCCGCGCGCAGAACCCTGGAAAGCGATAGCTCGTGTTCTTTGCAGGCCTGGATCGCCCGATCGGTTTCACGCCGATACCAGTACTTTTTGATCTCTTCGATGAACGCAGCCGAGATGATCTTCCCCTTACGCAAGTTAATGGCCCGCTCCAGGATGATCGCCAGCGCGAAAATCGAGCAAGCTAGGATAAAGTGCATGGTGGGCCCGCCCTTAAAGTAAAAATCGACGAGCGAGATGGACTGCCTCGGGGACAAAGGGACTTGAGTTTCTGGCGCAACCTCGGCGCCCAATAGGATAGAGGACATGACGAAGGAGAAGATCACCGGAAGAAAAGCTTTAAAGGTGCGCAAAGCAATCCCTATCGAGGTCGGCCTTCATTGATCTCATTTGCAGGGGGAAGGTTTTGAGACCGCTTGAGGCTCTCCTCACGGCCCCGGTCGATTTGCCTTTCAATTTCTTCTCGGGTCTTCCCCAAGCGCTCAACCTCCAACTTAAGATTCCTCTCCTTTTCAAGAAAAACTTCTAACTCGAGAGAGCGTTTTCCCCCGTGCTCATAGTACACCGAAACGGTGCCTCGTGCTATGGACCCATCACCAGAACGCGCAAGGACTTGTATCCGATTGAGTCCCTCCGCCACCGGAAGCGCGGAAGAGAAGAATCCATCGGTCGCCAGGCGCAACTGAGTGGCCTTTTGCCCCGTCGTTTCATTAAGGACTGTAATGTAATCGATTCCTACCACCGATATGTCTTCCAAAACTCCAAGAATATCAGCCGGTCTGACAACAGGGGTGAAGATGCCTCCACTCGCCCCGGCAATCCCAACCGCCGCTCGCGGATAGGAAAGCGCTTCCTCACCCAACGCAAACACGTGGATTTTGATTCCCGCCTTCCCGGCGATGCGGGCAGCGCTGATCGCTAGATCGGTATCCTCAAGGGTGAGTTTCCTTCCTCCACCGATCGGCAGAGTGGGAAAACCATCCGTCAGAAGCAGTTGAACTTTGACCGCATCGGTCCTCCGCTCACTCCGCCCTAACCCAGCCAGCTCCCTGATGGCCGCACGGATTCCCTCCGCCATATTCGTCCCACCGTAAGGCCCCTTGATGAAAATTTCCTCCAGAGCCTGTTTTGCCTGCTGGTAGTCGTGCGTCAGTGGCTGGACTAACTGAGCCTGCTCCGCAAAGGTGACAACCCCGACCCGGGTGGTTTCCGGATTGAGCTGAGTAAGCAGTCGACGCGCTGCCCCGACCTCGGCCGCAAGAATGGAATTTCGCAAATCCCTCAGCGGCGGAACCCCGAGTCCAAGGCCGCCTCCGAATATTCCTATCTGTGGGCTCCCCCGTCCACCTAGACCGGAAGCCGTGGGAAGCTTCGAATCACCGAAGTCCACTCCGGCATAGTGAGCTGTGCTTCCCGAAGTATCTATAACAAAAACGATGTCCACATTAGGCGTTCGACTCTCTTGAGCGGAGACCTTGCCGCTGACCAAGATGGTGCTCTGCTCTTGTACGATCCGAGCACCATCCCGCGGAGAAAGGATCTCGACCCTCGGCTCTTTCGCCCCCAAACCCGCAGCAAGGAATACTAATACCGAGGTGGTAAAAAAACCGCCGGACAGAATTCGCAGGTTTGGAAGTACCATAGATCGCGCGACGAGGCGCAAAAACACAGATAACATGAATGGCGCAGGGTGTAAACGAGGGGCAGTCGTTTGCCTTCAAGGCGGGCGAAGGTGTATAATTTCTTTGTGATTTTGAAGAGGATCCTCCCCCTGGTGTTCGTGGTCCTTCTCTGCTGGTCGGGAACCGTTCTGGCTCAGTACACCCTGGTCCTCAAAAACGGCCGGCGCATTACCGTCCAGACTTATCGAGAAGAGGGCGGGATGATCAAATTCCAAGGCCTGGGCGGGGAGATCGGTTTAGCGAAGGACCAGGTCAAGGCCATACTTAAGCCCGGAGAGAAGGAAGAACGCGGGATGGTGGTTCCAGGTTTGGAGGGCGTTCGCGCCGCCCCAGCAGAAGCCAAACCGGAAGTGAAGGAAGCGGCCGCTCCGCAAGCTCCCGGAGAGGCCAAGCCTGAAGAAAAGGCCCTAAGCCCTGAGGAGAAGTTGGCGGAGGAGAGGGCAAAAGAGGAAAAGGAATACCAGAGAAGAGTTAAAGAGCTCACGGAGCAGATCAAAGCTGCCAGAGATCGCTACGCCATTGCCACGAAAGGGAGTAGCTCGACGGAGCCGACCCTTCTCAACACCGAAGAGGCAATGAGAGCGCGCCAGGATGACCTCATCTCAAGATTAAGGGACAAGCAGTACAATCCGGCAGGACCCAGTGACGCGGGTGGTGTCAGGTTGTCAACACCCTCGCCCTTTGCCGGCGCTCCACCGACGACAACGGAGCTTCATCCCAGGCAAGTCACTCCGAGTCCTACCGTTGAAAGCCCTCTCCCAACTTATAGCGACAGAGAAAGGGATCTCAGTGAACTGCGGAATCAGATGAACCAATTACAGAACCAGAGGGAAAGGCTGATCGACGAGATGAGGCAGAAGGGCTTTGACACCGGTTCGCTCTTCTTGGACTGAATTCCTCCCTTTAAAGATACTCCACGGCGGCCCTTAGTCCCAGCAGATAACTGTGAACGCCGAAGCCGGCTATCTGTCCTACCACCGCCTCCGCGATCAGGGAGCGCTTGCGGAAATCCTCCCGCTTATAGATGTTCGAGATATGGACTTCGACCGCCGGGAGCCCCACAGCCACCAGGGCATCCCTCAGCGCCACGCTCGAATGGGTATACGCAGCGGCGTTGATCACTATGGCGCCAAATCGCCCGGACGACTCTTGAATCCAGCCGACTAGCTCTCCCTCGTTGTTGGACTGGCGGATTTCCACCTCCACGCCGAGCTCCCGCGCCAGCGCGCGGATCTTGCGGTTGATCTGCTCCAAGGTGAGGCGGCCGTAAATCTCCGGTTGTCTGCGGCCCAACAGGTTCAGGTTGGGTCCGTGCAGGACCAGTATTCTTTTTTTCTTTGCCATCACGAACCTCGCTTACGTTTTTGCATCCAGCGGTCCCATGCCGCAAGCTCCCCGTCGAGGCCTTCCCGCGATTTATCGCGGGAGCCCCCGCCCTCGAGGCGGTCTCGGATGCGGCGCATTTCTTCCCAGAATCGCCCTTCACCGGCTGAGGTAAGAAATAGTCGGCGATAGATCTCCATCGCCTCCAAGAGGTAACCCTGTTGGACGAGAAGCCGGGCCATGCTTTCCGTGGCGAAGGCAGGATCGGGCTCGGCCGCTTCGAGCTGGGCCAGATGCTCCAAGCCCTTTCTCAGCAAGCGCAGCTCTCCTTGCCATGCGGGAACGAAGCTCAAGGCCTTAAGCGCCTCGAGGGCCTGGGAGAAGCTTCCCCTTTCAAAAAGAAGCCTGGTCCAAAGAAGGAGCGCCCGAGGATGGTCGGGGTTTTCGCGAACCAACCCTTCGATGAGCTCCAAGCCGTCGCCAATTTTTCCTGCACGCCGCAGGCCCTCCGCTCGGTCCAGAAGCGACGATACAGCCGCGGCCGGCTTCATCCTGCCCATCTTCATTCACCTGCCAGTTGAGCGACAATCTCTTCGGCAGAAAACCAAACAAATTGGGTAGCGCCAATGCCCCGGCAGAGCACGAACTTGATCTTTCCGCCGAGCGATTTCTTGTCCACCTCCATGGCCTGAATCAGTTCTCGAGGCTCAATCCCCGACGGAATCTCCGTGGGCAACCCCGCGTTTTGAACGAGCTCGCTGATCCGCCTCTGACTGGTCTCGTCACAAACCCCCTGGCGCGAGGAAATAGCGGCCGCCTGGACCATGCCAACGGCCACCGCCTCACCATGCAGAAACTTCCCATAACCGGTCAGGGCTTCCAGGGCATGGCCGACAGTGTGGCCAAAGTTGAGAACCGAGCGATAGTCTTCTTCCTGCTCGTCGCGCTCGACCACCTGCGCCTTAATCGCACACGAGGTGGCAATCACGTCCACCAACAGCTCCCGGTCCAGTCCGAGTAAGCGATCCAGCTTTTGCTCCAAAAGAGCGAAGAGCTTCGGGTCCGCGATCACCCCGTATTTAATGACCTCGGCTAGCCCGGCAACAAACTCCCTTGGGGGGAGCGTGCGGAGCGCCTCGACGTCGATGATGACGAGCCGGGGTTGATAGAAGGCGCCGATAAGATTCTTTCCCGCGCGATGGTTGACCCCGGTCTTGCCGCCGACGCTTGAATCCACCTGCGCGAGCAGCGTGGTGGGCACCTGGACATACGGGACCCCCCGTAAAAAGGTGGCGGCCGCAAACCCGGCTAAGTCGCCTACCACTCCTCCACCTAACGCCACGACACAGGATCCGCGGTCAAACCGCTCCTCGATCAGGCGGTCATAAATGAGAGAAAGCGACGCGAAGTTCTTATGCTCTTCACCCTCGGGGATGATGACGGACACGACGCGAAACCCCGTCCGCTTGAGCGATTCCTCCAAGATCGGAAGGTAAAGCTCTGCGAGCTTCGGATGCGTGACGATACCGACTTTCTCGCCGCACCCGGCGCGCTGGATGAACTCACCAGCCTGGGCGAGCAGTTCCCGTCCCAGGTAGATGGGGTACGAGCGGGCTCCGAGATTCACAGTGAGCGTACGCATCGATTCAGCCCCCGCTCCGCAAAGCCTCGAGGATTTTTTTTACCACCTCGTTCACCGTGAGCTTCGCCGTGTCGATCCGAGCGTGGGCCCGGGCATAGCATTTTTCTCGCTGCCGCAATAGCTCCTCGATCCGTCGCTGCTTGTCGTCCCCGCTGAGAAGCGGGCGGCCCGCACCGCCTCCCGCTCTTTGGAGCAAGGTCGAGGAAGGAGCGGTAAGCCAAACGAGAAAACTTTTCTCCTTTAGCAAGCGCAGGTTTTCCCCATCCATCACTGCCCCCCCTCCCGTAGCGATTACCTGGCCGTCCTGGCTGAGGACCTTCCGCAACATCCTCTTTTCTGCTGCGCGAAAATAGGCTTCTCCTCTGCGGCTGAAGATCTCCTCCACCTTCATCCCTTCGGCTTCTTCAATGGCGTGATCGAGGTCGACAAAGGGCCGTTTGAGTCTTTGCGCCAGCTTTTGTCCGACGATGCTCTTGCCCACCGCCATGAAGCCGGTGAGGGCGATATTTTTTCGCGCGCGGCGAGACAAGGGCTCAGAAATTCTTGATCTGCTCCAGGTAGCCTTCGTAGTTGCGCGTGATCTCGTGAAGGGAGTCACCGCCGAACTTCTCCAGGAACGCGGCTGCCAGCTCAAACGCGACCACCGCCTCCCCGATCACAGCGGCGGCCGGCGCGGAGCAGACATCCGAGCGCTCGACTGAGGCATCTGCCGATTCCTTCGATCTCAGGTCCACCGAGTGGAGCGGGCTCATCAGCGTCGAGATCGGTTTCATGGCCGCCCGGACCACCAGCGGCGCCCCATTGGACATACCCCCCTCGGTTCCGCCGGAGTTGTTGCTCCCGCGGTAGAACCCGGTCGGTACAATTCTGGGCGTGCCCGCAGAGACCATCCCGTGGGGGTCGAAGAAGATCTCGTCGTGCACCTCAGAGCCGCGCCGCCGCGCCATCTCGAATCCGAGTCCGATCTCGACACCCTTGATCGCCTGAATACTCATCAGGCCTCGAGCCAGGCGACCGTCGAGTTTCCGGTCCCATTGGGCATGGCTGCCCAGTCCCGGAGGCACCCCCAGGGCCACCACCTCGAAGATTCCCCCCAGGGTGTCGCCACGCTTCTTGCATTCATCGATCAGGGCAATCATCTTTTCCTCGGCCTCTTTGTCAGCGACCCGGACGGGGGACTCGTCGGCCTGGGCATAAATCTCTTCGTAGGAAAGGCCCTCGAACTGCGCCTCAATATTTCCCAGGGAGCGGATGTAACCCATGATCTTGATACCGAACGGAGCGAGGAGCTGCTTGCAGAATGAGCCCGCCGCCGTTCGCGATACCGTGTCGCGGGCGCTGGCCCGCTCGAGAACATTACGGATGTCGGTGTGGTGGTACTTCAAGATGCCGGCGAGGTCGGCGTGGCCTGGGCGCGGCTTGGTGACAGCCACCGACTCATCCCGATCTTCGGGCAGCGAGGACATCTTTTTGGTCCAGTTCTTCCAGTCCCGGTTCTCAATCCCCATGGCCACCGGCGAGCCCAACGTCTCACCCCAGCGGATCCCGGAGCGGATCTGCACCTCGTCCTTTTCGATCAGCATCCGTCCGCCGCGACCGTAGCCCTGTTGGCGGCGCCAAAGGTCGTGGTTGATCTTCTGGATATCGATTGAAAACCCTGCGGGGACACCGTCGAGAATGACAGTCAGACACGGCCCGTGGGACTCCCCAGCGGTAAAGTAGCGCAACATGCGCTTATATTAGCGCATTAGAGTCCGAGAGGCCAGACAATGGCTAGAAGTTCAACTTAAACGGCTTGAACAGTTTAAACCGCTCAGGGTTAACCCCCTTCGGTGGTCCTGAGCTGCTGGCGCCACAGTTGCTCGGCGGAGGGGAGATTTTCCGAACCGCCGGACACTATACGAGGGGTGATAAAAACCATAAGTTCCTCAAAGTCCTTCTGCCAGCGCGCATTCTTAAAGAGCCACCCGAGAACCGGAATGTCTTTCAAAAACGGGATGCCGCTTTCCGATGTGGACCCGGTATCCTTCATGATACCCCCGATGACGATGGTCTCGCCGTCTCGGACCAAAACGTTGGCATTGGCCTCGCGGCTCAGCTCATCAAAGGGGAGAACGGATTGGGAGCTTGAGACGGTCGCCGATTCGGCAATCGAGCTCGACTTCACGTTGATTTTCATCAAAACGAAGCCATCGGAGGAGACCTGCGGGGTCACGGTCAGAATGATCCCTACATTCACCCGCTCCGTCGCTACCGCTGCCCCAGCAGCCGCACCTGTGCCGCTGGCGATATTAGTGGATGTGGGCAGCGTGATTCGCAGTATCCTCAGGCTTTGGATGGTCGAGGCTATATTGTTCAGGGTGACCACCGAGGGACGAGAGATGATCCGGATATTCCCTTCTTTCTCGGCGGCACTTAAACGGGCCGCGAGATTATTAAGGGGTCCGAACCTATTCTGAATGGCCGAGAAAAAGGGCGTCCCTCCAGCGGGAGTCCCGGCCGGAAATGACGATCGCACCGCCGCCGCATTGTAGTCAAAATCGAAACTCATGCCGAGCGCCCGGGCAAAGGTTGGGGTGGTCTCGATCAAATTCGACTCGATCTGAACTTGCGGGGTGCGGGTATCCAGTCGGCTTACGATCCCGTTGGCGTCCTCGATGCCTTTCCGAATATCCCGCACGATAATTGTATTGCTCCGGTCATCCGCAACCACTGTTCCGCGCGGGGTGAGGGCCGTCTTGACCTTGTCCAGAAGGTCCTTGACCGTGGCATAATTGACACTTAGGTAAGTGATCTGAAGGTCCTCCTCGCTTTCCTTGGATTTTTTCGCGGCGGCTCGCTGATCGCTCTCGGCTTTCAGTCGTGCGGCTGTAGAAATGCGCATCACGTTTCCCACTTTCTCTTTGTCCAGGCCATTGGTGTGGATGAGGAGATCCAAGGCCTGATCCCATGGCACATCCACCAAGCGGATCGTGACTTTTCTCACCACATCATCCGTGACAATGATATTGTCCCCGCTGACCTCGGCCAAGAGACGAAAGACATTCTTGATATCCGCGTCCTTGAAATCGAGAGAAATTCTCTGGCCGGTATACTTCTTCTCTTCCGCCAGGCTGGGCTTGGCCACTTGTTCCGGCTTGGCTTCCGGTGCCTGTGGCTCTGCTTGAGGGGCTGAGGGTTTTGCCTCCGCCACTTTCACGTCCACCCTTTTTCCGCCCTGGACGAGCTGCAGCTCCTTTCTCGCCGTCAGCTCAGGATTGACCGGCCCGATGATAACCTTGAGGCCTCCGTCTTCAGGTTCAATCGCATAAGCCGGGACCGCAGCGGCAGCGATCTCCATGACTAGCCGGAGATATCCCTCGCCGGAGCTAAGCCTGAGAATGCTCAGCCAATGCGTCTCCGCGCGAAAATTCTCCACGCGAGGCTGCCGCTTGGCGTCGCCAAAGATGTCCAAGACGATGCGCGACGGCTGCGTGAGGGAGAAGTGGCGGTACTGGGTGACCGGAAGCGAAAACTTCATTCTGAGCGCCGTCTGCCCGCGCTCTTCCAGTATGGAGAGCTCCGTGATCTTGAATGGCTGTTCCTCTACCGCGGCCTCTTTGATGGTGGGTTGAGAGAGTTTTTCCGGCCGGCCCGAGATCGCTGCCTGGGCCGTCCGGGGCGCCGCAACTTGGGTCTGCACTGTCCCGGCTGCTGCGGCTTGCGAAGCAGGCTCCTCCTGGACGCTCAGGGCAGGGACGCAGCCGGAGCTTCCCGTGACCATGACGACCCAGAGGCAAATCATGGCGGCTACTGAGAGAGTCGCAAAGGCCTGCCGGCTACCTGTTCGATCCAAGAAAAAAACCATCGGAATACTCCTTGTCTCCTTTGGCGCTAATCCGCGGGCAATTTCATGGTGACCTCGCGGTTTTTTCTGGCACCAAAAAAATCGGTGTATGTTTCCTCGATCACGATCTCCCGCGGCTTGATGGCCTTGACTTTCCCTTCGTTCGGTCCAATTGATGTGCTAACTTTCACGATATAACCAAGACCGAGGCCGTCCTCGACCATGGCTCTGGACTCTTTGATGTCCCAGACGATGCCGACAAGCTTGAGCTGCCCTAACTCGAAACGCTCCAAGGGAGAAAGGTTTTCACGCGGGCGCGCTGCCGCTCCCTTGGCCTTCGAGGCCAAAGGACGAAAAGGATCGCGTTTCCCGGCCGAGAAATAACGGGGCGGCTCCGCCGGCTCAGAAACCTTTGGGGGCAGGGCCGAGGCTTCGCCCTCTTTTTTCGCCTGGGCCTTCGGGGCCAGCGTTGCTTGGAGTTTGGCTTTCCCCGCCTCCTTCAGCGCTTCCAAGCGCTCCCCGACCGCCGCCGGCGCCTTTTTAAACTTCTCGACCGCTTCGCGGGTCTTTTGCGACGGCGTTTCCTTCTCCTCTTGAGTCCCGCCGGCGTGGGGAAACCCCAGAAGAGAAACCACTCCCAAGACCATCAGGACTCGCGCTCTTAGCCAGCGATCCACTTTGCGCTTTTACCCCTTTCCTTTTGCTGCCTTGGCTTTTCGCTCGGCAATCTTTTTCCGCTCCGTCTCATCCAGAAAGCGGAAGGTGGTGGCCAAGGTCGTCGCATCCAAAGACACCCGCTCGCCCTGAACTTTCGGGTTCCGGATCTCGATATTACGGATGTTGACCAGCCGGTTTAACCTGCCCACCTCATCGAAAAAAGCCACCAGTTCGTGAAACCCCCCCCGAACCACGACGTCGACCGGTATCTCAGAATAGAAATCCTGCGGATTCTCTGCGCGGGGGCGAAAGATCATTATCTCCAGCCCCGATTCTCTCGCCTTGGATGAAATGTTGCTCAGGAGATCCGGGATCTCCTTCTGATCGGGCAGTTGTGCCACGGCTTGCCTGAGCCTCCCGTCCAGCTCTTTGAGCTGCTGCTCCAACTTGGGCAAATTGGCCACGAGCTGCTTTTTCTTATCTCGCTCCTGCTGCATCTTCCCGATATTCTCGGTGAGCTGCGAGATCGTCAAAGACTGGGGCGAGTAAAGGAAAAAATAGTCGAGGGCCAAAAGCCCAATAATGAGACCTGCCAAGATCCCGATCCTCTGCTGGCGGGGCAAAGCCAGGATGCGGTCCAACAACTCTTTCATTTCTTCCCCACCTCCTTTTTACCGGCCACCTTCTGATCGGTTTGGCTGCTTGGAACGGGAGGTTGGTAGAGGAGGTTTGAGTTAAGCGAAAACCGTTTCAGCGAAACGCCCTCTTGCTCCACCTGAGCCGTTTCAACCAGTTCCACATTGTCAAAATAGGCCGAGCTAGAGAGCGCCTTGAGAAACTCGGCAATGGTCTGGTTGTCCACCGCCAAACCATCGATGGTCACGTTGCCGCTCGCCTCGCGGAACTGGGTCAGCCACAGCCTTGCCGGCATTGCCGAGGAGAGGTTTTCCATGACCCGCACCGGGCCGGTCTTTTTCTTGTTCAAGTCATCAATGACTTTGACCTTCTCCCTGAGATCCGCCACCTTTTTCTCCATCTCCCCGACACCCTTGGCCTTGGCATTGAGGACCTCTATTTCCCGGCGCAAGCCCGCCAGCTCTCCTTCGAAGTGCGAAATCTTTCTGAGCTGCATCAGGTAAACGCCGGCGAGCACAACCACAATCAGCCCGACCGACACGCCTGCAACCATGATCTCCTGGCGCCGGCCGAACGCGGCCGTGATCTCTCGGACCGGAAGTAGATTGATGCGGATCATTTGTCGCCTAGCCTCCGAATGGCAAGCCCGGCCCCGACGGCCAAAACCGAAGCCGCATGCGCCATGTAGTCTTTGTCGATGTGCCGGCTCAAACCAAAGTTGCGAAAGGGTTCGGCCAACTCCACCGGCACTCCGAGTCTGCGGGAGAGGATGGGGGCGAAACCGGGAATCTTGGCTCCTCCCCCGCTCAGATACATGCTGTTGATGCCCTCATCACCCGCCATAGCCCCGTATAGACTCAGGGTTCGGCCGATCTCTTCCGCGAGGGACTCACAGGTGGGCCGCACCAGGGCTGCTAGATCAGCATCCTTTTTCCCTTCCAACAACCCCGTGACCTTAAACGTTTCGGCCTGGTCGTACGATATCTTCAGCGCCTCCGATAGGCTCTCGGTAAACGCCTCTCCCCCCACCGGAAGGTCGCCGGTAAAGCTCGATATTCCCCCTTTCAGCACATTGATGCTCGTGTAGCGTGCCCCGATATGGATCAAGCCAACCCCCTCATCCGGCTTGACTTCATAACTGGTCTCGTACATATTTTCCAAAGCAAAATAGTCCACATCCATAATCGCCGCGGTCAATCCCGCTTCCTGAATCACCTGGGTATAGCTGTTGATGATCTCCTTCTTCACCGCGACTAAAAGCACATCCATCTTGCTCCCATCCTCCACGTAATTCAGCACCTGGTAATCCATATTGACATTCTCCAGGGTCTCTGGGATGACATTGCTTGCCTCGAATTCCACATTGGCCTCGAGTTCTGCCTCCTCCTGAGCCGGAAGCTGGATCTTCTTGATAATCACTGCCCGCCCTGGGACTGCGGAAACGACCCTGGTTGCCTTGACCCCGTTGGCATGGATGAGGTTCTGAATGGTCTTCACCACCACATCCTTATCGGCGATCATGTTGTTCTGTACCGCGGTGGGGGGCAACGGCAGGATGCCTAGATTGAGCAGCCGGTAGCCGTTCTTCTCGCCGACCGCTTCGACCATCTTGACCGAGCTCGAGCCGATGTCGAGGGCTACAAATCCCCCCTCTGGCCGGAAAAGGCTCAATCCACCCAAGTTCAATTGTTTCCAAAAGGGAGGAATCTTCATTGTTTAAACACCCTATTCTTTTGCGTGAACCTGAGGCCCAAGGCCATCAGGATCTTGCGTTGCGTGGAAAGGCGACAGCTCATCCCCTTTTCGATCCGGTCTAAGGTTAATGGCGAGATGCCGGCCATCCGCGCAAGCTCAGTCTTGCTCAGCATTCTCGCTTCGCGTAATCTCTTCAGATTATTTCGCTCCATGCCGCCACCCTGATTCGTGCCGCTTCTGCCCCAACAAGATCATTATTGTCTAACAGTGAGAGGCTCATTGTCAATCGGAAAATTAATATCAATTAAGCATAATTATATCTCGCCCCAGCAGGGCTCCATAAGCCGATGCCCGACTGTGTCGCCTTCTTACCATGCAAGAAATATGCAAAGACAGGATCTTCGCCTCAACCCTTTGACTTTACTACCTATCCTCCTTAACCCCTGAATCCCTGCACCTAGCTGCCCCGATCTTCGGTGATGGACCGATTGGACATTTTTCGTCACTCGGATACCAAAAAGAGACACCGCGTTCGCGCCTAAACGCTGTCTCAATATTGCTTTTCCGCCATCCAGCAGGTAAGAAATCGCTCATGCAGGGGGGAGAAAGGAATTTTGCCCAGATCATCGTTCCTTCCCCCTTGAAGCAGCCTCTCACTTACGCGGTTCCACCTCCTCTTCAGGGGACTCTACAAGTCGGGATGAGGGTGTTGGTGCCCCTGGGCAGGCGGAAGGTCACGGGGGTGGTAGCCGACTTTCTCGTTCAAACCCCTGTCAGGGGGGTTAAGGAGATCCTGACGAATTTAGACGACCGCCCCATTTTGGATCCTTCCCTCCTTAAGCTTATCGATTGGGCCTCTCACTACTACCTGGCCCCGCTGGGAGAGGTCCTGGCCACCTTCCTACCACCCCAATTAAGAGCCCGAACTTTAAGGGTGATCGTCCCGAAACGGGGAGTATTTTCCGCGGCAGGAGATCTGGAAAGAAAAATTCTCGCAGAGGCGCGCCGACGAAAAGGCAGGCTAACCATCAGCAGCCTGAAGCAAAAAATGCCCGAAAAGGATCTCCATCGCGCCCTCGATCACCTGACCTCCCTGGGGGCAGTGGAGGTTAGAGAGAGCATCACCGGCCGAAAATCACCAAATCACCTCGCATGCAACCTACAAAGGCAGCCCGCAGAGAGACCGCCGGGAATGCCCCTGGGTTCCTGCCAAAGAATAAAACTCACTGCGGAGCAACAGCAGGCCGCAGATCTCATTGGCGCTCGCCTGAAGCGGGGAGGCTTTGAGACCTTTCTCCTTTTCGGCGTCACCGGGAGCGGCAAGACCGAGGTCTATCTCCAGGCCATGGAAAAGGCCAGAAGAGCGAACCGACGCAGCCTGATCTTGATTCCTGAGATCTCCCTCACGCCTCAACTGTTGGATCGCCTCGAGGCGCGCTTTCCGGACCGCGTTGGCGTCCTCCACAGTGCCCTTACGCCCGCAGAGCGCTGTGCCCAGTGGTGGCGTATCCTCGACGGGGGAATTGATGTGGTGATCGGAGCCCGCTCCGCGATATTTGCTCCGGTGCCCGACCTGGGGCTGGTCGTCGTCGACGAGGAGCACGATCCCTCATACAAACAGGAAGAAGGGCTGCGCTACCACGCCAGGGACCTGGCCGTGGTGCGGGGAAAGCTTCTCGGTTGCCCGGTCATTCTGGGCTCGGCAACGCCTGCGGTGGAAAGCTTCGAAAACTGCCGCCAGGGCCGCTATCGCCTACTGGAGCTAACCCAGAGGGTAGAGCGAAAACCTCTGCCTCAGGTGGAGGCAGTTGATTTGAGAGCCGAGAACGAGAAAAAAAAAGACCAGGCCAAAGGAGAAGGGCGCGCGTGGACTCTTTCTGTGTTATCCCGCGACCTGGAGAAGGCGCTGCAAAGCAACTTTGGCCGCGGCGGCCAAAGCCTGATCTTTCTCAATCGACGGGGCTTTGCGAATTTTCTCCAATGCCGGCTCTGCGGCTATGTTCGGCGCTGCCCCCACTGCTCCGTCAGCCTCACTCTCCATCTCAGAGCGCAAACCCTGTACTGCCATCACTGTGGCTTTCGCGAGCCTACTCGCGCCACCTGCCCGACCTGTGGCAATCCATCCCTGGCAGGAATGGGATTTGGCACAGAGACGGTAGAGCAGGAAATTTCCCGCCTGCTGCCGGGGGCGCGTATAGCTCGGATGGACCGGGACACGACCACCCAAAGAGGATCTCACGGGCGCTTGCTTCGAAGTTGGGAGAAGGGTGAAATCGATGTTCTTGTGGGCACGCAGATGATCACCAAGGGACACGACGTCGGCGGGGTAACGCTAGTTGGCGTGATCCTTGCGGATCTGTCTCTGAACCTCCCCGATTTCCGGGCGGCAGAGAGGACCTTTCAGCTCCTGGCTCAGGTGGCCGGAAGGGCGGGCAGGGGACGGGAGCCAGGGAGCGTGATCATTCAGACCTACGCGCCCGATCATTACGCGATCCAGTATGCGACTACCCATAACTATAAAGGGTTCTTCGACTCGGAGATAGAGTTTCGTCGCACCCTAAGGTACCCACCCTTTTGCCGTTTAATCCAGCTTCGACTAGAAGGACCCTCGCCTGAAGACACGCAGGCCAAAGCGAGGCTGTTGGGCCAAGAGCTGCGCCAGGAACTCGACCGCGATCCCCGGCACGAAGACTTAGAGATCCTGGGCCCAGCGCCCGCACCAATCGAGAAGCTGCGCAATCGCTACCGCTGGCAGATACTGCTTAAGGGGGAAAAGAGCTCCCACTTGCTCGAGTTGGCCGAGCGAGCACGCGCGATCCTGCCTCGTTCCCGCAAAACCCGCCTCTTCGTTGATGTAGATCCTTACAATATGCTATGAAAAAAGTTGCCAATGGCGAAACGAGAAATCTTCAAATACCCCGACCCAACCCTGAAGCAGGTTTGCCTGCCCGTGCCGGCGATCACAGGGGAAACCGTGCGTTTAATCCGGGACATGGTGGAAACCATGTATGCTGCCCCCGGCGTCGGCCTGGCTGCCTCACAGGTCGGAGTGCTTCAGCGCATCATCGTCATAGACGTGGACTATGAAAATCCTGGAAAAAACCTCTTCAAGCTCATCAACCCCGAGATCCGCCGAACCGAAGGGGAGATGGTCTGGGAGGAGGGATGCCTCAGCGTGATCGACTTTACCGCGGAGGTCAAGAGAGCGGCGCAAGTGGAGGTGGTGGGCCTCGACGAGAAAGAAAAAGAAATAAAGATAGAGGCGGAAGGGCTTCTGTCGGTAGCTCTGCAGCACGAGATCGATCACCTCGACGGAAAACTCTTTATCGACCGCATTAGCCGCTTAAAGCGCGATCTCTACACGCGCAGGCTCAAGAAGATGTTGCGCACCGGAAGGGCTCTGCCGGAAAACCCCCGGCTGATGATCTAAGCCTCCTCAGCTCCGGGTTCGCTCAAAACTTCGACTTCGTTTTATCGCTGCTCTGAGGTTCTATGTCCGAATCCTGGCCGATCGTATTTATGGGAACTCCTAAGGCCGCGGCCTTTTCCTTGGAACAGCTCCTCAAAGGTCCGGATCCTGTAGTCGGGGTGGTCACACAGCCGGACCGGCCTGCCGGCAGGGGACAGAAAAGTCTTCCATCGCCGGTTCGAAGAGTCGCTGAGAAACACGGGCTTCCGGTCGCCGCGCCGGAGAAGCTGCGCGGTCCGGATTTCCTCGCGGTTTTGGAGCGCTGGGCCCCCCGGCTGATCGTGGTCGTCGCTTATGGCCGCATCCTGCCTCGCGCTATCCTCGAACTTCCCCGCCACGGTTGCCTGAACGTCCACTATTCGTTGCTGCCCAAATACCGCGGTGCCGCGCCGGTGGCCTGGGCCATCATCAACGGGGAAGAGAAAAGCGGTGTGACCACCATGCTCTTGGTCGAGAAAATGGATGCCGGCCCGATATTCCTACACGAGGAAGTCCCATTAGTACCAGACGAGACCGCAGCCTCCCTACAAGCCAAGCTGATCCCCATCGGCGCCAACTTGCTGTTGGAGACGATTCGCAGACTAAAAGACGGGTCGCTGGCGCCAAAGGAGCAAAACGAAGCGGAGGCCAGCTATGCTCCGATTCTGAAAAAAGAGGATGGGCGGATCGATTGGAGAGATCCGGCGAAAACAATCGAGTGCCGCATCCGCGGTTTTGATCCCTGGCCCTCAGCTTATACCTTTCTTCACGGGAGGCTCCTGAAGATTCACCGGGCACACGTCATCATGGGAGAGGTCAAAGAGCCTCCCGGTACGGTCCTTAGGGTAGATCAAGGGGGGCTCTGGATCGCTACCGGACAGGGGGTGCTCAGCCTGGAAGAGATCCAATGGGAAAACCGCAAGAGATTACCTGCGGCTGAGTTTCTCAAAGGGGCGAGAATTGAAAAAAGCGAGCGGCTTTGACGCGGGCGAGACAAAGCGCTGCCGAGAGTTGGCGGTCGAAATCCTTTTCAAAGTCGACACGCGAAAAGCCTACGCGGACATCCTTCTCGATCAGGCGCTGAGGAGTTGCTCCTTGTCGCTCCGCGACCGCGGCCTGCTGACCGAACTGGTTTACGGGACGCTACGCTGGAGAGGGAGAATCGACTGGCATCTAAGCCGCTATCTACGCCGCCCTCTTCCGGTCACGGATGCGTACCTCAGAAATCTTTTGCGCCTCGCCCTCTACCAACTCCTCTTTCTTGACAAGGTGCCCGATTACGCCGCAGTGAATGAGGGAGTGGAGCAGGCCAAGAGATACGGCGGCAAAAAAGCCGCGGCGCTCATCAACGGTGTCCTGCGAAAAATCCTGCGGGAAAAGGATCGGCTTTTGCTCCCAGAGGCTAAGACCGGTCTTGCAACTCATCTCGCCGTCCTCTGGTCCCATCCGGAATGGCTGGTCAAAAGGTGGCTCGAATACTTTGGCCCCACAGAGACCGAAGCCCTCCTGAGGGCCAATAACCAAGCAGCGCCTCTCACGCTGCGCGCCAACCGGCTAAAGGATACGAGGGAGAATCTGCTTAAGGCATTTCATGAAAAGGGGCTGGAGGCCGAGGCCACCCCATGGTCTCCTCAGGGGATTCGTGTAAAAGGATCGTCCGGGGTAGAGCGGGTGCCGGGATTTGAGCAGGGTCTCTTTCAGGTGCAAGGGGAGGCATCCCAGCTCATCGGTTACCTTCTCGGCCCCAAATCCGGCGAGCGCATCCTGGACGCCTGCGCCGCGCCCGGAGGTAAGACTACGCACCTCGCCGAGTTGATGGAGGATCGAGGGGAAATCGTAGCCACCGACATCTCGGCCAGAGGACTTGAGAAGCTAAAGCAAAATGTGCAAAGGTTAGGGCTGCGCTCGATCCGCTCCTATCGCGTCGATGTGCTTGGGGGGCTTGACGGCCCTCTGGCGAGGCCCTATGACCGCGTCTTGGTCGATGCTCCTTGCAGCGCGCTGGGAACGTTGCGCTCTCACCCGGAGGCGAAGTGGCACCGGAGCGAGGCGGACGTGAAGCGGCTGAGCGGGTACCAGAAAAGAATCCTGGAGCGGCTCTCCGGTTACCTCAAGCCAGGCGGGACCCTGATCTACGCGACCTGTACGCTCACGCGAGAAGAGAACGAAGGGGTGGTGGAAAATTTCTTGGACCGGCACAGCGATTTTGCCCTGGAGGATGCCGCACCCCATCTTCCCGGCGAGGCTGGGGGCCTGATCAAAGAGAAGTTCTTTATGGCGCTTCCCCATAAACATGAAACGGAAGGCTTCTTTGCCGCCAGGATGAGGAAGGGGGGTGGAAAAAGCGGATGAAAATCGCCCCCTCAATCTTGTCAGCCGATTTCAGCAGGCTCAAAGATGAAATCGAGGCGGTGGAGGCGGCGGGTGCCGACTGGCTTCACGTGGACGTCATGGACGGCCACTTCGTCCCGAACATCACCGTCGGGCCGGTGGTGGTAGAGTCCATCCGCAAGGTGACCCGTCTGCCGCTGGATGTGCACTTGATGGTCACGGAACCGGACAAGTATGCGCCTGAATTAATCAAAGCGGGGGCGAACTGGATCTCGGTTCATCAGGATACCTGCAAGGATCCCAGGACGACTCTTAAGACGATTCGCAGGCTCGGAGCCGGCGCCTCCATCGCGGTGAATCCAGACATCGATCTTGACGAGGTCGAAAAATTCTTTTCTGGAATCGACATGATCCTCATGATGACGGTCTTTCCCGGCTTTGCCGGACAGACCTTCATCGAGGACGTCCTTCCCAAGATTCAAAAGATCAGAAGCATCATCGCTGAGAGGGGACTGCCCGTCCTGGTCGAGGCCGACGGGGGGATCAAGGCCGACAATATCCACCGCGTGGTGAGCGCGGGAGCAGAGGTCATCGTCTCCGGTTCCGGGATCTTTAAGACAGCCGATTACGGCGAAACCATCCGTCGAATGCGAAAGGCGGTAGAGAAGATCTGAATTCTGTAATTTGCAATTTGAGATTTTCAATTGTACAACGTACACACGGTCGGGGCGTGGCTCAGCTTGGTAGAGCGCACGGTTCGGGACCGTGAAGTCGCTGGTTCAAATCCAGTCGCCCCGACCATCTTTTCCTACACTCCGTTTTTAGAGCGCGGCATTCCCATTCGGTGTCGCAACATCTCGCATCCGAGCTCTCGTGGTGCTTTAGCTGACAAGCGAGCCGCATTGAGACTTACTCGCACAAAAAAGACACTCCCCTCTCAACCGTCAGAGGAGGAACTATAGTGAAGGAAAAAAGAAAATTACCATAATCACCCTATCCTCCCTCAAATCCCCCTTTCTCCCCCTTTGGTAAAGGGGGATAGAGGGGGATTTA